>Ga0075436_100002017_pt1 | contig 14019 bp, 10 predicted proteins | sample RhiMethybrSRZTD5_FD_75303 | JGI IMG/M metagenome (GOLD analysis project Ga0075436, IMG submission 75303) | Populus rhizosphere microbial communities from Tennessee, USA - Rhizosphere MetaG P. TD hybrid SRZTD5 | ecosystem: Host-associated > Plants > Roots > Rhizosphere > Soil | place: USA...
TCCAATCGATAGGTAGCTAAGTCCAACGAAACACAGATAATAGAGCGAAAGATCGAGCGGAACCTCGCCGACGACCAGCCCCCGGATCGTGACTTCCACGCCGCTGCGCCGCACAATGTAGTTCGCTTTGCCCCACGACCCGATGCTCACCAGGACCTTGGGGACATCAACGGATTTCCGGATCGTGCTGCCGTTGATGCTGACTAGAATATCCCCGGTCCGGACACCGGCTATAGCCGCCGGACGGCGCCGCGCAACATCCAGCGCCTCGACGCCAGACGCGCGGTCCACCCAAATGACACCATCGTCGGGCAGGCGAAACCGGGTCTGTTGCTGGAAGTTGATGAGAGCAGACACACCGGACGCAAGTGTCACGAGTGTCAATATCGCTGTCGAAAGCTGGAACTTAAGTTCCTGAAACATGGACCCGGCTCGGCAATCCCCGGAAAGGCGTCACCCTCGAATGACCTGGTTCAGCACGTGGGCTGCCACCCCTTCGCAGTCGTTCTGATTTTAGAATACCCAATTTTTCATACAGTTAGTAGCCTGTTTTTTCTGCGGATTCGGATTTCGGGATAATACACTCCGCGGAAGTGTAGGGCTGGCGATCAGAACCGGATCTTGGGATACCGTTTCTTCATCCATTCGACGAACGAGGCAGGGGCAGCCATGGTAGACAAGCGGCCCTGACGGACAAGCGCCCAATCGCCGAACAGACCGGACTCCTTGATCTCGTGGAGGGTGGTTGGCGGCTCGATGCGGGTGAGAAACTCGAGCTCGACCACGGTGAGCTTGGGCGATTTCGGATCGGGCCTGGGCTCGGAAGCGACCTTCGCCAGTCCCACTACGGCGGCATCGCCACCGCTATGGTACATGAAGACGCGGTCGCCGGGGTGCATGGCGGCAATGGCGCGGAGCGCCTGGGGGCTTTTGACCCCGTCCCAAACCGTCTTGCGCTCGCGCTCGAGCTGGTCGATGGAGTAGGTTTCAGGGTCGGTCTTTGCCAGGAAGTAGTTCACGTCTCAGTGATGGTATCTGATTCCCGCGGCAGCCGCCAGAACAACCACGCGGCCACAACGGCCACGACCGCGGCGCCGGCAAGCATGGGCGAGTACCCATACCGGGTGACGACAAATCCGGCGACGGTCGCGGCGAGCGCCTGCCCTCCAAACAATACCAGGAAGTTCAATGCCGAAGCGCCACTGCGCTGCCCGGGTAAGACTCGATTCATAAGAGAGGCGTAAATGCCGGGCTCGCTCATGTATTGAACGCTCATGTATAGGGTGTAAAGGCCGGCGGCAACAACCGCCACGTGAGCGGGCGAGAGCAAGGCCAGCGCCAGCGCGGTAGCGAGCTGCATGGCGGCCACTCCACGGGTTAAACCGAGACGCCGCAGTACGACCGGCGCGGCGAAGACGGCGGCGGCCTGGGCGACCTGGGCCACGGAGAACACCATCCCGATGCGATCCACGGGCATGCTGAATTTACGCGCAAAATAGGCGTTGAACAACGGATTCAGCAGGCCGGTCGCGAAACTCCACACCGCCATCGCCAGGAGAAAGCCGCGGATGAACGGGCCGCGCGGATAACTGCGGGTTTCACGTGGCGGAGGCGACTCGATGCGCAGACGCAGCAGGGGCCAAAGCGCGAGGGCAACGCAGGCACTAGCGCAGAAAAAGACGATCTGTTTGGATTGCGCGGGAGAAGCAGCCAACCCGGCATGAGTGATCCATCCAGGGAGACGGCCGCCGATCAACCCGGCAACCACTCCAATGCCGACCCCAGAGCCGAAGATGATGCTGAAGGCGGTGGGCCGTGCGTGCTCGGTGGTAACAGCAGCGACGACCGGGGACATGGCGACAGCCCAGACTGAAAACAGCAGCCCTCCAGCGAAAGCCGCGGCCAAAAGCGCCGGTTCGCCAGACGCGGCCGCCCGCAAGACGCAGACGAGCGCCGTCCCGCCAACGCAGGCCAGCAAAGTTCGCCTAAGGCCGTAGCGATGCGCCACAGCCGCGGCGGGAAGCACGCCAGTCAAGCTGCCCGCCGTGAATGCGCTGGCAATGAGGCCGAGAACATTTTCGCGATAGCCCAGATCCAGCAGATAGAGATTGTAAAGCAGGAAAAACTGGAAAGTCCCCAGGTTCAGGAGCGTGGAGCACGCCAGAAACCGCCAGAAAGGCGCCGTCAGCCGCCAAGTGCGCGATTTCCAAATCAGACCGTGAACGATTACCGGGGGCACGGCGCGAATGTGGTGCCAGGAGCGGTTAGCGATGTAGCCCGAGTACTTAAAGGCACCGCGCAGGCGCATCCGCCAAGTCAACTGGTTTGCGGGAACGTAAATGTTGTCCGCGGTGATGGGCAACCGGGCAGGAAGCATGCGGCGAACGAAAACGCGTGCCCGATCACGCGCAGAATCCAGCAGCTCGAAATGCAGCCACATCTCGTCCTTATTCGGGTGGAATTGCGCTTCGAGCGGCGCCGCGGCGTAACGCTCGAACCACAGCGCAAGCCCGCCTTCGAGACGATCGATCTCTTCTGCGACAATCGGCGGCAGGCGGCAGCCGAACCAGGCGTCCGCCAGGCGAAAGGCAATCGTTTCGAGGCGGCGGAGGGGCGCCGGATGAAGTTCGCGCCACGAACTCCAGAAGGAATTATTTCCCGATTGCGTTTCAAGGAAGTAAGCGATCTCGTACACGTGGTAAGGCCGCGGGTTGCCGCGAAACAGGTGACGCAGCAGGTGAAGGGCGGCATAGCCGAGGCGGTCGGCGCGGCCGAGGACCGGCATTCCGTCCAGCTGAATGCGGCGCGCCCAGAAGTCCTCGATGCCGGGCGCGGAGAAGCCTTCGGTAGCGGGGTCCCAGAATCGGAAGTGGAGATCGACACACGGAGGGATGCAGGGATCGAAATAGTCGCCACGCCACTGCCAGCCGGTTTTGCGGATCATCGGCGGAATGTGGTCCACAGGGAAACGTTCAGCGCCTTTGATGGCCGCATAGCCAAGCGACTCGAGCGTTTCACGCGCCGGCTCCAGCGAACCGGGCGGAGTGAACAGGTCGATGTCATAGGCTACGCGAAGGTAGGGATCAGCGGCATATTCCACTTCCTGAGAGAAACCCTTGATGAGAAGATGCTCGATACGCCTGGCATTGAACTGTTCGACGATTTCGACCAGCGCGGCGCGCAAGCGACCGGTGCGTTCGATATTGCTGGCGAAATCACGCTCGATGCGCTCCGCGACCCATGTGGGAAGAAAATCGCGACCCGCGGCGCCAAGCAGAAGGGTGAGGCCGGAGCCATCGGCAAAAGCCAGTAAGGTCTTCCATTCGGCATCGGAGAGGCGGCGGAGCAATTCGGGCGCGGGTGCGGAGAAACGAAGGGCGGCCAGTGCCGCGGCGACACCGGGGGGCAGGCGACGGTTGTTTTCCCACGCAAGCGACACAGAAGAAGCCAAAACGGGATGGGGCGTGCCGGCGACAGGCATGAATGCCTATTCCACGTTAGAAATCGTATCGCAGCGCGAGCTGGATGCGGCGGGGGTCGCCGCTCACGATGATCTTGCCGAAGAACGGTCCGAAATCAGGGTACTGCACCGGTACCCCGAGATTGGGATGGTTCAGGGCGTTGAAGAACTCAGCGCGAAACGAAATCGAACCGCGCTCGCGAATGGAAAACCGGCGCTGGATTGCGAGATCGAGGACCGCGTCGCCCGGGCCGGGAATGATATCGCGCCCCGCGTTGCCGAATGTGAACGGCGCCGGGGTGCTAAAGGCATTGGTGTTGAACCAGTGGTCGGCGGTCCGCTGGCTGGAAGGCAGCGAGATTTTCTGTCCTGGCACGATGTTCGGCCGGTTCACGGTTCCGGAGTTAGCGCCGTCGTAAGCAAAGTAGACGGGGTTCAGCGGGGTGCCATCCTGCACGGTGATGATGCCGCTGGTCTGCCAGTGTGTAAGCACCGGGCGCAGGAATCCGCCCGCCGCGGGCAAATTGTAAACGTAGCCGGCGCTCAAACGGCGGCCGACGTTGAAGAACGAAAGGCCGCGCTCGAGTCGGAGATTGCGCTCATCCTGGGCGCCTACGCTATCGAACTGGCCGGGCAATACCGAATCCGCATCGTCGATGGATTTCGACCAAACGAAACTGGCGAGGAACGAGACACGGGTGGCGAGCCGCTTCTCGGCTTTGACTTGCAGCGAATTATACGAAGAGTTGGCCATGTGCTGGCGCTGGATGATGGGGCCGAGTTCGGGAAACGTCCGCAGCGACTGCAGGACTCCGGGCCGTGGCGGCAGGTCCTCTCCGGTCTCGACGTGCGCCGGGGTGTTGAAATGCCGGAAACGGCCGAGGTCGGTTCCCTTGGAACCGATGTAGGCTACTTCAGCCACGATGCCGAAGGGAAGCTCCTGTTGGATGCTGGCGTTCCACTGCTGGACATAGGGAGTGGCCGCGTGCGGATCGAGTCCATATTCGGTGGGAAAGCCCGTGCTGGAGGTCTGCGGAAAGCCGTTCTCAAGGGTGAGCAGGGGCTGAGTTCCATCCGTCTGGTTGGTCTCGTTGCGGATATTGTTCCGCACCAGGTCATAGGCTTCGATGGCGATCTCGGGGCTGAAATAGACACCGTAGCCGGCGCGGAACACCATTTTTCGGCCCGGCAAGAGCGTGACGGGAGGCGACCAGGCCAAACCCACGCGCGGCGCGAAATTGTTGCGGTCGGGCTGGCCCGCGGAGCCCACGTGCACCAGACTTGGCGGGTTGGGCAGGGTCGAGTAATCCAGGTTGAGCAGTTGCCCTCGCGCATCAGTAAAAGGCGCGAAGTATTCGTACCGGACGCCGAAATTCAAAGTAAGGCGGCTGCTCACGCGCCAGTCGTCCTGAACAAACGCCGCGTAACTGTTCTGCCGGAGGTAGGCCTGCGCAAAGCCCACCGTCCGGCTGGTGTCCTGAGGAAGCCCCAAAAGAAAATCGGCAAATGCATCGCCGGTAGCGCCAGGATTGGAGAGATTGGCGGTCAAGGCGCCGGTGAAGGTATACGAGCCGCGCGGCACGTTGCTTTGCAGGTAGTTGACCCCGGAGTGCGACCACTCGATGCCGGTCTTCCAGGTATGGCGGCCGCGCGTTATGGAGAAGGCATCGGAAACCTGCCATTGGTTATCACGTTGCAATTGGGGCAACGTGGGGGAGTCGGTGACGATGGAAGAATTGGTGACGGTGAAGAACGGCAGGCCGAAGCTGAAGGGATCGGAAGGAAGACCGGTCAACCCGAGCTGGCGCGCGACGTCGGTGTGAAAGGCGCTATCAGGCGTGTCAAAAACTTTGAGGCGCGTGAAAGCAAGCCGCGCTTCATTGAGCCAGCTGGTTCCGGAGAAAGTGTAGCCGAGGGCCACCTGCTGGGCGCGAAGCTGCTCGCTCGTTGGGAGTTCGGGGAAAAAGTTGGCCAGGCGATCGCGCTCGTCGTTGATGGTGTAGCGGCCGAACAACCGACTGTGGTTGCGGAACTCATGGTCGATACGGCCGGAGCCTGTGTCGCTGTGGTTCTGGCTGGGCGTGGAATCCAGATAGTTGCTCGAGCCGGTACGATTGGGCAGCGGCTCGAACTCATTCAGGAACTTACTCACGATAGGATCGATGCGAGCGGACGGAATGACGTTGTTCGGAAAGGGCAGGCGCGCGCCAGTCGCGGGGTTAAGGTTAAGGGGGTCGAAGATGAGGTTGCGGCCGGCGAAATCTCCGGAACGCTCGGGTGCATCGGGCACAATATTGAGCGACGACTTGGCGGACTTGCCGCGCAGGCCCTCCCAGGTAGCGAAGAAAAACGTATTGCGTAGTTTTGGGACGCGGCCGCCGAGGGACCCGCCGTACTGGCTTTGTCGAAAGACGGGCCGTGGCAGCGTCGGATCATCAAAAAAACTCCGGGCATCAAGCGCTTCGTTGCGGAAATATTCGAATGCGCTTCCATGCCAGGCGAGCGAGCCGGATTTGGTAACGACATCCATCACGCCGCCGCCCGCCTGCGCGAACTCGGCGGAAGGCAGCGACGACTCGATGCGGAACTCCTGAACCGATTCCAGAGGGGGCGCCACGGCGATGGCGAAAGTGTTGCGGTCGGTGTCAGAGGAGCCATCGAGCAGATACGCGTTCATATAGGAGCGGCCGCCATTGATGGGCGGATTGAACGCCACGGCGCCGCGGTTCGACTGCACGTCATTGATGATGTCGTGGGTGAAGCCGCCCAGGTGCCGCGGAATTGCGCCGGGGCCGAGTGTGATGAGTGAAATGACATCGCGCTGGACCAGAGGGAGCGCCGTAATGTCGACCGGGTTCAAACGGTAACCTGCCGAGGCATCGTCGCTCTGGAGTGGTGACACCGACGCCTCCACGGTAATGCTATCGCTCTCGGCGCCGACTTTGAGAACGAGGTCCAGACGGGCTTTCTGGTTCACCTCGAGCGTAAGACTCCCGGTGGTCAAGGTGCGGAAACCTGGCTTTTCGGCGGTCACGGTGTATACGCCGGGGAGCAGCTCATCCAGGCGATAGGCTCCTTCCGTACTAGTGACGGCGGCCCGGACGAAACCGGTGTCATTGTGGCGCGCGGAGACGGTAACGCCCGGCGCGACTGCTCCGGTTTCGTCGCGCACATCGCCCAACAAACTGGCGGAGGCCACCTGGGCCTGGAGAGCGGGCCGTAGTGCCAGCAGCAGGAAGGGAATCAGAAATCGTTTTTTCATCTTAAACTAAGGACTCCAGAATGCGAATGGCGTCGTCGAAATTGCTGTATCGAAGGGTGTGCACACCACGGGCCAACAAATCCATGAGTCTTTCGCGATGTTCCTCGAAGATTGGCGGATCCCAGTAGAATCGGTCGAACTCCAATTTTGCAAGGGCTTGTTCCACCGGCATGGGCACCAGTTCAGGGCTGCACGAATCCTGGCGGTCGAGAAATACGAGGGTCTCCGCCTGGCAGCAGCGAGCGGTCTGAACCTGAGGCAACGAGCCCGTGTACAGCTCGAACATGTGCTTGCCAAATTGCGTAAACTCGCTGCGTTGGCCGACAAGTTCCGGAAACAGCTCGAATGCGGTGGAGCGAAAGCGCATGCGCTCGGGTCTGCCGATCACCATGCGACCGCGCGGCTGGCGGAGTATGGCGCTGAAATCGTCGGAGACCAGTTTCCAGCCATTCGTTGCGCAGGCGTAAGACAGACAGCTCTTGCCCGCGCCGGGATCTCCGCACAACAGCACGCCGCGCCCGTTTCGCACTACACAGCCCGCATGCAAGATGGTGACGTGCTGGTAGTCGAGCGCGAGGTACGCTATGGTCTCCAGCAAATGCGCACGGAAATAGCCGCTGGCGACCGTGGCGGGCGTCACGCAGCTGAAGATATAGCCGCGCTCGAGATCGCAGACCGCAAAATTAGCGTTGTCTCCAGTAAACGTTATCAGATGCTTCTGCGCCCGATATACTGGCTCGGCGGGTGGGACCGGACCATCGAGATGAACGATCACCCGCATTTCCAATGGCGGACGATCAAAGGCCTGCGTCCAGCTTCCCCAGGTTTGCTCGACAGCGGACAAAATATCAGGCGAATTTGTGGCAATCTGAAGTGGGAAACCGAGCGGATAGAACTGGGCGCGCTGGTCCAGCTTGGCGCGGAGCATGAGTTGATCGTCCGGATGCATGTCGCTTGACTTCATGATAGCGCCCGAAGCCTTGCACAACAGCATCCGAAAGACGTGCAAGTGCAAGATTAACAGGTGTATACGTACATGCGGGCCGCGATTATCCACTACTGGCTCCTCAACATGCGAGGCGGCGAGAAGGTCGTCGAGGCGCTGTGCCGGATGCTGCCGGAAGCGGATGTTTTTACACTTTTCTACGACCCGGAGAAGGTCAGCGAGACGATTCGGGCGCGGCGGGTGACGGCGTCGTTTCTGAATCCGCTCAGGCGGCATTACCGGTCGCTATTGCCGCTGATGCCGATGGCGCTCGAGAGTTTCGATCTGCGCGGGTACGATCTGATTGTTTCAAGCGAGTCTGGGCCGGCGAAAGGAGTGCTGGCGCCGTCTGCGGCGCGGCACGTCTGCTACTGCCACACGCCCATGCGGTATTTGTGGGATCTGTATCCGGCGTACCGCAACGAGTTCACGGCGAGCGCCTGGAAGCGCGCGCTGATGGCGCCGGTGGCGAACTATCTGCGGCTGTGGGATTACAGCACGGCGGCGCGAGTGGATGAATTCGTGGCTAACAGCGCCAACGTGGCGCGGCGCATCTGGAAGACCTACCGGCGCGAGGCGCGCGTGATCTATCCGCCGGTCGCGGTGGAATCGTTCTATTGGAAGGAACCGGAGGATTACTATCTCATCGTGTCCGAGCTGGTGGCGTACAAGCGAATTGATTACGCGGTTGCGACGTTTGCGAAAAACGGGCGGCGCCTGCTGGTGGTGGGGGATGGTCCGGAGTACGGCGTGCTGAAACGGATGGCGACGGGCAATGTCGAATTCTGCGGACGGGTCTCCGATGAAGAATTGCGGGAGCTGTACGCGCGAGCGCGAGCGTTTCTCATGCCGGGCGAAGAGGATTTCGGGATGACGCCGGTGGAAGCGCTGGCCAGCGGCAAGCCCGTGATCGCGCTGGGACGCGGGGGCGTGTTGGAGAGCGTGCCGCTGATCAATCCGGTGGGAGGAGTCCTTTTCGATGCGCCGGAACAATTGCCTCGAGCGATAGAGGAATTCGAACGTATCGAACCGCACGTATCTCCGCCGAGCCTTCGTAAGTGGGCGGAACGATTCCGTGAAAAAAATTTCGTGGAGCAGATGAGAAGCGTGCTGGCCGCTCCGACTAAAGGCTGACGTGCGCGGCGAGGGCCAGCGGACGAATCGGCGATCCTGTCCCGCCGCGGATTTTGAGGGGCGCGGCCATGAAGACGAATTCGTAGACGCGGTCCACGGCGAGTTGCTCCAGGTTCAGGCACTCAATGATGTGAATACCGCGCTCGACCAGCAGGTGCACGTGCGTGGGCATGGTGGGGGCGGGGACAAACTCGAAAGCCACGGTGTCGGAGCCGGCCGCAAATGCGCCTTTCGCGCTGATCCAGCGGGCTCCGGCATCGCCCGGACCGGGACCGCGCACTTGCGAGATATAGCGGGCCGGGTCTTCCCAATAGCGCGCCCAGCCGGTGCGCAGGAGCACGACATCGCCGGAGCGGACTTCGACGCGCTGATCGCGCGCCGCGGCGTCGAGGTGCTCAGGCGTGATCGTGAAGTCGATGGGCAGAACGTCCACGCGCTGGTGTCCCGCAATGTCCAGGAGCACGCCGCGGCGGAAGATGGGCGCCATGGTATCGACTGACAGGCGCTCGAGACCGCCGGAATAGGACTGCGCGACTTCGCCGCCATCGTGGAGCTTGCCTTCGCGCGAGAAATGGCAGAGCGCGTCGATGTGGGTGCCGACGTGGCCGCCGAGCGCCAGAGCTTCCGAGGCCGAACTCGCGCCCTCGGAAGTGACATACTCCCCGTGTTTCTTAACCAAACCGAACAGGTAGGGCGGATGCACGGGATGGTGCGGCATGCCGATGAAATAAGGCTGCGCGAGATCGTAGATTTTCGAGGATTGGAGGAGGGCAAGCAGATCGGTAGTCACGTTCATTGAGGATAGCGAATCGGCAGGCAGGAATGCCTGGTCCACAGCTAGAATTGAAGGAGCTTGAAGATCACCATCTCGAAAGAAAACTACCTCAAGACCATTGCCGAGGCGGAAGCGGAAGGCGAGACCGTGATCGCGGCAACGCTAGCGCGCTGGCTCAAGGTTTCTGCCCCGGCGGTGACCATGGCGATCCGGCGGCTCAAGCGCGATGACCTCATTCGCGTGGACCGCGAGGGGCAGATCACACTCACGCGCGGAGGGCGCGCCATCGCTAACCGGCTGCTGAACCGGCACCATCTGATCGAACGCATGCTGACCGAGATTTTCGGGATGGAGTGGTACAAGGTGCACGACGAGGCCGAGCAACTGGAGCATGCAGTGTCGTCAGATTTCGAAAGCCGGCTGCGCGAAAGGCTGGGGGATGCCGGGGTCTGTCCGCACGGCAATCGCGTGGGCGAGGACACACCGAACGACCGGCGGCGGCGCGGGCTGAAGCGGCTCGACGAGGGGGAATTGGAAGAGCGGCTGGCGGTGGTGAACGTTTTCGAGCGCGACCGGCGCCTGCTGGAACGTCTCGACAAGCTGCACGTGCGGCCAGGCGCGGCGCTCCGCATCATGGCCGCTAATCATGGCTCGCTGACGGTGGATGTGGACGGGCAAACAGTTCAGATCGAGCGGCCGATGGCGGAGCGGGTCTGGGTCAAGCCGATGACGGCCAGCACTTCACGCTGATAGCGCTCGAGCTTGAACTGTTCCTTCCAGATTTCGTGGCCGCCGGCGGCGACTTCGCGTAACCGCTCGGGTGCGCTGAGTAGTACATCGAGCTTGGCGGCGAGCGCTTCGGGCGTGGGCGGCTCGACCAGGAATCCGCTTTCGCCGTCGTGAAGAATTTCAGGGATGCCGCCGGAGACGAAAGCCACTACCGGCACGCGCGCGGCATAGGCTTCGAGAATGACGCGCGGTGCACCGGGCTCGCGCAGGGATGGCACGACCAGCAGGTCGAGGGTGGCGAGCACGGCGTTGACGTCGTCCTGCCAGCCGAGAAAATCGACCGGCAGTCCCTGCGCCGCTTCGCGAACGCGCTCGAAGTAGCTGTGAGCTTCGCGATCGCCGAACAGCGGCGCGCCGCAAACGAGGAACTTGCAATCCGGATGTCTCCGCGCCAGCAGATGGGCGGCTTGCAGGAACTCGATTTGACCTTTTTCGGGCGAGATGCGACCGATCACGCCGATGCGCGGCCTCGAGGAACGCGCGGACGGCAAGGCATCCGGCGGGCCCACGCCGTTGTAAATCACGTGCAGACGGCCTGGATCGACGTAGGGCCAAAGGGGCCGCGCGGCGTAGCGGCAACAGGCAATGACACGCGCCGCGGCGAACTGGATACTACGTCCGGCCAGCATGGCTGCGGAGCGCTGGGCCAAGTTGTTGTGGCAGTGGAACAGGAGCGGGCGTTGTGTTTTCCGCGCCGCCCAAGCTGCAGCCGGTAGCACGCGCGGTCCATTCACGTAGATGAGATCGGCAGCGGTCCCGCGCACCAGGCGGGAGATTTCGCGGGCGAGCTTCGGCGACCGCAAGGCGAAACCCAAAAAATCAAGCGGCGGCTTGGCGCCGGCGGCGAGTGGGATATCGGGGAGCGCGTGAACGGTGAGGCCGCCAGCGCGCAGCTTTTCGACGAGGCGTCCGTGGCCGGGAACGGCGCAGACCGCATTCCAGCCAGCTGACTGGATGGCCGGTACGAGGTCCAGCAGGCACTGCTGCGCGCCGCCCAAATCGCTGAACTGATCGAGGAAGAGAATGTTCACTGCGCGGGCGTCCGGCTCGATTCTCGCACGGTCCAGGCCAGCACGAGGAAGTAAACCGGTAAGACGCGCCAGTAAGTCAGAAGGTCCGCTGACAGCATCTGGACCGACTGGCCGGTCCAGAAGCAGAACATCCAGGTGCCGAGGAACGACGCCGTCTGGCTTGAGTGCCGCGCGGCGCGGCGCGCGCAACGCAGGATTGAGACATTCAACCAGATGAGCGCCGCCAGGCCGAGGATGCCGGTCTCGACCAGCATGCTGAGATACATGTTGTCCGCGATGATGGTCTGGCCGAGGTAGCTGGAATAGGGCAAGGTTTTGTAGCCGACGCCGAAAACGGCGTGCCATGGGTGTTCGTTGAGAAACTGAAGCAACAGGCGCCAGCTCTCGAAGCGTCCGGAGAAGATGGCTTCGCCGTAATCGAAGAAGTAGAGTGCCGAGCCGGAGATGCGAAACCAGGCGGCGTTCACCAGCTCCGGAAGGAAATAGTAGCTCGCGGCAGCGCCGGCGGCCAGGGAAATCCCAAGCAGTGGAATCGCCCGGCGCCAGCGGATGCGCGCGCGATCGAGCCAGACAAGCGCGGCGAGCGAAACGAGCAGATTGACGATGGAGGCGCGCGAATAGGAAAAAATCAGCGCCGCGGAGAACAAGACGCCGCCGAGCATCAGAGCGGGCCGCGAGAGCGGTGTATCCTTTCCGCGCCGGGTGAACGCTACGGCGATCATGACCAGAAAGAAAGCGCAGAAATTGCCGAGCGTGCTGGCTTCATAGAAGATTCCCTGCGCGCGGCGGAACACGCCGGTATCCAGCCAGACGAACTGCGGGCCGAATCCGGCGGGCGCGGGGAGCTGATAGTAAAAATCGACGCAGGCGATAGCGGCGGAAGCGGTGGCCGTCCAGAACAACGGTGGCAGGCGCGTCGCGCCGCCATCCGCGCGCATGTAGGCCGCATAGAAGAAGACGTAGACGCCGATGCCGAACAGCAACACACGAGCCAGGGACTGAGCGGCAAGCTCCGGGCCGGAATAGAACGCGGCAAGCGCAACGCTAGCCAGAAGAATGGAAAACAGACAGACGAGCGCCCGTTCCAGAGGCCCGGCGGTGATGCGCCAATCACGCAGATAAAGAGCGCCGGCGAAAATTCCCAGCGCGGCGAATAACAGGCAGGGGTGTGGACCGGTATCGCCCAGGGGAATGGGCAGCGGCGGCAGCAGGATGGCCGACGCTAGGAATGCGCCGATCCAGCGCTGCGGCACGGCGAGAGTCCACCACGCCACTGCCACAACCGCTAACGGTGCCAGCAGTACGGCAGCCAAGGTGAGTGATGGCGCGGCGGCCACAAGCGCGCTATACACGCCGATGGCCAGAGAAACTAAAATCCAGCGCGGCGGTTGTGCGGCCCGCGCCTCAATCATTGCGGGATTTGACGCGCGCCAGCGGCGCCACGGTACGCGACGCGGCGGGCCGTTCGAGGCGGTAGTTAAATTCGAGAGTCAGGTACAGCAGAGATCCTACCAGCGCCACTAGGACCGCCACCAGCAACATGAGCGGAATGTTGGGCCACGAAGGCTGCTGGGGAACCACTCCGGGGTCGATGATCTTCATCCGTTCGCCGCGCCCACCGGCTGTGGAGCGGACTTGCACCAGGTGTTCCACGGCACCATACACGGCTGCTCGCGCAGCGTCCCGCTGTGCGGTCCGGGACGCGGACTCAGCCGGTGCCGTCGCCGCGCTGCCGCCTTCCAATCCGTTGAGATGCGACTGCGCTTCGTCCAATTCCTTCTGTGCATCCGCCAGCAGATCGCGCTCGGTGTCCGCGGAGACGTCGCGTGCCAGTTTCACGGTCTGCTCGGCGATATACAGGGCCAGAGCCTGAGCCTGCGCGGGTTCGTGCAAGGTGACGGAAATTTCGAGAACTTTGGTATTGCGCGGGATGGTGACCTTGAGCACCGAGCGCTTGAGCCGCTCGACGGACCCGCCTAGGGGCAGCTTGAAATGCTCGATGGCGTCGAGAAAGAGGCGGTCCCCCGAAGCCACCAACTCGTACGACTTGAGCGACTCGAGGTAGATGGGGCTCACGGCCATGGCGCCGCGAGGATCGCTTCCGGCGGGAGGCTCGATCAGGACATGAGCGGTTGACGTGTAGCGGTTCGGCGTAAGGAATGCCGCGATCAGCGCGATGGCAGCCGCCGTGCTGCACGCCACCGCGATCACGCGCCAGCGGCCGCGCAGATGGTCGAGGAAGCGAAACATCTCGAAATTTTCCGGCATGCAGCCCGCTTGTGGGATAGTGTAGCCGATATGGCGATCTGTCTGGCCGCCATCGCGGCGTTACTTCCGTTAATTCTGACGCCGCACTTAGTCTACTACTTCGATATCACGCCGAAAATCGTGGTGTTGCTGGTGGGGACGGCGGTTGCACTGGCGCTCGGGTGGCGCGAGCCGCGCGCGCAATCGCCGGTGTTGCGGGCGCTCGGAATCCTGCTGGTGGCGCAGGCGGCGTCGGTGGCGGTTTCGACGGTGCTCTCGACGGACGCGGCGCTCTCATTCGGCGGAGGCGCGTGGCGCCGGTTCGGGCTCATCACT
>Ga0075436_100002019_pt1 | contig 14001 bp, 13 predicted proteins | sample RhiMethybrSRZTD5_FD_75303 | JGI IMG/M metagenome (GOLD analysis project Ga0075436, IMG submission 75303) | Populus rhizosphere microbial communities from Tennessee, USA - Rhizosphere MetaG P. TD hybrid SRZTD5 | ecosystem: Host-associated > Plants > Roots > Rhizosphere > Soil | place: USA...
CCTGCCGCTCGCTCCACGGGCTGATGTGATCGGAGCACATCGCAGCGGTAAAGCCGGCCCGCTCCGCCTGCTGTACCGCCGCCAGCAGGTCCGATGGGTGAATCTGCTCGTGAGAGCAGTGCAAACCGATGACGGGCACGCGCTCACTATGCCCCATCGGCCTACCGGAAGGACGGGAATGGCAGGTCATCACCGCCAGGTGATTGGCTAGACCGGTGCGAGCCCAGCGACCGGCGGTGCGAATCAACCAGCTGGGTTATCTGCCGCAGGGCCCGAAGCAGGCAACGTGGTTGACCGATGAGTTGTCGCCGGCTGAATTCACCGCCGTCGCGTACGACGGCTCGGTGGCGCCGCGTGGCCAAACTCGGCCCTGGCCGATACGACCCGAACCGACAACAGGGCAGTCGGTACATGTCGTCGATTTCAGTGATCTGACCACAGCTGGAGACGACTGCCAGGTTGTGGTCGGCGATCAGAGAAGCCATCGGTTCCGGATTGCCCAGGACCTGTACGAGCAATGGCTCGGATAGCACAGCGCACCTGAGGACCCGGCAGTTGGGTCATGACCTAGATTCCAGCCTTCCGCCACCGCCGCCGGGGCGTTGGCCGGTGGCGCAAATTCGACTGAGACGCCGGGTTCCCCAAGCGACCCGCGGCTGCGGCGGCTACCACCCCAATGCTGTTACGTCGATGAACCAACGTACGAGACAACCAATGACATCTGCATTCGTTGGAACGCCCCGCTCGCCTAAGTCGCCACTTATGCGAACGCCGCGACGTTGTTCGGCGCGACAGACGAAGGGCTCCGCACCTGACAGCGGAGCTGTCGTTCCACCCCTATTGTTGACGGATGCTGCTGCCAAATTCAGTAGGAACTTGGACTGGGACGAACGGGTTCCGCTTGATGCCAGACGACCCCCTCGCCGAGTTTCCCGGCGGACTGACCGTAACCACCGGCGCCGGCGGTCACCTGACATCTGTGGCCTATTCGTGGCAACACCCAGACGATGGTCCGCAGGAGGGTCTAATGATCATCGGGCGGGCCGACGAGGAGGGCTCGCTAGTAACTCTGTGGGGTGATTCGTGGCATCAAAAACCGGCGCCGAGGATCTTGTACGGAAGCCAGCCAGCTGATCAGAACCTAGAATTTGAGGCCGACTATGGCGGTGGTTGGCGCTGGCGCATCATCCTCGACGCAACCGATGAAGAGCAGCTGCGGATGGAGATGCAGAACGTCATTCCCGCTGAATATGCCACTGCCGAGAAGGCAGCCGGTCCGTATCCGGTGATGATCATGCAAACCCGCCGCAGCTAGCGGTGACCGTCCACGAGCTCTCTCGACCACAGGCTCGCTGGATTGCTTACGCCAACGACGCCTGTCGTCGGGACATCCTGGATCGGCTTGAGTCCTCTGGCCCGCTGCCGTCACGTGATCTTGCAGATAGCTGTGCCAAGCCCTGGGCATTCACGGGTTGGACCAACAATCGCAACGTCACCCAGCTGCTGGAGTTCATGGTGGCGCGAGGCGAGGTTGCGATCGCTGGTCGCCAGGGCCGTAACCGGCTCTGGGACTTGGCGTCTCGGGTATATCCAGATGATCGCGTGGTTCCGGCCGATGAGGCGCGCCGCATCCGCGACGAGCGGCGGCTTCATGCGCTTGGTATTTCCCGGGAGCGAGGGCCGGAGTCTCCAGTAGAGCCGGTAGTCGTCGGCCGGGTCGGCGAGCCGGCTGTCGACGCGGTCCACCGCGAGGTCAAATTCACCCGAGCCATAACGGCCGCCGTGAACCGCGAAATCAGGGATTTGGCTAGGTGGCTTGAACTAGACCTCATGCATGCGCGTGGCTGAGACAGCCTTGGCGTAGCGTTCCGTGAGCGTCTTCAGGTGCGCGAGGAGCTCGGGAGGCTCGGTCACCGTGAAATCGAGTCCGAGCATGCCGATGTAGACCGCGACAGTCTCGACACTGTCAGCTCCGGTGACCAGCACGCATGCGTTGTCATCGATGGCTTCCACAACGCCGACGGTTGGGTTGATCCGGCTCAAAACCTTGGCGGCAGGTGCATGCACAGTGATCTTGACGTGCACCTTCCAGCCGGCGAAGGCCGTGGTACGGAGCACGAAGGCGGGATAGTCACCGCCGGGAAGCTCAACCGGTCTGTATCGGCGTCCGCCCGGAACCCGCAGTTCCATCCAGTCGAGGCGAAAGCTCGACCATGTGTCAGTTGTCGGATCGCGCGCTACCAGGTACCAGCGTCGCTGCCAGCTGACGAGTCGGTATGGCTCAACTTGGAACCGCTCGTCTTCCCGGTAAAAGAACCGAAGCTCCTCGCGATCGCGGATCGCGGCGGCGACCGCCATCAGCAATCCCGCGTCTACCTGAGGGTCCGGCGCGTTGCTGCCAGTGTTGTCAGGTCCCTTCTGTACGGCGTCCCGTACGGCATTGACCCGCAGTTTGAGTCTGTGGGGGAGTACGGCCTCCAGCTTGGCCAAGGCGCGCGCGCTGGTGTCCTCGATCCCTGTGACTCCGGTCGCGGCGCGCAGACCGACCGCAACGGCCACGGCCTCGTCGTCGTCGAGTAGCAGCGGGGGCAGCTTGGCGCCGATCCCTAAGCGGTAGTGCCCGCCAGGTCCACGTACCGCCTCGACTGGATAATCGAGCTGCCGCAGTCGTTCGACGTCGTTACGCACTGTCCGCCCGCTCACCTCCAACCGCGCGGCCAGTTCCGCGCCGCTCCACACCGGCCGCGACTGCAGTAGTCCTAAAAGGGCAAGCAGCCGACCGGAGGTCCTGTACATCAGTAGAAATCTCCCAGTAAAAGCGGAACGAACCTGTCCTAAACCGACCTTAGCTTTCTATACATGACCACCACAGCAGCCGCCGGCCAGACCGGCACCATTCGTCCGTTCACCATCGCTATCCCTCAAGAGGCTGTCGACGACCTACAGCGGCGCCTCGCCAACACCCGCTATCCGGTCGCAGCGCCCAATGACAGCTGGGACTACGGGACGCCCGTCGCTTACCTTCAGCAGATGGTGACGGCCTGGCAGCAGTTCGATTGGCGGGCCCAGGAGGCCCGAATGAACGCCGTCCCGAACTTCGTTACCGAGATCGACGGCCAGACAGTGCACTTTGTCCACGTCCGATCCGCCGAGGCCGGCGCCACCCCACTACTGCTGGCCCATACCTATCCCGGGTCGTTTGCGGAGTTCCTCGACATGATCGGTCCTCTGACCGACCCGGTCGCTCGCGGCGGACGCGCCGAGGACGCCTTCGACGTCGTCATTCCATCCACACCTGGCTACGGATTCAGCACCCCGCTTGTCGACGAGGGCTGGACGATGGCCCGCGTCGCCAAAACCTACGACACCCTGATGCGCAGGCTCGGCTACGAGTCGTACGGCACGCACGGCAGCGACGGAGGCGCGATGATTTCACGCGAGTTGGCCGTGCTGGATCCACCTGGCTTCTTGGGCGCGCACGTCTTGCAGTTGTTCTCTTTCCCGTCGGGCGACCCAGGCGAGTTGGAGCGATTCGGCCCCAAGGAGTACGCCGCCCTGGAGTTTCTCGGCTGGTTCCAGTCGGTAGGTGGCTACAACCAGATGAACGGCACTCGCCCGCAGACCATTGCGGCGGCGCTGTCTGATTCACCGGTTGGGCAGCTGGCGTACAACGAGCTGTTCGAGAACTTCGGCAACGGCACCAGTCTCGTGACGGTTGAGCAGGTCCTTACGCAGGTATCGCTCTACTGGCTCACGAACACCTCTGCCAGCGCGGTGCGCTACCACTACAGCGAAGCTCACTCCGGTGCGAAGCCGACGGTCAGCCAGGGACGCATCGGTGTCGCCGTCTTCGCGCACGACTTCCAGACCATCCGACCGCTTGCCGAGCGTGACAACGCCAATATCGTGCACTGGTCGGAGTTCGATAGGGGTGGGCACTATGCCGCCCTCGAGGTCCCAGAACTGGTTGTCAGTGACCTTCGCACGTTCTTCGGCGACGGCAATGACTCCCGCTAGCTCTGGAGGACTGGGTGATGGCGACGGCAACCGCCGCCATCACCGAGACACGCCATCACCGAGACAGGCTCCTGATGTCGTCGACGAGTACCGGAAGCCCTTGCAGGAACGAATGCTCCGATCCGGCGATAGCGCGGGCCCTCGCTGTTGGGATGTGTTCCTGGTAGTAGCTGAGGTGCCCGAACGGTACCTCCGGATCATCACGGCTGTGGTAGAGGAAGACGTGCGATGTGGGCAGCCGGGAGCCAACATCGCTCGGCACCGCGAATTCGTCGTAGTCCCAACCGTCAGGTCCCCAGTTGGGGACCGAGACAAGGAACAGCCCTCGGACGGGCCTGTCGTAAGTACCCTCGGCAAAATACTTCAGCAAGACGGAGCCACCGAACGAATGACCGACGATTCTCACGTCGTCGTCAATCGCCTCAAGCTCCCGCTCAATCTGAGCTCGCCACAGTTCGTAGCGGGGATTACCGGCATCTGGCATCTCCGGGGCGCTGACCTGGTAACCGTTGCCGAGCTCGCTAGCCAGGTAAGCGGCAAGCCGGCCGCTACCGTCGGGCGCATGCATGCTTCCGGCGCCTTGAACAAACAAAATCGGTTGCCTGTCCATAGCGAAAGCATCACATCATCGGAGAGCCGGCTCCGCCGGGGCGCGCTGTTTGGCCGGTGTTGCGGCCTTCCAGATGCGGCGTGCGAAGGGTCCGTCGTCGAGGGTGTGGGTGCCGGCGTTGGTGACGAGGTATAGGGCGCGGTGGGGTGATCGCCACAGCCAGACTCCGGGTTCGGGTTGTCTAACCTGCCAGCGGCCATGGGTTTTGATTCGGTGTTCGAAGCGGATCAGCGGGCCGAGGTTATGGATGCCGGTTTGTCCCGGCGGGCCGCCTCGGGCGGGCGGTAGGTAGGCCTTGGTGTGGTCCAGCTCTAGCCGTCCGGTCGTGGTGGCGTATGGAAAGCAGCTGGCCGGCATGCGGAGGAACATGGCGTCTCGGATCCGGCGGGGGATCTCATAGCTATCCACTGGGGTTGCATCGTGTGGGTCGATGACCGGCTGCACGGTGATGTCGCTGTTGGTGTCGGTGAGGAAGCGGCGGATCTGGCCCATGGTGACGGGCCCGACGCCTTCGAAGCGGCCGACGCCGCCGCCGAACCGTGACCTGTCGTTGTGGTAGCTGAGCAGTGCTTCTTCGCTGAGATGGATGTGCAGCACCACTTTCGGCCGCAGCTTCTTAACATCCACTCCGGCCGGCTGAATGATCAGCCCGGTCGGCTGTTCGTCCTCTGTCGTCGGCTCGGCCGACTCGGCCTCCGGCGCACTATCGATGTGGTCATCTGGGGGCGGGCTAGTGGTGTTGTCGTAGGGCGCCTTCGGGTCGTTGTGGACGGGTTCATCGGGTCGCTGCGGCTGGGCAGCTGGGCGTTGCTCGTCGCGGAATTCCCACAGCAGCTGTAACGCGACTGCGGGTTGGGCCAAGATGCCGATCGCCCTCGAGCGGCGAACATCGGCTGACGACAGGTCGCCTTGCAGCCGCAGGATCTCTGCGATCCGGTTGATCGTGGCCATGAACAAGATCACATCGCCGGCGTTGGCTTTGGCGATCACCAGCTTCAGCCCGGCTTGATTGGTGCGGCCGGCGCGGACGAAGCGTTCGGCCTCCCAGATCTTGGCCTGCTGCTCAGCAGCATGCGGGTCGGCTTCAATGATCTTGGCCGCCAGGAGGGTTTCGAACCGGGCCCACGACACCCCGGTGATCACCCGCGCCACCGCGGCATCGACCTGCATCGCCGAGGACCGGCTCAAGTGCCTGGTGGCCTGAGCGACCTTGCGGGCCTTCCACGACGGCACCGCGCCGGTGATGATCAGCTGCCACAGCTCCGGGTGTCGATGCCGCAGATCCAACGCATCAGCCATCAAGGCTCGCGCTGAGCCGTAGCTGGTTTCCAGCCGAGCAGCCAGCTCAGCGGCGGCGAACTCTAAGACTTCCGGGGTGCCCTCCCCGCCCAGCTGACGGGCCTGCTCGGCACCCGGCAAGGTGTTCTCGGAGGGTGTTTGGCTGTCGGGATGATGCAAATCGGCCCAATGCCCGGCAAGTTCGAGGAGTTTGCATTCGTGTTCGCGGATCTGGCGGTGCGCGGCCGATACCTGCGACAGCGTCGTCGCGGCATCCAGCCCACCCACCTGACCATCGAACATACATTCATATTAGAGATCAGCACTGACATTGATACTGAAACTGGGCCCGCTGGCAGTGGCTCACCCACTGACTAGGCGTCAGCTGGGACCGGGGTGAGACCTAATTAGAGCTTGGCAAGCAACCTCATCAACGTCCTGTCCGCCCGGAACCAGCCGACGCCTCACCTGTCCGCTCTGCACAGTGAGGCTGGATTCCATCATGGCAGCACAAGTCCATGTCGTCGGAGGGTCGACCCGCACGTCGACACCATCCATGTCGCGGTGCTGACCGCGGTCGGCAAGGTGGTTGGCGACGCCGAGTTCCCCACTACCGCCGTCGGTTATGCCCGCGCGGTCGAGTTCCTCACCGATCAGGGGATCGTTGACCGGGTCGGCGTGGAAGGGGCGGCCAGCTACGGCGCCGGCATCACCCGGTGCCCTGGCTAGGGCCGGGATCAGTGTCGTGGAGGTCGAGCGGCCCACCCGGTCAGCTCGGCGGCGGGCCGGAAAGTCTGACCGGTTGGACGCCTACCATGCCGCACGCGCGGTGTTGGCCGAGCGATCCAGCCTGGTCAAGGACCCGGCGATCGGCGGTCTCCGGCCGCTCCAGCTGGCCCGCCGCTCCGCGGTCAAGGCGCGCACCGCAGCCGGCAACCAAATGAAAGCGATCTTGGTGATGGCACCCGAACCGGTACGGGCCAGATTCCGCAGGCTCGACACCGAAAAACTGGTCGCTGCGGTGCTGCGCTGTCGCGGCTTCTACGCCGACCGCATCGTCGCCGATACGATCGTGGCCTTTAAGGTGCTGGCCGAACGGCACCATGACCTGGGCCGACAGATCCAGGCGACCGGCAGGCCAACCACGCCGTGCATCGGATCGCGCTGAACCGAATGTCCCACCACCAGCCCACCATCGGCGACGTGCGCCGGCAAACCGACCGCAGGCGTACCAAGAAAGAGATCCTGCGACTACTCAAACGCGCGATCTGCCGCGAGGTCTACCGGCTACTCACCCAGCCCTGCTCGGTGCCCCAATGGGACGACCTGCGACCAGCCCGGGAAGCCAAAGGAATCACCCTGACCACAGTCGCCCAGCACTTCGGCGTCTGGCTCGCCACCATCTCCACCCGCGAGCGGGGACTCCGCCGCGACGATGACCTCACCACTAGCTACCGAGCGTGGTTCGCGGCCGCATAATCCCCGGGGCTCCGCCGCCCAGGCCATCAAGCCGGCGCGCAGGCGCGGTCAAGATGCAGCGCCCCACCGGACGAACGATCTTGACCGGGCCGAGCACCGGCACACAATCACCACTGGCGGAACCCCTTTACAAGGCATAGGAGCAACACGCCCTGTCCACGCTCGCTAATGTCGGTTCATGATCGCGCGCATTTGGAGAGGGACGGTACGCCGCGAGGACGCGGACGCGTACGCGGACTACATCGCCAACACCGGCATGGCTGAGTACCGATCAACGCCTGGTAATCAGGGCGCTTGGATGCTGCGTCGCGACAACGGCGATCGCTCGGAGATCATCACTTTTTCACTATGGGATTCCAGTGACAGCATCCGCGCGTTCGCTGGTGACGACATCGAGCAAGCAGTGTTCTATCCGGAGGACGACCGCTTCCTCGTTGAACGTGATCTGACCGTACGTCATTACGAGGTTGTCGGCTGAAACCGCCAATAGACCAGACACGGCTGCAGAATCGGTAAATGATCATCTAGCCAACGCGTCGCAGAACGCCATCGTCATGGGTTCCTATGCTGGAGGACCTAACGTTGGACCGATATCAGGAAGGCTATGGAGTTCTTCAGCAGCCCAGACCTTTGGATCGCATTCGTCACACTCCTCCTATTAGAGATCGTTCTTGGCGTCGACAACGTCGTCTTTATCTCGATCCTTGCCGACAAACTGCCGCCCGAGCAGCGGCGTAAGGCCCGCATCGTCGGCCTCTCACTTGCCCTGGCTTTTCGGATCGCCTTGCTCGTCGCGGCGTCGTGGGTGGCCGGACTTACAGCGCCGCTGTTCAGCATCGGTGAATGGGATGCCCTCGAGATCAGCGGGCGGGACCTCATCTTGATCCTCGGCGGGGCCTTCTTGGTCTACAAAGCGGTCACTGAGATTCATGAAAAACTTGAGGGCCATGACGCCGAGAAGGGCACGGGTCGGGCGGCCAGCTTCACCGGAGTGATCATCCAAATCCTGCTCCTTGACATGGTCTTCTCACTCGATTCAGTGATCACTGCGGTCGGCATGGTCGATGAGCTGTACATCATGATCGCCGCCGTAGTGCTGGCCATCGGCTTGATGATGTTCACCGCGGGCTGGATCGGCGGATTCGTCAACCGTCACCCAACCGTCAAAATGCTGGCGCTGTCCTTTCTTGTACTTATCGGAGCGAGCCTGCTCGCGGAAGGTTTCGACTTTCACATCGAGAAGCCGTTCATCTACGGGCCGATCGCATTTGCCATCTGCGTTGAGGTGCTCAATCTGACCTACCAGTCACGGCAGGCGAAGCGGAACCGCGAGCCCGAGCCCGAACCAGTTCACTTGCGGGACAAGTACGCCGTGGACTGATCCGTGGTAGCGGTGCCAACCTGATCATCGGCCAGAGCTCTTCAGCCTCCAGCCGACAAGGCGGATGCCCAATCCATCGGCGGCTCGTTTCCGGACAGCCAGTCTGGGTATAGCTCGCGCGTGGCCGGGGTCGGCGTCCGCGCCGCACATCCACGTTGACTTTTCAGCCCCTGTTGACGTGTAGCCCATCCAGCGAGCTCTCGCCGACCCGCGGTCCGCTCTCAGCACTGTGCTCTCTCAGCGCTGTGCGCAAAAAGCGCCAGGCGCGGCGAGATCGACCCAAGCTTCGTCATTACGCACCATGCCCCATTGGAGCGCGCGCCGGTGGGTTACGAGGTGTTCAAGTACAAACAAGACAACTGCGTCAAAGTCGTTCTCTCGGCGTGACGGCCGACTTCAGCTGAGTGCCCGGCTGGTGGGCCTTTCATAAGCAGTCGACTAGTGCTGCCGACCGTTCCGCGATCATGATCGTCGGTACGTGGGTGTTCGCAGATGGGATATCGGGCATGATCGACGCGTCTACAACGCGCAGGCCGGATGTGCCGTGCACTCGGCACATCGAGTCGACGACCGCCCCCGCCGCGGGGTCTATGCCCATCGCGCAGGTGCCGACTGGATGGTGGTAGGTCCAGGTCCTTCGGTGCACCCAGGACCTCAAATCATCCTCGGAGCCGGGCGCAAACTCGTCGCCACCAGTCAGCTCCTTGATCGCGCCGACATGAGCAGCTTCCCGCAGCCACTCAAGTCCCTCGACGAGCCGATCAAGATCGTCAGATGCTCGGAAGTAGCCCAAATCAATGGCTGGAGGCGCGGCGGGATCGCTCGAACTCAAGGTCACGCTTCCTCGAGATTGGGGCTTCAGCAGTGCGGCTCCGAGGAAGAACATGGCAGCGTCGCCTTCATAGGGGCCGCCCACCATGCATTGCAGGTCAGGCGCGCCGCCCGGATCGGCCCCCGAACTATGGAAGGTGGCCATGACCTGAAAGACAGGCATGGGTTGCACGGCCCTGTCATACAGCAGGTCGACCGATACCGCCGGGTGATCGATGAGGTTCTGTCCGACGCCAGGAAGGTCAACGACGACAGGGATTTCAAGTCTGCGAAGAACCGATGCAGGGCCGATCCCAGAGCGCATCAACAGCCCAGGACTCGCGTACGCGCCCCCAGAAACCACAACCTCCGATGCCCGAATTCCCTCACCTGACAGCAGACGGACGCCGGCCGCACGATCACCCTCGAAGATCAACTCAGCGACCTGAGCGTTGCAGCGAATCGCGAGATTCGACCGTCCGTCGGCGAGTGGTAGGTACCCAAGTGCCGTGCTGATTCGCTCACCACCTCGGGCATTGACCGGGAGATGGGTGAGACCGACCGCACCCGGCTCATTGGCGTCAGGAATCGTCGGGAATCCGCACTCCTCGAGTGCCTCGAGACCGGCTGTGGCAACGTCGCTGAGCTCTTCGTCGCCGTACCGGCGAATAGGCAGCGGGCCATTGTCACCGTGCCACTCCGCGGACCCGAAGTCGGCGTCGGTCTCCAACTTGCAGAAGTACGGCAAGACGTCGGCAAACGACCAGCCGACGTTTCCGGCGGCGGCCCAGCCGTCATAGTCTGCGGGATGCCCCCGCAACGCGAACGTTGCGTTGGTGGACGAACAGCCTCCGAGCAGCTTGCCTCGGTAGAGCGCGAGCGTCGATCCCGCCGACGTCGGTTCGGAGACGTAACCCCAGTCGTGGTCGAACGTTGGCCTCCGGCCGTCGCGGACGTCGTCGGGCATTGGTTCGCGCAGATCTGGACCTGCTTCGAGAAGCAGCACCGAGCGGCCGGCATTTTCGCTCAACCTACTTGCCATGACACAACCGGCCGCACCGCCGCCAACGACGATGACATCCCACTCACGGGTCATTGGTCAGCGCTTACGCATCCGGAGAGATGTTCTGGTTGAACCGGAAGACATTGTCCGGGTCGTACCTCCGCTTGATCCGGGCGAGTCTTGCGTACGTCTGGGGTGGATACGCCGCCCGCTCGGCGCCGCCTTCGCCGCTGAAGTTGACGTATAGACCGCGTCCGAATCTGGACATTTCTTCACGGGCGCGCGTCGCCCACTCGACGAGCGACGGAAGATCGGAAGGATGCTCTGTACGGACGACGCAGTTGAGCACGAAAGGCGAGCGGCGATGCGCAAACGCGGTCGAGTCAACCTCGAGGCGGTTCATCGCTCCGCCAAGCTGATGGATGTGCAACTCGCACGTCCCCGGTGGTCCAGCCGAACGTCCGTGTGCGGCAGCCAGGGTTTCCACCGCCGGCTCGGAGAGTTCATCCAAGAACACAGAGGTGAAGTAGTTCGCCGCGCCGGCCTCCCACAGCGGGTCGACCAGCTGTTGAAGTGCAACGTAGGGGATCGGCGCCAGTAGGTCAGCGATTGGATTCCCGAGGCGACGAAGGGCTCCGACCGCCGCTTCCCCTTCCTCTACGTCACCGGCGTAGCATGCAACCGCCACAACAATGCGTGTGCCGTGAACGGCTTCAGGTAGGAACGGCAGCGGCGGAGCGGTGATGAAGTTGAGCCCACACGTCAGCTCATCAGGTGCGTTCCTGACGGCGTCACGCCAGCGCACGGCCACCTGTTCAGCCTGTTCCCCCGGATAACAAATGACACCGCCGAGGACGGAGGGGCCGACGGGGTGGACAGCCAGCTCCAGCGACGTCACGACACCGAAGTTCCCTCCGCCGCCTCGCATGGCCCAGAACAGCTCGGAGTTCTCCTCAGCCGATGCCCTGACAACTTGAGCATCCGCATCGACGACTTCGGCCGAGATGAGGTTGTCACAAGCCAAGCCGTACTTACGCACCAAGTGTCCGATTCCGCCCCCGAGCGTGAACCCTCCAAGCCCAGTCGACGAAACCAGACCCCCAGTTGTCGCCAGCCCGAAGAGTTGCGTTTCACGATCGAACTGTTTCCACGTCGTCCCGCCCTGCGCGTGAGCGCGGCCTGCGGCGACGTCGACCTGCACCGCGTTCATGAGTGACAGGTCGATAACCAGACCGTCGTCGCAGGTTGAAAACCCCGCGACGCTGTGCTTCCCGCCGCGGACGGCGATGGGCAACCCTTCACTTCTGGCGAAGCGTACGGCTGCCACGACATCTGCAGTCCCGGTACATTTCACGATCATGGCGGGATACCGGTCGATGGCGTGATTCCAGATCCGCCGCGCGCTCTGGTATTCATCATCTCCAGGCACGATCACCCAACCCGCAATCGCCGATCGGAGCTCAGCAACCGTCGCATCGCCAAGCGCTGTCGTTAGGGACATGTGGCACCTCCTATGACCGCCGAAATACCTTCAGGACGCTAAAGGTCAGCCACTTAGCAATCGCTTAACGAGCGGCAGCGGTGTCCTGAACGGCGGTGAGGCCTTCCTGATCACCGATCTGGAGGAAGACAGCCCGGGCGGCTCGGCGGGCGGCATCGGCGCCGACGCTCTCGCCGGTCCGCCTTCGCAGTTGTGATAGCAGGAGGTGATTCCAGCCGATCGAGCGATGGAGATCGGGCACTGCGCGCAGCGAAAGCAGTCTTTCGACCGTCTGAATCGCCCGACCATATCGGCCTGCAATGATCTCGATCGCCGCAAGATTATTGAGAGCGCCACTCAGGCCAGGACGATCACCGGAGCGATCAAGCATCCGAGCCGCCTCGTTGCCAAGTGCGTGCGCCGCTGGCACATTGCCCATGACTGCCTGAGCCAGTGCGATACCGGCCAACGACACCGCTGAGCCGCGTTGGTCCGGGATAGTGGCCCGGTGATCGGCGGACTGATGGAAACAATCGATCGCCGCAACCGTCTCGCCGAGTGCCCGATGCATGTGCCCCAGATGAGTGAGGGCGAACGCCTCGCCGGCGGCATCACCAAGGGACCGGAAGATGCGCAGCGAGCGATCGAGCGCCTCGATTGCTTGGCTGAATCTGCTGGCAGCACGAGCAGCGAAGGCGGCTGTGCACAGCACATACGCCTCGGCTTGCTGCATTCCGACCCGGCGTCCGACCAGCATGGTCTCCTCGAAGATCGGCATGGTGATGCCCTCGTACTGTGCGATCGAAAACGCCAGCGTGCAGACCGAGAAGAAGGGTGGCACGTTGCGCTGCGTCTCCCGCAGCCAGTGGAGGGAGCTATCGAGGTAGCGGAGTGCGGTCTCCGGGTCGCCGCGAGACAGCGCCACAAGTGCTCGCAGATGATCATGAGATGCGTGCACCGGTGGCACGCTTCCAAGATCAACCGCTGCAGTGTCCAACAGCCGATCGATGATCTTCCACTGGGCGGCAAGCCATGTCAACAGGCAATGCAGGTGAGCCGCATCCGCGCGCCGTACCGGATCGTCATCACGGCGCCCTAACTCTGCAATCGACCGTCCCAGCGGGAGCGCTTCGGCCGTGCTGCCCACCCGCACCTCGAAGACTGCGGTCGCAAAGAGTGCTCGTACGCGCACTGGGGATACCTCAGGAGAGGCCGTCAGGGCGCGCCTCAGCCACTGGAGTCCTTCTGCATGCATTCCGGACGCCATCCAGGAGCGCCAGGCGGCGACTGCCGCTCGCAGCGCCTGCTCCGGCGCATGTTCGAGCGCATTAGCCATCGCAACTCGCAAATTCTCCCGCTCGATCGAAAACCACTTGCTCGGTTCGCCGACAACAGGTTCGCCATGCTCTGGGTCAAGGGATTCTGCCCGACCGCAATACCAGACCGCATGACGGCTCTGCTGACTCACTGCTTTGCCGGAGTGCTCGAGCAGTCGCGCGGCGTACTGTCGCACGAACTCATGCAAGCGATACCGTGCCTCCGCTGCATCGAGCGTTTCCGCGAGCACCAACGACTTGTCAACGAGCCCGACCAGCACTTCCGGCAGCGGCCGAGCCAAGTCGTCGGAGGAGATCTCCTGAGCGGCGTCCAGGGTGAATCCGCCGGCAAAGACGGACAGACGGGGGAATAGCTGGCGTTCATCGGGGTCGAGCAGGTCGAAACTCCAGGCGACGGTTGCCGCCAATGTCGCCTGCCGGTCGGGGGTGCCGCGAATCCGGGACCCGAGTGCAGTGAGTGCGTCGTCGAGCAGCGCTGCGATTTGATGGGGCGCAAGATATGCTGCCTGTGCTGCAGCCAGCTCGATCGCCAGCGGCATTCCATCCAGGCGATGGCAGATGTGCGCAACGACCGGCGCATTGTCGTTGCTGAGACGGAAGGCGGGA
>Ga0075436_100002021_pt1 | contig 13992 bp, 14 predicted proteins | sample RhiMethybrSRZTD5_FD_75303 | JGI IMG/M metagenome (GOLD analysis project Ga0075436, IMG submission 75303) | Populus rhizosphere microbial communities from Tennessee, USA - Rhizosphere MetaG P. TD hybrid SRZTD5 | ecosystem: Host-associated > Plants > Roots > Rhizosphere > Soil | place: USA...
GCGGCCGCGGCGGCGCTCGCGACGCTCATGGTCGGAACGGACTATCCGGAGCGCACCGTGCTGCTCGTGCTCACCGGGCTTCCCGTCGCGGGCGGGGCGTTGCTGCTCGCGACCGAAGGCGCGGCGCTCATGTCGGTGGCGGCGTTCATCGGCATGTTCAACGTGAACGGACGCGATCGCGGCGCGATCCCGATCCTCGAGCAGGCCCTCTTTCCCGCGACGACCACGCACGCCGATCGCACGCGCGTCTTCGCCTGGTACAACGTGCTGCTCGATTCGGGCTACGCCGCCGGAGGACTGCTCGCCGCGCTGCCGACCGTCTTCGAGAGCTGGTTCGGGCTCGGCACGCTCGAGGCGATGCGCGTGGCGATCGCGCTCTTCTGCGCGCTGTATTTCGCGAGCGCGCTGCTCTATTCGCGCCTGCCGCGCCACACCGCCGGCGCCTCACCGGTGCGGTTACGCGACGTGTCGCCCGAGAGCCGGCCCATCGTCACGAAGATCTCGCTGCTCTTCCTGGTGGATGCGATCGGCGGCGGCTTCATCGGCACCGCGCTCTTCGCCTACTTCTTCGCCGAGCGCTTCGGCGGCGCGGCCGCCGCGATCGCCGTGCTCTTCGCGATCGGTCGCGTGCTCTCGGCCTTCGGCCATCTCGTCGCGGCATGGCTCGCCAAGCGCATCGGCCTCGTGAACACGATGATCTACACGCACGTGCCCTCGAGCCTGCTGCTCTTCACGATCATCGCCTCCGACTCGTTCGCGCTCGCCGCCTTCTTCTTCCTCGTTCGCGAGGCGCTGAACGAGATGGACGTGCCGACGCGCCAGAGCTACGTGATGGCGGTGGTGAAGCCCGGGGAGCGGCTCGCGATGGCCGGGGTGACGAGCCTCGTGCGCTCGGGCGGATGGGCGGTCGCGCCGGCGATCGCGGGCGTGCTCATCCAGACGGGCGGGCTCGCGGCGCCGCTCGTCGCCGCGGCGGCGCTGAAGCTCTCCTACGATGCGCTCTTGTGGCGCGAATTCCGGCGCGTCAGGCCGCCAGAGGAAACTGCTGGATCCCCGCGATGAGCCACGCGGGATTGGCGTCGCGCAGGTCCTTGCGCACGTTCCACACCTCGTCGAAGGCCTCCGCCGGCGCGCCGGGCGCCTCGCGCATCGATCCCGAGAAGCGCACGCTCGCCCACGCGTAATCGCCTTCGATCGCGTCGTCGAGGAGCTGCGCCTCGAGATCGACCACCTCGGTCTTCTGCGGCGCATCGCCGCGCTCCTTGAGCTGCATCGCGATCTCCGCGTACATCTCGGGCGTGGTGTAGTCGCGGATGTCGTCGAGCGCCTTCGCGTCGTTCGCCGCCTGCATGCGCAGGAACGATGTCTTCGCCACGCGCAGGAACGCGTCGACCTCGCCGGCGGGAATCGCGCGCTGCGACTGCGCGAGCGCGCCGCCGATCGCGGGGACGATGCCGGCGCGCGACGCGGAGGGCCGTGCGTCGTTCATGGCCGACCCGATGCCGGCAAAGCCCGGCGCCGCGGACTCGGGTTGCGCACGCCTCGCGAAGAGCCGCATGAGGAATGCGAGCACGATGAACCCCAGCAGCATCGCAGCCACGAGGCCGACGACGGGTCCCATCTGCGCGCCGAAGAGCGACGTGAGCAGCACGCCGATGCCGATGCCGGCGAGGAATCCGCCCCAGCGGCCCATGAAAGTCGGTTGCGGCGCCGGCGCACCGGGCGCGGCGGCGGGTTGCGCTTGCGCGGGCTTCGCCGGCGTCGCGCTCGGAGCGGCGTTGCGCGTCGTGTTGGGCGATGCCGGCACGGCGCGCTGGCGTCCGAGGTTGCCTCCGCCGCCGAAACGCTTGGCGGCATCGACGTCGGCGGCGACGAGCATCAATGCGAGGGCCGCGATCGCGGCCGGCAGGAATCTTTTCATGCGGTCATGATAACTCGCAGCGCCACTCCTGCACGTACGCGGCGCCGTCGACCGACTGGAAGCCGCGCAACAGGATCGAGTCCTCGCCGATCGCGACGAGCTCGGGCGAATACAACGGCGGCAGGAGCTCGCGATCGTTGGAGCTGCGGTCGGAGCGGTAGCACAGGCGCGCGACCACGTGCATCTCGGATCCGATCATCAGCGAATACATGCGCAGGTCGCCGCGCGTGGCGGTGAGCTCGGAGCGATGCGAGCGCTTGCCGCGCGCGCGCAGCGAATAGACGCGGACCATCATGGCCACCGCATGGTAGCGGCCGCGGCAGCCGCCGAGAATCGCCGCGCGCGATTGTGGAAAAGAAAAGGGGCGGCGCTACGGCGCCGCCCCGGTTGTCCACAATGTGCGGCTAGGCCGGCACCGCGGTCTTCGCCTGCGCGAGCCTCGCGAGCACGCCCTTCATCTCGTTCTGGTCGAACGCGCGCAGGATCTGCGTGTGCACGTTGCCCTGCGCGCCGAGCGCGAGCGTGAACGCCGTGATCGCGGCGTCGTCCGCCGCCTCGAAGATCGCGACGACGTCGTACTGGCCGAGCGTCCAGTACACCTCTTTCATGGTCACGCCGAATTTCTTCGCGAGGTCGCGCGCGGCGTTGGCGCGGCTCGTCGTGTCCTTCACGCTGCGGATTCCCTGGTCGGTGAACGTATTGAGAACAACGTAGGTTGCCATCGTGGCCTCCTTATGCAAACTGGAAGTAGCTTGCTGCGAAGTGAATCTCTTAACAGACGCTTGCTGCGAAGCGAATCTCTTTACACCGCTTGCTGCAAAGCCAGTCTACGCCCGCGGACGGCGCGTGGCGACGAGAAATCCGCCGAGTCCCGTGACCGAGATCACCGCGAGCGCCGCGATCGCCGCGTCGTGAGTAAGACCTACCGCGAGGAGGCCGGAGAAGGCGCCGGGCGCGACCGCGCGCGCGTAGAGGCCCGCGCGGGAAAGGTGGCCGAGCAGCGCGCCGAGCCCGCGCGTGCCGAAGAGCTCGACGGGCGCGGTGCCGCGCACGATCGTGAAAAGCCCGTTGCCGCAGCCGTATGCCGCGACGAACGCGATCGCCATCACGCCGAAGCCGTCGACGTTCACCAGCGCGACGAGCGCGGCGAGGATGAGCACGAACGCGACAACGCCCATGCTCACCGCGCGCACGCGGCGCGACACGGTGAATTCGACCACGCGGCTCGCGACCTGCATGGGACCCATGAGCATCGACACGGTCACCGCCTGCGCGGCGCTCAGGCCCGCGGTCGTGAGAAGGCTCACGAGGTGTACCGCGATGACGCCGACCACGAAGGTCGTGGCCGCCACGCTCAGCGTGAGCCACGCGAGCCGCGGATCGCCGATCGCGGGCGAAGACGCGGCATCGGCTTCCTCGCGCGCCGCAGAAGGCTTGAATGCCGGGATGAACGCGAGGTGGATCGTGAGGCCGAGCGCGAGATGCAATCCGGCGTAGATCGCCCACGCCGCTCGCCAGCCCCACGCTTCGAGCAGCAGCAGCGACAGCGGCCAGAACACCGTGCTCGCGAAGCCGCCGAAGAGCGTGAGCGCGGTGACCGCGCGGCGGTAGCGCGCGCCCGCGTGCTGCGACAGCGTCGCGAACGCGGGATCGTAGAGGCATGCGGCCATCGCGGCGCCGGCGACGAGCCAGCCCGCGACCATCACCGCGGCGTTCGGCGCCGCGGCGAGCAGCGCGCACGCGCACGCGCCGAGCACGGACCCGAGCGACAGCACGAAGCGCCCGCCGCGCCGGTCGATGAGCCGTCCCATGAGCGGGGCGAGCGTGCCGGAGACGAGGAGCGCAGCGCTGAACACGCCGAAGAGGAAGAGCTCGCTTACGCCCAAGTCGCGGCGCATCGCCGGGCCGAGCACGCCGATCGCGTAGAAGAGCGTGCCCCAGGAGACGATCTGGGCGATGCCGAGCGCTGTGACGAGCGGTGCCGTCTACCTGCTCCTCGTCACGTCGCAGTACAGGCTCGCGCGCGCCTTGCGCAAGCCCGGCCAGTTGTCGCGCGTGCGCGGCTCGAGCGAGAGCGCGTAGAACACCTGCGTGCGGTCCTTGTCGCAGAAGCGCTTCACGATCTCGACGTAGACGACCAGGGGCGAGCCGTCGAGCGCGGTCTCGCGCGAGCGCAGCTCCCCCGCGTAAGCCTCGTCCCATCCCGGCACGCGGGGGAGCGGATCGAGCTTCACGGAGGCGGGCGTGCCGGGCTGGATCCAGTGGCGCCCTTCGGTTACCGCGTACATGAGCCCGTCGTGCAGCGTGCGAAAGGTGCGGTATTGATCGCCGCGCCCGATGGTGTCGCTGTCGATGTCCCAGACGAAGACGAAATCGGAGCGCGCGAGGCGCTCGGCGAGGCCGCTCTCGAGCTCTGGCACGCGCGGCTCGGCGAAGGCGACGAGCGCCGCGACCGCCGCGAGTGCGGCGGCCGCACGCCTCAGCACGTGGTCGAGGCGCGCAGCGCGCGCAGCCGCTCCCACACGGCGTGGTCGCGCGGCGCCTTGGACATCGCGAAGAAGATCTGCATGCGATCGGGCGGGCACGCGCGGCGCGTGATCTCGCCCATCAGCAGCAGCTTCTCTCCCTTGGAAAACGCGTTCCACGTGCGCACCTCGGCGCCGTAGGCGTCGGTCCAGCCGCGCACGGCCGTCATCGGATGCAGCGCCGCGGCGGCGGGCACGGCCTGGTCGTCGAGCTTGCGGGCGACGCCGACGTTGCGCATGAGGCCGTTGAAGTAGGTCTCGAGGTAATCCTCGAGGTCGTCGGCGGTGACGGGCTTCGCCTTCACGTCCCAGACGAACGCGTAGCTGAACGCGTCGGGCGCGGCGAAATGCGTCCACTGCGGCGTGAAACGCACCTGCTCCGTGCCTTCGTACGGGATCGTTTTCGCGAACGGCAGGGGAAACTGGAACGACTCGTGCCGCCATCCATCGGGGATGGGCACCAGCGCGGCGACGAGGCCGGCATGAACGAGGCTGCGCATGCCATCATTGTCTCACGCTCACCCGCGCATTCCGTGGCACACTTCCGCACCCTCGTGCGCTCCGTTCCGCTCCGCAACCGGCTCTTCCTCCTCGCCGCCGCCGGCGTGCTGCCGCTCGCGCTGCTGTCGGGGATCGGCCTCTACATCCTCTACCGCCAGCAGGTGGCGCAGGTCGAGCGCACCGGCGTGGAAGTCGCCCGCGCGCTCGCCACCGCCGTCGACGCGGAGCTGCGCCGCTCCTTCGCCGCGATCGAGGTGCTGGGCGCGGCGACCTCTCTCGACCGCGACGACGTGAAGACCTTCGACGAGCGCGCGCGCCGCACGCTCGACAAGCAGCCGCAGTGGGCCGCGATCATCCTCGCCGACGCCAACGGCGCCACGCTCACCAATACCGGCACTCCCCCGGGCAGCCAGCCTCCACCGCTCGTCGAGCAGGAAAGCTTTCGCAAGGCTGTCGCCACGCGCCAGCCGACGGTCGGCTATCTCGCGATCGGCCCGGGCGGCAAGGCGCTCGTGCCGTTACGCGTGCCGATCCTGCGCCAGAACGAGGTGCGCTACGTCATCACCGCGACGCTCAAGCCCGAGGCGATCCTCGAGATCGTGCGCCGCCAGCGGCTCGCGGACGAATGGCTGGTCTCGGTCTTCGACGGCAGGAACCATCGCGTCGCGCGCTCGCGCCTGCACGAGGAATTCCTCGGCGGCGAGCCCGCGCCGAGCCTGCTCAAGATGATGCAGGGCGGCCGCGACGAGGCGGCCGGCCCCGGCACCGTGCTCGAGGGCGACAGCGTCTACCAGGCGTACGCGCGCCTTCGCGACAGCTCCTGGACCGTCGCGATCGCGGTGCCGCACGCCGCCGCGGTGGCCGCCGCATGGAAGGCGAGCCTCGCGTACGCGATCGCCGTGATGATCTCGATCGTCGCGGGCATGCTCGCGGCCATCGTCATCGCGCGCTCCATCAATCGGCCGATGCGGGTGCTCCGCGACTGGGCGCGCTCCCGCGCCGAGGGCGCGACCCCCGCGGCGCTGCCCGAGAGCGACGTGCGCGAGATCCAGGAAGTCGCCGACGCGCTCGCCGCCGCCGCGCGCGAGCGCGACGAGGCGACGCGCAGCCGCGAGGAGTTGCTGGTGCTCGAGCGCGAGGCGCGCGCCGCCGCCGAGAGCGCGAGCCGCGCGAAGGACGAGTTCCTCGCCATGCTCGGGCACGAGCTGCGCAATCCCCTGGGCGCGATCTCGAACGCGGCGAGCATCCTGGAGAACCCGCGCACCGACGCGCAGACCGGCACGAAGGCGCGCGCCATCATCGGCCGCCAGATCGCGCACCTCGGGCGGCTCACGGACGACCTGCTCGACGTGGGGCGCGCGCTCACCGGCAAGATCGTGCTTCAGCGCAGGATCCTCGACCTCGCCGCCTCGGCCGCGCATTCGCTCGCCATCCTGCGCACCGCGGGACGCCTCGACCGGCACATCGTGGTCGAGCGTCTGCAGAGCGCGTGGGTCGACGCCGATCCCGTGCGTCTCGAGCAGATCATCAACAACCTGCTGGTGAACGCGATCAAGTACACGCCGCAGGGCCGGCGCATCATCGTCACCGTCGAGCGCATCGGCGACGAAGCGGTGCTCAGCGTCGGCGACGAAGGCATCGGCATGCTGCCGGACCTCACCGCGCGCGTCTTCGAGCTCTTCGTGCAGGGCAAGCGCGCGCTCGACCGCGCCGGCGGCGGGCTCGGCATCGGGCTCACGCTCGTGAAGCGCCTGGTCGAGCTGCACGGCGGGATCGTCACCGCGTACAGCGCCGGCATCGATCTCGGCAGCGAATTCGTCGTGCGGTTCCCCGCGGTCGAGCGGCCCGGGCTGGCGGAGCAAACGCAGGCGCCCTCGGCCGAGAGCGCGCCGCGCGAAATTCTCGTCATCGAAGACCATGACGACGCGCGCGAATCGCTCATCACGCTCCTCCAGAGCATGGGCCATCGCGTCGAGGTCGCGGTCGACGGCGTCTCCGGACTCGACAAGGCGCTCGCGCACGCGCCCGACGTCGCGCTCGTCGACGTGGGACTGCCGCAGATCGACGGCTACGAGGTCGCGCGCCGCATCCGCGACGCCTCGCGCGGCGGCCGCCGTCCCTATCTGGTCGCGATCACCGGTTACGGTCTCGCCGAGGACCGCGCGCGCGCCTTCGAGGCGGGCTTCGACGCGCACCTCGTGAAGCCGGTCGATCCCGTGACGCTCGCCACGGTGATCGAGAAGGCTCCGTCGTAGCTCAGTGCTTGGTGTGGCCGTGCTCGGCGCGATGGCCGGGCAGCTGCTCGTAGGGCTTGCGGGGCGGCGCGATCGAGGCGGTGAGCGCGGTCGCGAGCGCCGCGTCGCCGTTCACGATCGACGACCACGCGAGCTCGATGCCCTTGCGCTTGCCCTTCTGCACCAGCTTGAATCCCCCGGGCGCGACGGTGAGCGTGTATTTCTCGCCGTTCATTTCCAGCTCGCGCTTGAACGCACTGGTGAGCTTGGTCGTCATGGCTGCTTCGCCTGCGCCTTCTCCTCGGGCGAGGCGCGCGTGTCGAGATCCCCGCTCACGACGGCCTGCGGGAATCCGAGCGCGAGGTGCGTCGGACGCGAGGCGCGCGAGGGCACGGTCGCGGTGGCGCTGCGGGTGGCGCCGTTGAAGGTCGCCTGCACGCGATAGCGCCCGGGCTCGAGCTGCAGCAGGCACAGCGGGCCGGAGGACGTGCCTTCGATCACCGGCTCCTTCGAGTTGAGGGGCGTCACGCTCACGCCGACGTTGGCGACGTAAGCGCCGCGTTGCGCGACGAAGAATTCGAGCTCGACGTTCGCGCTCGTGCCTTCGAGCGCGCGGCGCGCGTCGGAGCCGACGCCGCCGCACATCATGGCGGCGCCGTGCGCGGAGGTGGCGAGCACGAGGGGAATGGCGATGGCAAGGGTTTTCATGGTCATGCGGCACAGTGACATGCCTGCATGACACCATCCTCGTGAAGAAGCTGCCGCGCGTGGCCCTTACGGACGATGCGGCGTGCGCGATCTCCCGCGGGGCTTGGCCGCGCTAGTCCGGATGGACGAGGCGGTCCTCGGGGTCGCCAGGCGTGTGGAGGCCTTCCCCGAGGAGGCCTCGAGGCGCAGGCGCGCATAACCGGAAGGGCTTCTGACCATGATTGGTCAACGCGCGAACGCGAAAAGCGTGCACACCTTTCAGGCGGCGAGGAGCTCCACGACCTCGTCGTCCTCGACCTGCTCGAACTTGCGATAGAAGAGGGACACCGCGCGGAAAGGCTCCGGCGTCTCGAGCGCCACGACTTCGTCGGCGAATCGCTCGACCGCCTCGAGGCCGGCGAGCGAGGCGACCGGCACCGCGCAAATCAACCGCTCGGGACCGCGGTCGCGCAGGAACTGCAGCGCCGCCGCCATCGTGACGCCGGTCGCAAGCCCGTCGTCGACCACGATCACGATGCGCGCGCCCGGTTCGATGGGCGGGCGCAGCTTGCTCCAGGTCGCGCGCCGCTCGCGGATCTGCGCGAGCTGCAGCGCTTTCTCGCGCTCGATGTAGTCGGGGCCGCCGCCCGCGTAGGCGGCGTCCACGCTCAGGTGGAAATTGCCGGACTCGTCGATGGCGCCGATGCCGAACTCGGGATTGAAGGGCGAACGCAGCTTCCTCACGAGCACCACGTCGAGCTCGCCGCCGAGCGCGTCGGCGATCACCCGCCCCATCGGCACGCCGCCGCGCGGGATCGCGAGAACGAGTGGATTTTTTCCCTGGTAGCGCGCGAGGCGCGCGGCGAGGCGGCGCGCGGCGTCGATGCGGTCGTCGAACATCATGGCGGGTTGGATCGCGGGAGCGTGCGAGAATTCCGCGCGTGCCGCCCGCCACGCCCCGACGCGCCGCCATCGCCTTCATCTTCGTGACGGTCGTGCTGGACGTGCTGTCGCTGGGAATCGTCATTCCCGTGCTGCCGAAGCTGGTCGAGACGTTCGAAGGCGGCGACACGGCGCGCGCGGCGCAGATGTACGGCTGGTTCGGCACGGCGTGGGCGTTGATGCAGTTCATCTTCATGCCCGTGATCGGGGCGCTCTCGGACCGCTTCGGCCGCCGGCCCGTCGTGCTCGTCTCGTGCTTCGGCCTCGGCTGCGATTACTTCCTCATGGCGCTCGCGCCCGACCTCACGTGGCTCTTCGTCGGGCGCGTCATCTCCGGCATCACCGCGGCGAGCTTCGGCACCGCGTTCGCCTACATCGCCGACGTCGCGCCGCCGGAAAAGCGCGCGGCGTCCTTCGGCATGGTGGGCGCCGCCTTCGGCCTGGGCTTCGTGCTCGGGCCCGCGTTGGGCGGCATCCTCGGCGAGGTGAGCCCGCGGCTTCCCTTCTGGGTCGCGGGAGCGCTCGCCCTCGCGAACGCCGCCTACGGCTTCTTCGTGCTGCCCGAATCGCTCGCGAAGGACAAGCGCTCGGCCTTCTCGTGGAAGAAGGCGAATCCGGTGGGATCGCTCGCGCTGCTGCGCTCGCATCCGGAGCTCTCCGGGCTCGCCGTGTCGAATTTCCTCATGCAGCTCGCCCACGTCGTGCTGCCGAGCGTCACCGTGCTCTACATGGGATATCGCTACGGCTGGGACGCGCTCCACGTCGGGCTCACGCTCGCGGGGGTCGGCGTCGCGTCGATGGTCGTGCAGGGCGCGCTGGTGAAGCCGGCGGTGGCGCGGCTGGGCGAACGCAGGGCGCTCGCGATCGGGCTCGTCGCCGGCGCCGCCGGCTTCGCCATCTACGGCCTCGCGCCGAGCGGCGCTCTCTTCCTCGTGGGCATTCCGGTGATGGCGCTGTGGGGCCTCGCCAATCCGTCGGCGCAGGCGCTGATGTCGCGCCGCGTGTCCGCATCCGAGCAGGGCCAGCTGCAGGGCGCCAACTCGAGCATCACCGCGCTCGCGGGGCTCGTCGGTCCCGGCATCTTCACGCAGGTCTTCGCTGCGTTCATCGGTCCGCGCGCCGACCTGCATCTTCCGGGCGCGCCGTTCCTGCTGGCGGCGCTGCTGATCGCGGCGGCGTGCGAAATCGCCTGGGCCGCCACGGCGCCGCGACACCCGCGGCCAGCATGAAGACCGCGCCGATCCAGCCGCGGTGGCGCTCGCGGCTGTTCGCGCGCACTTCCTGCACGACGAAGCGCTCGCCCGCCATCATCTCGTTGTACGACTTGAGGAACGCGGCGATCTTGCCGACCTCCATCTCCTCGAGCGGCGCGCCCTTCCAGCGGCGCTCGGCTTCGCGGCTGCGCAGCTTTTCCGATTCGATCCGGTAGCGCGCCTCGTAGCTCTCGGCATCCGCCGCGAGCGCGAGCGATTTCTCGTCCATGTAGACCGCGCGCAACGCCGGATACATGCGCTCGAGCGTGTCGAGCAGCGGCTGGTCGGCGCGCGGCCTCGCGACGATCCAGACGGCGGAGGCGAGGAGCGCGACGGCCGTGCCCCAGCGCACGCCCGCCACGATGCGGCTGCGCGGCAGGCGCGCGAGCCCGGCGATCGCGAGCGCCGCGCCGTAGGTGCACACGAGGGTCGCGCCCGTCGAGAGATCCTGGCGGTAGGAGATCGCGAGCCCGGCGACCGCGATCGCGCTGCCCGCGATCCACGCGATCGCAAGGCGGCGGCGGCGCGTATCGGCGTGCAGCACGCCGATCGCCGCGGGAATGATGAGGAAGGTGAAGACGAGGAGCACGCCCGCGAGCGCGACCGAGCTCGTGACGACGAGGCCGAAGGCGGCATAGAACGCGAAGTCGGATATCCAGCGTTGCGGCCAGCGTTTCTCGAGGGCGCGCGCGATGAATGGATGCGCGAGGCCGACGACGATGTACAGCGGCAGCGCCCAGCGCAGCTCCTCCCAGCCGACGGTGAGGATGTTGCCGGTGAGGATCTGGCGGATGTGCTCCGCGCCCTGCGGCGCGCGATCGACCGCGAGCAGCGCCGCGGCGGCGGCGACGACGTAGAGCACGCCAATCTGCGCTTCCTGGGGCAGGCGCGTGGACCAGCGGCGGGTGGCCGCGAGGAAGGCGGCGGCGGCGAGCGTGAACGCGAGCGCGTAGCCGTGCGCGGCGAGGCCCTGGGGAGGATGGCCGACGAGGAACGCGACGGTCGCGCCGAGCGCGGCGACCTGCGCGAGCGCGAGGTCGACGAAGATGACGTTGCGCTCGAGCACCTGCAGGCCGAAGTAGGCGTGGATGCCGACGAGCGCGATGCACGCGATCGCGGGCAGCAGCAGGAAGGAGGCGGCTTCCGTCATCGCAGCGCGCGCGCGAGCGTGCGCACGTCGTAGTCGATGAGCGAGAGATAGTCGCGCGCTTCGGGCACCGCGCCCACGGATGAGACGAGGACGGCGACTTTCGCGCCCGAGCGTGCCGCGATGAAGTCGGCGTCGCGCGCCGGCTCGTGCGGCTCGCGCACGACCGCCGCGACGTGCTCGGCTGCAGCGAGGCGCACGAGCTTCGCGAGGTGCGCCGGGCCCGGCGGGACGCCGGGACGCGGCTCGATGATGCCGACGAAGCGCAGGCGAAAGCGGCGCGCGAGATACGGCCACGTGTCGTGATAGGCGATGAGCGGGCGCGCGCCCGCCAGCAGCCGCGTCCATTCCGCAATGCGTGCCTCGAGCCGCGCGAGGAAGGCGAGCCGGTTCGCCTCGTAGCGCCTCGCGTTCGCGGGATCGACCCGCGCGAGCGCCTCCAGCAGCGCCGCCGTGATCACCTCCGCGTTCCTCGGATCGAGCCAATAGTGCGGATTGCCGCGCCCGTGCGGATGGCCGTCGCCCAGGCCCCCGGCGCGCACGTCGAGGAGCGCGATGTCGAGCGAGGCGTCGACATAGCCGGGACCGCCGCGCTGCACATCGATGTTGTCGGATTGCCGCAGCAGCCGGTCGAGCCACAGGTCGTAGTCGACGCCGGCGCGCACGACGAGCCTCGCGTCGCGAAGCACGGCGATGTCTTGCGGCCGCGGCTGGAAGTTTTCGGCGTCGCGGCCCGCGGGAATCAGGTGCGAAGCCGCGACGAGATCGCCGCCGACCTCCTCGGCGAGCGACTGCAGCTCGGCGGTGGTCGCGACCACCGGCAGCGGCCCGGCGAGGGCCGCCGCGGTGAAGAACGCGAAGGCGAGGGAAGCTACTTGCGCCAGATGCTCTTGGGCACCACGCAGTGGATCGCCTTCACCTCGCCGGACATGTCGCCCACGCGGCAGTCCATCGCCCCGCTCGCGAGTCCGTAGGCATCGAGCCGCGCGATGCCTTTCTTCTCCTCGAGGAACTTGATCATCGCCTTCGAGGCGGAGTCCATCGCCTTGTTGAGGTCGGCGTCGCGGCCGACGGTGACGTAGTAGGCCGCCGTCTCCGCCGTCGGGCGCTCGGGGATGCCGCGCACTGCCGCGTCCTTCGGCGTGAGGCAATGGATTCCTTTCTTGATGTTCACGACCTGCGACACGCGGCAGTCGGAGACCTCGGCGAGCAGCAGGCCCGCCGCGTCGCCGCTCACCTTGCGCGTCTCGCCCAGGTACTTGAGCGTCTGCGCGAGCGCCTGGTTCCACGCGAGGTTCAGGTCGTTGTCGTAGCCCATGGTGATCCAGTGCGTGGGCGTCTCGATGCGCGGCATGTCGAGCTTCATGTCCTTCAGCACCGTGACCGTGACGTTCATCTCCTTGTACGCGGTCTCGATGGCGGTGAGGTTCACCTCGCCGTTGCCCTGCGCGGCGTGGGAGTCGCCGGTCCAGAGGAGCGCGCCCTTCACGAAGACGGGCACGTAGAGCGAGGTTCCGGCGGTGAAGTCGCGGATGTCGAGGTTGCCCGCGTACGGTCCCGGCGGAACGGAGCTGTAGCGTCCGGGCTCGGCGCGCGCCACGCCCGTCGTCCCGGGGAAGGGCTTCAGCGGAATGAAGATGCCCGGCAGGAATTCTGTCTCCATCCTGTCGAGATCGAGGTACATGTATTTCACCTGCCCGTCCGGATAATCCTTCGGGAACTCGCCGAACAGGCCGGGCACGTTGAAGTTGCTCGCATAGGCGCGCGGCACGATCTTGTTGATCGTCACCTTGAGCACGTCGCCCGGCTCGGCGCCGTTGATGTACACCGGCCCGGTGAGCGTGTGCGGGCCGCGCCCCGGGAAATCGGTGCGCAGCTTCTTGATCTCCTCGATGGTCTTGCCCGGAACCACCTGGTTGTGCGAGTGCATCATCGTCTCGAACACAACGGTGTCGCCGGAATCGACGCGCAGCACCGGCGGCTGCGAGTTGTCGAACCAGCCCCATTGCGTCGTCTCCAGCGTCGCGGGCAGCACCCAGAGCTTGCCCTTCATGGCCGACGCGGGAACGACGGCTTGCGATAATGCCGCCAACGGAACGAAACCCAGGAGCGCGGCGATGCAGGCTTTCACGTTCACGAGACCCCTCCGATCCAGGAATGTGCGCGGGCAAATCCTACTCCTTTGTCTGCCAGTGCTCGCGTTGGGACCGGCGGCCGCGGCCTCGCCCGGCGACGTGAACCCCGAAATCGCCGCGATGGTGAAGGAGGTGAGCGCCGCGCGCATCGAGGCGACGATCCGCAAGCTCGTCTCCTTCGGCACGCGCAATTCCAATTCGCAGACCGAGAGCGCGACGCGCGGCATCGGGGCGGCGCGCCGCTGGATCAAGGGCGAGCTCGAGCGCTGCGCGCGCGATTCGGGCGGGCGGCTGCAGGTCGCGTTCGACGCGCATCGGATCGAGCCGCAGGCGCGCGTGCCGAAAGCGGTCGACATCGTGAACGTCGTCGCCACGCTTCCCGGCGACCAGCCCGAGAGCCGCGGCCGCATCTACGTCATCAGCGGGCATTACGACACCATGCCCTCCGATCCCGCGGACGGCCAGACGGATGCGCCCGGAGCGAACGACGATGGCTCGGGCACCGCGGTCTCGATGGAGCTCGCCTGCATCATGTCGAAGCGCCATTTCGATGCGACGCTCGTCTTCATGGCGGTGGCGGGCGAGGAGCAGGGGCTGCTCGGATCGACGGGGTGGGCGAAGGACGCAAGAGCGAAAGGCCTCGACAT
>Ga0075436_100002024_pt1 | contig 13980 bp, 10 predicted proteins | sample RhiMethybrSRZTD5_FD_75303 | JGI IMG/M metagenome (GOLD analysis project Ga0075436, IMG submission 75303) | Populus rhizosphere microbial communities from Tennessee, USA - Rhizosphere MetaG P. TD hybrid SRZTD5 | ecosystem: Host-associated > Plants > Roots > Rhizosphere > Soil | place: USA...
CTTTCGAAAAACACACGCTCGATCTCGGCTCCAACGAAACCTGCGCCGTCGCCGATCTCAACCGCGACGGCAAGCCTGACATCATCTCCGGCGAGAACTGGTACGAGGCCCCCGGCTGGACCAGGCATCATTTCCGCGACATCAGCTACAGCGATAATTACATCGACAACTTCAGCGACCTGCCCATCGACGTCAACGGCGATGGCGCGCCCGACATCGTGAGCTGCTCTTACTTCACCAAAGAACTCTACTGGGTCGAGAATCCCGGCCGCGGTTTGGGCGATTGGAAGAAACACGCTATCGAAAACGGCTGGTCGGTCGAGTTCGTATTTCTCGTGGACATCGATAACGACGGCAAGAAACAGGAGCTCCTGCCGCAATTCGGCCAGGCCGAAGCACCGCTCGCATGGTACGAGCTAAAAAATGGCGCCTTCGTCCGGCACGTCGTCAGCCCGCGCAGCTACGGCCACGGCATCGGCGCTGGTGACGTGAATGGCGACGGTCGCACCGACATCCTGACGCCCAAAGGCTGGTTCGAGGCCCCGCCCGATCCGCGTTCCGGCGATTGGAAATTTCACCCCGATTGGGACCTCGAATCCATAGGCTTCATGTATGTCCTCGATGTCAACGGCGATGGCCGCAATGATGTCGTCACGTCATCCGCCCACGGCTATGGCCTGTTCTGGCTCGAGCACCGCGACGCCAATCAATGGACCAAGCACATGATCGACGAAAGCTGGTCGCAGGCCCACGCCATGACCATGGTCGATCTCAATGGTGACGGGCGCATGGACTTCATCACCGGCAAGCGCTACATGGCCCACAACGGCCGCGACCCCGGCGAGCGCGAGCCGCTCGGCATCTACTGGTATGAGTACCTCAAGAGCGATAACGGTAAGATCGAATGGGTGAAGCACGTCATCGACTACGGCTCGCGCACCGGCGGCGGCATGCAGATTCCGGTCGCGGACCTGGATGGCGATGGTGATCTCGATTTTGTCGTCGCCGGCAAGAGCGGCCTGTTCCTGTTCGAAAATCTCACCCGGCACAAATGAACTTTCTCGATAAGATCCATTCCGCGCTCGACGCGGGCAGCCTGCAGGAAGTCCTGCGCCTCACGATGGAACACTTCCACGCCGATACCGGCACCATCCACCTTCTAGAATCCGACGGCGTGTTGCACCTGAAGGCCGCCAGCGCCGGCATTCCCGAGCCCGTGCTCAAAGCGGTGGAGCTCGTCCCCATCGGCAAAGGAATGGCGGGCCTGGCCGCGCAGCGAAAAGAACCCGTGAGCGTCTGCAACTTGCAGACCGACGCCAGCGGCGACGCCCGCCCCGGCGCAAAGGCCACGGGCATGGAAGGCGCGCTGGTCGTGCCCGTCATCCAGGGTAATGAAGCTGTCGGCGCCCTGGGCATTGCCAACCGCGCCCCGCGAACGTTTTCACCCGAAGAAATTGCGCTGCTGATGGATATCGGCCGCGCCATCGCGTCTCAACGGAAACCTATATGACAAACCATCACACTCGCCGTACTTTCATGAAATCATCTATCGTCGCCTCCAGCGCGGCTCTGCTCCCCGCGCAATCGCCCAATGACACCGTCCGCGTCGCCTTCATCGGCGTCGGCAACCGGGGCTCTTATCTGCTGAAGACCATGCTCAAAGTGCCCGGCGTGAAGATCGTCGCCATCTGCGACATCGATCCCGAGGCTTTGAAGAAGGCCGTGGACGCCGCCACTGCCGCCGGCAACACCCCCGAGCCTTACGCCGAATTCCGCAAGATGCTCGACCGCAAAGATATCGATGCGGTCGTCATTGCCACCCCCGTCGACCTTCACAAGGAAATGGCCATCGCCGCCCTCGAAGTCGGCAAGCATGTTTATTGCGAAAAACCCATGGCGCTCGATCCCGAGCAGTGCCGCATGGTCACCAACGCCGCCAAAAGCGCCAAGGGCATCTTCCAGGCCGGGTTCCAGTTGCGCCACGATCCTAATCGCGCGGCGTCCATGAAACTCGTCAAGGAAGGCGGCATCGGCAAAGTCCTGTTCCTCCAGGCCTACCGTCACACCGGCGACCTGCCCCGCCAGACGCTCTGGTATTTCGACCGCACGCGCTCCGGCGATAATATCGTCGAGCAGGCCTGCCACATCATCGACCTGATGGTTTGGGCCGCCGGCAGCCATCCTCTGCGTGCCTTCGGCACAGGCGGCATCAATCTCTTCAAGAACGAGCCGCCCGGCCGCACCACCATGGACAACTACGCGGTCATATACGAGTTCCCCAACGACGTGCGCTTCGAATTCAGCCACATCTACTTCGATCCGCCGCACTTCTCCGGCATCAAGGAACGCGTCTATGGCTCGCAGGCCGCCGTCGATCTGGCCACCGCGACGGTGACTGAGCTCGGCAAAGAAGCTCAGCCCAGGCAGCTCGAAGTCCCCGACGCCAGCCAGGACTCCGGTTATCTGTCGCTCGCGGCTTTCATCGATAACGCGCGCGACCGGAAGACTCCGCTCAATAACGCCGATTCCGCGCGCATTTCCACCCTCACCGCCATGATGGGCCGCAAGTCGATCTACGAAAAGCGCGTTGTCGAATGGGCGGAAGTCGATGTTTAGAATTTTCTTCGCGGCCGGCCTCCTGCTGGCCGCCCCCGCCGAGCCGGGCTACACCGCACTTTTCAACGGCACGGATCTCACCGGCTGGAAACTCGTCGGACAGGAAGGCCGCGGCTACATCGTCGAGGATGGTCTCATCGAGTGCCCTGCCGACGGCGGCGGCAATCTCTTCACCGAAAAGGAATACGCCAACTTCGTCTTCCGTTTCGAATTCAAGCTCGAGGAGGGCGCCAACAACGGCATCGGCATCCGCGCGCCCTTTGAAGGCGACGCGGCCTATCAGGGAATGGAGATCCAGATCCTGGACCATGACGCACCACGATATCGCGGCAAGCTGCATCCGGCGCAGTATCACGGCTCGATCTACGACGTGGTCCCAGCCAAGACCGGCTTCCTAAAACCCACCGGCCAGTGGAACTCTGAAGAAATCACCGCCAAGGGCCGCCAGATCACAGTCACGCTGAACGGCCACGCCATCGTGGACGCAAACCTGGATTCCATCACCGATCCGGCGGTGCTCAAGAAACATCCCGGCCTCGCGCGCGCTAGCGGACATATCGGTTTTCTGGGCCATGGCCCGGCCCGCGTCTGGTTCCGCAATGTGCGCGTCAAGGAACTGATGTAACTCTACTTTTCGAACGTGATCGACGATTCCGCACCAAACCTCTTGTACTCGCTATATCGGATCTTCAGCCGGATCCGCTGCGGTCCCGTGCGAAATTCGAGCGCGTCGTCCGCGTAGGTGTAGATCGGAAACCAGTGCTGGCCGTCGATCTGCCGCCGCACGGTTGTGAACCGTGGGAACAGGTTTTCCTGTTTCATGCTGCGGATCTCCGGCACCGCCTTCCCTTCGGATCGAATGATCGCGAGGCCGTCTTTCTTGATCCACAGCATGCCGTTGAACAGCCGTTGTCCCGAGAGAATCTGGCGCGGCCGCACCTGCAGCACGTAACAATCCACGTCGTCGATTTTCTCCTCACCGCGGAACTTGGTTTCGTAGATGCGCAACAGCTCTTCCACCAGCACGAACGGTTGAATGTTGCGGATGTCGGCGAAATCTTCTTCCGTCAGCTTGAGGTTCTTGAGCGTCAGCAGCGGCCGGCCGATCACCTGCTCGGTGCGTTCTTCGGTCGGCGAGAAAATTACGTCGCGCTCCTCGCGATATTGCCCCACCATGCTCCCGCGATCGCTGAGTTCTTCGATGGTGACGCTTTGCCGGTAGGTGTAATGATCGCGCGCCCGTTGCGTCTCGCTTTCCAGATGCGCCGCCTTGCGCGCCAGGTCGGGCGGCGGTTCATCGGCGCGAGCCAGGCCCGATGCTAGAATGATGCCGATGCACCAGAGGCTCGGCGCTTTCCGGGCGGCCCTGCTGACCGGCTGGATTGGGTTGAGCGCCGCTGGTTTCCTGTACGCCCGCCAGAAAAACATTCCTCTGTGGGCGGCTCTCCCGATCATTGCCGCATTCCTTCTCGAATACTCATTCTATCTGGTTCCCGGATTCGAGCCCGTTCGCGAGTGGCTGCGCGCGCACATTACCCGCTCGTGGCTGACGCTTGCACTGGCAATCAGCGCCACCGCGCCGTACTTGGTCTATAGCATCCCCACAGGTCAATTCCGCTGGACCGCCTGCGCTCTGCTGGCGGCCCTCATCGCCGCCATCTCGTTTTGGTATCTTGCGCTCCGTCCTTCTCCGGTCTTCGATATCTTATTTCTGGCGTTACTGGTGGCGATCCGGCTGAGCCGCGTCCTCGACCACATCTATTCATCCCCGGTCCCGGTGCGCATCGACATTCTCGGCAAGCTGATGCTCATCCGCACGGCTGCGCTCGCCGCGCTCGAGATCCGCGGCCTCGATGGCTTCAAATTCGGTTTCATGCCCACGCAGCACGAGTGGATCGCCGGCGTCCGGTACTTCTTTTACTTCGTTCCCGTGGGATTTCCGCTGGCGCTGTGGCTGGGCGTCGTACACCTCACTTTTACCGGATTCCTTTTCTGGAAAGCTCTCGCTCTTTTCTTCGGCGCTTTGTGGGTAATCGCGCTCTCAGAAGAGTTCTTCTTTCGCGGCCTGCTGCAACAGTGGCTCGCCCATTGGACCGGCAGGCCGTACCTCGCGCTGGCTGTCGCGTCGTTATTGTTCGGCGCCGCGCACCTGCCATTCCCCGCATTTCCCAATTGGAGGATGGCCGCCGTCGCCGCCATCGCCGGCTGGTTCTATGGTATGGCCTATTACAAAACAGCGAGCATTCGCTCCAGTATGGTCACTCACGCGCTGGTGGTGACGGTCTGGCGTACGCTATTCTCATAGAAACAGGCGACTTCGATGTAACCGCGGCGTAGTAATACTCGTCGCCATAACTTAGTCTCATTATGAAACGCGGCCCCTGGCTCCTTACTCTTGCCTTTTTCTCGATCACCTGTGCGAACGCGGCCGCGCCTTACGGCCGGTACGCCATTATCCTCAACGATCCACCGGTGTCGGAGTTCTCGCGATCCCATGAGAACGCGCCACTCGCCGTCGTCGAAGATCACCACCGGCAGATCAGATCCGCGCAGGAATCGCTCCGTTCCGAGCTCGAGCGCCGCCAGTACACAATCACCGGGTCGGTACAGAACGTGCTGAATGCGGTCTTTGTCGTCGCCAGGCCCGATCAGGTGGCCGAACTGCGCGGCCTGCCTGGCGTGCAAGCCGTGCGGCCCTTACGGCGTTTTCACCGCAACCTGGATGCTGCCGTGAAGCTGGTCAACGCTAATCCCGCCGCATGGAATCTCGTAGGCGGCGAGGGAAATGCCGGCGCCGGAGTGAAAATCGCCGTGATCGATACCGGCATCGACCAGGCGCACCCCGCTTTTCAGGACGATTCCCTTTCCGTGCCCAGCGGCTTCCCGAAATGCGGCGTCCCATCGGACTGTAATTTCACCAACCACAAAGTAATCGTGGCCCGCAGTTACGTCTCGCTGCTGGCCGCGGGCTTTCCGCCCAATCCAGCCGCCACGTCCCGGCCGGATGATTACTCGGCACGCGATCGCAGCGGCCATGGCACCGCCGTCGCCATGTGCGCCGCCGGCAAGACTAACACCGGACCCGCCGACACCATCACGGGCATGGCGCCCAAAGCATACCTGGGCAACTACAAGGTCTTCGGCTCGCCCGAGGTGAACGACTTTACCGGCGGCGATGTCATCATTTCGGCGGTCGAAGACGCCCTCAACGACGGTATGAACATCGCCGAGCTTTCCTTAGGCGGCCCCGCGTTTTCCGGTCCGCTCGATCAGGGCGCGGCCTGCGGCGAGACCGGCACCACTCCCTGCGATCCCGAGGCCGCGGCTGTCGAGAACGCCGTCCACGCCGGCATGCTGGTCGTGATCGCTGCCGGAAACGAAGGCGACACCGGTAATCTCACGCCCACCCTCAACACCGTCGGCTCTCCCGGAGACGCGCCCTCCGCCATCGCCGTCGGCGCCAGCACCAATTCGCATTTCTGGAATTCGGGCGTGCGTGTCACCGGCAGCGGCGTGCCTTCCGCCGCGCAGAAGGTCGAAGGCCAGCTCGGCGATGGTCCCTTCCTTTCCGGGGCGGTCACCGCGCCATTGCGGGATGTAGGCGCCATCTCCACTGATCCGTTCGGCTGCGCAGCTCTGCCCGCGGGCTCCCTCAACGGCAGGTTCGCGCTCATCGAGCGCAATAACTGCAAATTCCTGCTCAAAGTGACCAACGCCCAGAACGCCGGCGCTGTTGGCGTAATCTTCTGGGATCCGACCGTCGATACCACCGACTTCCCCTCGGGTCTCGCCAGCACCAACATTCCAGCCATCATGATCGGCGTTACCGGCGGCACGGCCCTGAAGACGTTCATTGATGGGCACGAAAACTATCCGGTAACTATCGATACGGCCCTCGACGAAGTGCCTTCAACCGCCAACGACATCGCGAGCTTTTCCTCGCGCGGACCATCCATCATCGGCGCAATGAAACCCGACGTCACCGCCGTGGGCACCGACATGTATATGGCCGCCGAGACCTTCGATCCCAACGGCGATCTTTACAGCGTCACCGGATACACCGAGGCAGATGGCACCAGCTTCTCGACGCCGCTCGTTTCCGGCGGCGCCGCACTTGTTAAACAGCAGCATCCCGACTTCACCGCCGCCGACCTGAAGTCTGCCATCGTCAACACCGCCAACACGCAGGTCCTGTCCGACGAGAATGAAACACCAGCCTCGGTATTGTCGGCCGGCGCCGGAATGTTGGATGCCGCCGCTGCCGTCGCAACCACCGTCACGATTGCGCCGGCCACCCTTTCGTTCGGCGTCCTGAACGGCAAGACTCTTCCGCTTTCCCAGCAGCTCCAGATCACGAACCGCGGCTCGTCCACCGTGAATCTCATCCTCACGGCGGTTCCGCGCACCCCGGATGCTCATGCGCACCTCTCGCTGAGCAAGTCCGGGCTCACTCTTGCCGTCAGCGAGTCCGCCTCCGTTACCGTATCTTTGACCGGGACCACGCCCACCCCAGGCGAATACGAGGGCGTCCTTAACATCACTGGCGGCGCCAAGCCGCTGCACGTGCCCTATCTCTACGTGGTGGGCGACGGCGTGGCCAACAATATGATTCCGTTGCTGGGCCAGGGCGATGATTGCTCCGTGGGTCAGGATACCGCGGAGGGAGAGGTCGCGTTCATGCTCATCGATCAGTTCGGCGTGCCTGTGACCAACGCGCCCGTCACATTCAGCGTCAACTTCGGCGGCGGCGCCATCAAGAATGCTGATAAAGTGACCGACTCGAACGGCATCGCCGGGGCTGAGGCCGTCTGCGGACCCACGACCGGCACCCAGGAATTCGGCGCACAGGCGGCCGGCCAGCACACACTCTTCGACGTAACATCACGGCTCGTACCCACCATCTCGCCGAAGGGCGCGATCGGCGCGGCTGGCGGCAAACCAGCACCGGTAGCTCCCGGATCGTACATGTCTTTATACGGTACAGGCCTCAGCGAAACCACCAACACCGCCACTACTGCCTCGCTTCCCTTGGCCATCGACTTTGTCAATGTGAGCTTCGACGTCCCCAGCGCCGGCTTGAGCCTCCCCGGTCGCCTTTACTATGTCAGCCCCGGATTGATCAATCTCCAAGTGCCCTGGGAACTGCACGGGCAAACATCGGCGCTGGTCAAAGTCACCATCGAGGACAGCCAGGGGCCCCTATTCACCCTGCCCTTGGCTGATTATGCGCCCGCGTTCTTCGTGTACCCCGAAAGCAGCACCGGGAAAACCCTTATTGCCGCGCGCGACGCCCGCTCCGGCAAACTGATCTCTTCCGCCAACCCCGCCACCGCCGGGGAAATCGTTTCGCTCTACGCCAACGGCCTTGGCCCCGTCAGCAACCAGCCCGCCACCGGCGAACCCGCGCCGTCTTCGCCTCTGGCGCGCACCACGCTGCTCCCTACCGTCACCGTCGCCGGCCAGTCCGCGGTCGTCCAATTCAGCGGCCTCACGCCGGGCATCACCGGTCTCTACGTCGTGAACGTCATCATGCCATCCAACATTCCCGCGGGCGTGCAGCAGGTCGTGCTCACCATCAACAGCGTCGCCTCCGCAGCGGCCAGTTTGCCGATCAACTAATCACGTCCGATCCTCTACGGAGTCACGCCCAAAGTTCCCGCGGCCTTCGCCCTTGCCGCCCTACTGATGGCAGCCCGTTGCCCTGTCCGCCGGACGCGGCTACCACGTGGCCGGCATTGCTGAATACCAACTGTCCAAGAGCCACGTTGGATCCAACAAGTCGCCGCGTCGCTGGTAGTTGTCTTGCGGCACGTATAGATACTTTTTGTTGGAACTATCGGTGAGATAGTCGAGCCGGCCCGGGTCGTCGAACATTTCAAAATGGAGCATGGTGCCGTTACACTGCATCCCAACGAACGCAATCACTTGGCCCTCGGAGACAGTGCTGCCGGCGTGGAGGTCCTGAGCCAATGAATTTGAGATTTCACCATAACGCAACATGAAATGATCATGTGCTACGTCAATTGCGTACGTAGTGGTCTGGTGTTCGGTGCCCGCGCAGTATGTGACAAATTCGTACGGCCCGCGGATGATCCGGCCGTCTTGCACCGCCAGAACCTTCGTGCCGGCAGGCGCGACCAAATCACAAGCGCCGTGAACCGGAAACCCGCCTCCACGGGGCGCGCCAAAATGCGTATTTTTCGGATTCGGGTGCCACGTTACGGAGGGGCGAGCGCCGAGAGGGAACGTCGACATAAAGGCGTCTCCTTGAAGTCCAACCTCTGGTATTACACGTTTGCCACAGCGTTCATGATGGTATCACGTCGCCGCCCGGCATCCATCGAACCCGCCTAGGCCTCCGCGCGGAGTAAGCAGATCGAGTCCGCGCTACCATAGCCGTAGCAATGGCTGTCCTTATCCTGCTGCTGCTCGCCCAGGCCGGCGGGCTAAGCTGGGCCGTCAAAAACGGCGACCTCGCGGCGGCTCAGGCCTTTTTGGCCGTGGGCGCCGACCCCAATTCCCGCGACAGCGTCGGCGCCACCGCCCTTCACCGCGCCGTCTTCAAGAACCGCCCCGACATGGTCGTGATTCTCCTCGACCATCAGGCTCAGGCCAATGCCGTTAGTTTCGGCGCCACCCCGCTACACTACGCGGTCTTCGACAACCGTCCGGAAATGGCCGCCCTTCTGCTCGACCACGGAGCCGACGTCAACGCGCGAACGCAGCAGGGAGGCTCGACGCCTCTCGATTTCGCCGTCGTGCGCGGCTACTTGCGGCTCGCCACGCTGCTGGTGGACCGCGGCGCCGGTGTCGGCACCGCTAATCCCGAGGGAAGAACCGCGCTGCACATGTCCGCCACCAACGGCACCACCGAAATCGCGCGCCTGCTCCTCCAGAAAGGCGCCGACCCCAATGCGCGCGACCACGCCGGCACCACCCCGCTCGATGAAGCCGCCTGGGGAGGTTACCGCGAGATCGTCTCTCTGCTCTTGGACGCCGGCGCGAAAGTCGACAGCCCTCAGGCCACCAGCGGCGCCACGCCTCTCAACGAAGCGGCATTCAAGGGCCAGACCGCTGTGGTTGAACTGCTGCTCGCCCACAACGCCGACGCCGCCATCCGCGACAAAACCGGATTTTCGCCGCTTGAGAACGCCGTCCGCTTTCATCGCACCGATGTCGCGCGCGTTCTGATCGCCCGCCAGCCCGGAGCCGCAACCGCCGGACTCCTCGAACAGGCCGTCGCCAAAGGCCAGCCGGATATGGTCGAGATGCTTCTCTCGAACGGCGCGGATGTGAACGCCCATTTTCCGTCCGGTTCCACCTCGCTCCACGATGCTGCTCTCAAGGGCAACCAGGAAATCGTCCGGCTTCTCGTGACCAAAGGCGCGAAAATCGACGCGCTCAACCGCTCCGGTGGGACGCCCTTGCACGACGCGGCGCTCAACGGCAAGGCCGCGACCGTCGCCATCCTGCTCCAGCACGGCGCGGACATCAACGCTCGCGAAGCCGAATCCGGTACCACGCCTCTCTACGCCGCCGCCTCCCTCGGCCGCGACGACGTCGTCATCCTGCTCCTCGAAAAAGGCGCCGATCCGAATCTCTGCAATCGTGAAGGCTCGAGCCCCCTGCACGCCGCCCTCGCCAATGGAAATCAGAGCGTGGCCGCGAAACTTCGCGCCCGCGGCGCCCGCGATCTGCCGCGTGACTAGATTGTGATAGAACACACTCGTTCCCCAACATTCCTGCAAAGATAGAGCTCCCTCCCGGTAAGCTCGTAGTCAGAGGGTGAGCGAAATTCCGGAACAAACGAATCCTCGAAGGCGCGTGTGGACCTGGGTCGCTATCGCCTCGCTCATCAGTGTGGCGGCTCTCGCGGTCGTCGCCGAAGTGATGATCCGACGCGCCGGGCCCATTCTGAAGGGTCGCGTCATCGAAACTTTAAGCACACGATTCAACAGCCGCGTTGAGTTGGATAACTTGAACGTCTCGGTTCTTCGCGGCCTCGAAGTCTCCGGGGATCGCCTGCGCATCTACCCGACCAACGAGGTGGTCGCCGCCGGCGCCAGTCAGCCGCTGATCGCGCTCGATCGCTTCTCCTTTCACTCGGGACTGACTGGCCTTTTCGTCGAGCCGATGCATGTAGGGTTGGTGCAGGCCAATGGTCTCCAAATCAACATCCCTCCCCGCGAAATGCGTCAGCAGGCTGCTGAACAACCCACGAAACACAATGGCAAGATCAAAATCGTCGTTGATAAGATCGTCTGCGACAACTCGCGGCTGATCATCGAAACGGCCAAACCCGACAAAGACCCAAAAGATTTCGAGCTAAAACATATCGAGTTGCATGATGTCGGCCCAAGCCAGCCCTGGCAGTATGATGCGACCCTCGCCAACGCCATCCCTCGCGGTGAGATCCACGCCACCGGTTTCTTCGGACCGTGGCAGACAGACAGCCCCGGCGACTCCTCCGTGGCGGGCCACTACACCTTCGACCATGCCGACCTGAACACAATCAAGGGTATTGGCGGCATCCTCTCCTCGGTCGGTGAGTTTAAAGGTCAGCTCGATAAAATTGTCGTAGACGGAACGACAGAGACGCCGGACTTCTCCCTGGACACCTCCAATCATCCAATACCTCTGCACACCCGGTTTCACGCGATTGTAGACGGTACCAGCGGCGATACTTATCTGGAACCCGTGAACGCAACCCTGCGAAAATCCACCTTCTCGGCGAGCGGCGCCGTGATCAACATCAAAGGCCGGGGCCACACCATCGAACTGAATCTCGACGTTCCCCACAGCCAGGTTAAGGATTTTCTCGATCTCGCTGTCAAGTCGGAACCGGCCGTTATGACCGGCATCATCAGCACTAAGACAAAGCTGCATATCCGGCCCGGCAAAGACAGGGTCGCGGAAAGGCTGAGCTTGCAGGGGAACTTCACGCTGGTCGGCATTCACTTCAGCAATCCAAGCGTGCAGGATAGGGTCGATATGTTGAGCCTGCGCGCGCAAGGCGAGCCGGAGAAGGCCAAGCCCGGAGCGAAGGACGTAAACTCCCGGATGATGGGAGCGTTTTCGTTGAATGAAGGCTCCATCCACTTCAGCAAAATCGAGTACGTCATGCCGGGTGCGCGCGTGAATCTGGAGGGGACCTATTCTTTGGATGGCCAACAGTTCGAGTTTGCCGGGAAGCTCCGGACCGATGCGTCGCTCTCGCACATGGTCGACTCGCCGTGGCTGTCCGTCCTGCTGAAGGCGGTGCCCTTCTTTAAGAAAAAGGGCGGAGGAGCCGAGATTCCAGTGAAGATCAGCGGTACCAAATCGGAGCCGAAGTTCGGCCTCGACGTATTCGGCGGAAAACGGAAACCTTAGGCCGAAAGCGCCGCTCTTTACGGCAAGATCGCGATGGCGGATACGGCAAATTGCGACTACGCACCCTTCTGGACTCGGTCGACCCAGGGTTGTAGACTAAATCACCTAAATGGCAGCTTTCTTCCGCTGGCCGGAACCTGGCTGTACGGATTTCTGAGGCCGCGGCTGCCGCATTAAACTGCAAACTCGAAAGATTTCTATGATTCTCAAACAGTACTACCTGGGCTGCCTGGCGCACGCCTCTTATCTCATCGGAGACGAGGCCAGCTCGACCGCCATCGTTGTCGACCCCCAGCGCGACATTCAGCAGTACCTGGCCGACGCCGAAAAATTTGGCCTCCAGATCCGCCACGTCTTCCTGACCCATTTCCACGCCGACTTCGTCGCCGGCCATCTGGAACTGCGCGATCGTTGCGGCGCGATCATCCATCTCGGCTCCCGCGCCCAGGCGGAATACGCCTTCGTCGCCATGAAAGACGGCGATACCCTCGACTTTCCGGGTCTGCGCCTGCAAGTCCTCGAAACCCCCGGCCACACCATCGAGTCGATCTCCATCCTGGTCTTCGATCTCCAGAAGGACTCCGCAAAACCTCACGCTGTCCTCACTGGCGACACTCTGTTCATCGGCGACGTCGGCCGCCCCGACCTGCGCGCTTCACTCGGGTGGACAGCCAACGACCTCGGCGCACACCTCTACGACTCGCTCCACGACAAACTCTTGCCGCTTCCCGACGAAACCCTCGTCTACCCCGCCCACGGCGCAGGCTCCCTCTGCGGAAAGAAGCTTTCCTCCGACACCGTCTCTTCGCTCGGAGATCAGCGGCGTTTGAATTACGCCCTGCAGCCCATGACAAAAGAGGAATTTATTCGTCTCGTCACGGCCGACCAACCCGATGCTCCGCCCTACTTCACCTATGACGCCATCCTCAACACTCGCGAGCGCGCCACGCTGGACAAGAATCTCGAACAGGTTCTCCATCCCGTCGATCTTGCCGAGGTCCTCCGGATGGGAGATGCCGGCGCTCAGATTCTCGACGTCCGCGACCCCGTCGAGTACGCCAAGGGTCACCTCGCCGGCAGCATTAACATCGGACTCGGCGGACAATACGCCACCTGGGCAGGCACGGTACTCGACCGCGCCAAGCCCATCGTGATTATCGCCGAGCCGGGCCGCGAGCAGGAAGCCGCCCTGCGCCTGGGCCGTATCGGTTTCGATCACGTCAAAGGATACCTGCAGGGAGGCATGGAAGCTCTTGCCAGCCGAGCGGACTTAGTATGGCCCACCGAGCGCATCAGCGCCCCCATGGTGGCAGAGGAGTTGGCGAGCGCGGATCCGCCGCTGTTGCTGGATATCAGAAATCCGCGCGAGTGGGCCACCAGGCATATCGACGGCAGCGTGAATATTCCGCTCAATCATTTGCAGGAGCGCATCGCCGAAATCCCCCGCGACCGTCGCATTGCCGTCCATTGCGCGGGCGGCTATCGCTCTTCGATCGCCGCCAGCATCCTGCATCAATACGGGATCACCCATTTGATCGAGATGGCCGGCGGCCTCGCCGCTTGGGATGCCGCACGGCTGCCCGTGGTTTCGCAAACCTGACTTGACGCCGCCCCGCCTTGACACCAGCAGGGGCCATCGGCCTACAATTCAACGGAGACCGCTCGGCGGCAAACAAGGAGAAAGCAGATGTCTTTACGCATCAACGACGAAGCACCCAATTTCACCGCTCAAACCACGCAAGGTGAGATTGATTTTCACAAATGGATGGGCGATGGCTGGGCGATCCTGTTTTCGCATCCGAAAGACTTTACTCCTGTTTGTACGACGGAACTGGGCTATATGGCCAAACTCGCGCCTGACTTCGCCGCACGGAATTGTAAGATCATTGGCCTTAGCGTCGATCCCGTGAGCAGTCATGGCAAGTGGGCTGCGGACATCGAAGAAACTCAGGGCCACAAGGTTACCTATCCGATGATCGGCGACCCGGCGCT
>Ga0075436_100002025_pt1 | contig 13980 bp, 13 predicted proteins | sample RhiMethybrSRZTD5_FD_75303 | JGI IMG/M metagenome (GOLD analysis project Ga0075436, IMG submission 75303) | Populus rhizosphere microbial communities from Tennessee, USA - Rhizosphere MetaG P. TD hybrid SRZTD5 | ecosystem: Host-associated > Plants > Roots > Rhizosphere > Soil | place: USA...
CTGCTCGTTCCTGCCATGCTCGCCGTGGTCGGCACCGCGGTGTGGTGGAAGCAACATTGAGCCTGCCGCGCCGCCGACGCAGAGTCGTCGTCGTCTGGACGCTGCTCGCCGTCCTCATCGCGCTGATCGTCATCGTCGAATATCGTGACGCTCGACACGCCGCCTCGTCGAGCGTCGGTGCCGTTGATCCGCGCATGCTGTTGCCGGTGCCGATGGACCGCATCGGTGCCGTCGAGATTGCAGACGCCGGCACGCTGCACCGCTTCGAGCGCGATGCGAGCGGTGCGTGGTTCTACCACGGCGTCCACTCCGGTGGCGAAGGCAGCCACACGCACGCCGCCGATCCCGCGCTGGCTGAGCGTATCGCGAAGACGATGGCCGCCTTCGGCCGCACCCGACTCGAGCGCGAGTTTCCCCTTGCTCGGGATGGCGCCGACTACGGCGTGAACGCCCCGCAGATCGTCGTCGTCGTGTATCGCCCCGGCGAATCACAACCCCTCGCGCAGTACGCGATCGGTCAGGTCGCGCCCGACACCGTCAGCCGCTACGTGCTCGTCGTGGGGCGACCGATGGTCGCGACGATCCCCGGATATCAAGTCGACAACCTGCTCGCGCTCGTTCACAGCCTCGGCCCGGCTCCGGATCGCGCGCGGGCTTCGGCACGACCATGACGCTGCGGCGGACCTTGCCGGCGGCGCTCACCGTCATCGCGTCTCTTGTCGCGAGCCTTGCCTTCGGCCACACCGGCGGCAGCACCGGGTACGCCTCCATCGCCATCGCCGGCCAGAACGTACGCTACAGCCTGACGCTATGGCCGGCGGCGTTGACGCCCGCCATCGCGGACGATCTCCGCCGCATCCGCCAAGGCGACGAGCCGAGCCGCGAGCGCCTTCTCGGCGTCATTCGTGACAAGATCGGCATCGTCGTACGTAGCCGACGCTGCGCGCCCGGACGGGGCTCCGTCGCGCCCGCGCCACCGAGCGCCGAGAGCGTGACGCTGGTCGTCGAATTCGTCTGCGACGGCGACGCGCGTGATCTCACCGTGCGGGACGATCTCTTCGATGTGTTTGGCGCCGATTACCATACGCTGGCGCGTATCGACGGCCCGGACCGTACGACGCAGTTCGCCTTCACACCCGAAACGCGCGAGACACATGTGACGCTCGCTGCGGGCGCAGGCAGCCGCCATGGGCTCATCAGCTTCATGTTGCTCGGAATCGAGCACATCCTGACCGGCTGGGATCACCTGTTGTTTCTCCTGGGACTGTTGCTGCGCGGAGGAAGCTGGTTCACGCTCGCCAAAATCGTGACGGCGTTCACGCTCGCGCACAGCATCACGCTGGCGCTCGCCGCATTCGACATCGTCGTGCTGCCCGATCGTCTGGTGGAGGCGGTGATCGCGCTCTCGATTGCCTTCGTCGCCGCCGAGAACCTCTTCGGCAAACCCGTCGTCGCGCGCCGCTGGCTCGTCAGCTTTTGCTTCGGGCTCGTCCACGGCTTCGGCTTTTCGTCGGCGCTGCGTGAGCTCGGCCTCGCCTCGTCCGGCCTGCTCGTGTCGCTGTTCGGTTTCAACGCCGGTGTCGAGATCGGGCAGGGGCTCGTCGTGGCCGTGGCGCTGCCGGCCCTCGCGCTGCTGCGACGCACGCGCTGGGAGCGGCGGATGGTCTGGAGCTCGTCGGTGGCCATCCTGCTCGTCGGCGCGGTGCTGTTCGTCGAGCGGGCGTTTTTTTGACCCAGGGTCTCGCCCCCGGCGCACGGCCGCCCTGCGCCGGGACAGTGCGTGAGGGCTTCGTCGCCTCACTTGCGCTGGTGCCCTCCGTCTTCGTGTACGGCACGGTGTTCGGCGGCCTCGCGGTGCAGGCGGGGCTCAGCGTGGCGCACGTGCTCGGCATGACGCTGCTCGTGTTCGCTGGGGCCTCGCAGTTCGTCGCCGTCCCCATGCTCGCGACCGGTGCGCCGGCGGTCGCCATCGTCGTGACGACCTACGTCATCAACATGCGCCACTATCTGATGGCGGCAACGCTGGCACCGTCCTTCGGAGGATTTCGGCGCGCGTGGCTCGCCGTCATTGCTCACGTGATCAACGACGAGTCGTTCGCCGTCGCCGTCGCGCGCTCGCGTCCGCCCGACGCGTGGATCTATCTCGGGAGCGCCCTCGCGATCTTCGCAGCGTTCACCGGCGGTGTCGTCGTCGGGGTCTCGCTCGGCGGCCTCGTGGAGCGGCCGGAGCGATACGGTCTGGATTTCGCTTTTCCCGCGGTGTTCCTGTCGCTCGTCGCCGTTCAGCTCCGGCGCCGCGCGGATTGGTTGGTGGCGATCGGCGCCGCCATCCTGGCGACAGCGCTCGCTCGGATCCTGCCCGGCAACTGGCACATCGTGCTCACGGGCCTCGTCGTCAGCGCCGTCGCCGCGTGGACACTGCCACTCGACGATGCGGATACTGCTCCGGCCGGCGCGCCATGAGGAACGACGTCTGGCTCGTGATCCTCGGCATGGCCGCGGCGACCTACCTCACGCGCGCGCCGATGTTCTTGGCGCTGGCGCGGCGGCCGCTGCCCCCTCGGGTGAGGCTATGGCTACGATTGGTGCCGCTTGCGGTGTTACCGGCGCTCGCCGTGCCGCTCGTGCTCGTGCGTGATGGCCGACTGGCGCTGGGATGGACGAACCCCGCGCTGTGGGGCGCCGCCGTCGTGTTCGTCCTCGCGGCGCGGCGGGTGAATCTGCTCGCGTCGGTCGCGATCGCCGTCGCCGTCGTGGCGCTGTTGCGCGCGCTGGCGTAGAATGCGGCGCGAATGACGGAACAGTTCAGCCCGGAGGAGCGGGCCGCCCTCTCGCCGTACTTCACCAATCTCGACGGTCCGGTGTTCGCGCTCGTCAGTCTTCCCGAGGTGGTCAAGGGCGCGCTGTTCGCTCGTTACTCGCGCTCGCCGAAGTCGCTCCGCCGGCTTTTCCTCGATGAGTTTTTAGCCGACGTCGGGCGCATCGCCAACGTGGGTGAACCGCTCAACTTCGTGAAGACGAGTCGCGCCGAGGAGCTCTACGGGCGGATGTTCTTCGAGTACGGTGACGACTCCGTCGCTCAGCTCGGCGGGGTGCATCTGGCGTGCGAAGGGGCGTCGAATATCTTGACCAAGGTCCTCGAGTGGGGCCGTCTGGCCGCGTACCTGGAGCAGTCGACCCGCTACGTGCCGTACGACGATCTGGTGGGCGGCCGCTATCGGTATCACGTGCCGCGCGAGCTGGACGGCGAGCTTCGTGGTCGCTACCTCACCACGCTGGACGCGATGTTCGACACGTATCGCGAGCTCCTGCCGATCCTGCGTCAGCATTTCACCGAACGTTTTCCGAAGGACGAGCAGACGTCGGACGGCGCGTATCGAATGAGCATCCGCGCCAAGGCGCTCGACACACTGCGAGGGCTCCTGCCGGCGGCGACCACCTCGAACGTCGGCATCTATGGCACGGGTCAGGCCTACGAAAATCTGCTGTTGAGGATGCGCGCCCACCCGCTGCTCGAGGTCCGCGGATACGCGGGGCTGATGCTCGAGGAGTTGCGCAAGGTGATCCCGGCGTTCCTGCGACGCGTCGACCTGCCCGACCGTGGCGGCGCGTGGTCGGATTATCTGGAGGACACGCGCCGATCCACGTCGCGCGTGGCCGCCGCGCTCGTCGCTGACGAGCCGGAGCTCTCACGTGACGAGGTGACGCTCACCGACTTCGATCCGGACGGCGAGACGAAAGTGGTGGCCGCCGCGCTGTACGCGGTCTCGAACGTGCCGGACGACCGCCTGCTGGAGATCGCGCACAAGATGACGGAGGCCGAGCGCCGCTCGGTGCTCGAGGCCTACGTGGGGCGCCGCACGAATCGGCGTCAGAAGCCTGGCCGTGCCTTCGAGCGGACGTCCTATCGCTTCGACGTGCTGGCCGATTACGGCGCCTTCCGCGATCTTCAGCGCCACCGCTTGCTGACGCTCGAATGGCAGCGGCTGTCGCCGCGCCATGGCTTCGTCATGCCGGAGGCCGTCGCCGAGGCACGGGTCGAAGAGCGCTGGCGTCGCTCGCTAGAGGCGTCGGCCGCGCTTCACGACGCGATCGCGGCCACCGGACTGACCGAGGTCGCGCCCTACGCGGTGGCGATGGCCTATCGGGTCCGCTTCTACATGGACATGAACGCGCGAGAGGCCATGCACCTCATCGAGCTGCGCAGCGCACCACAGGGCCACCCGGCATACCGGCGCATCTCGCAGACGATGCATCGACTCATCGCCGAGCGGGCGGGCCATCGTGCGCTCGCCGCAGCGATGACGTTTGCCGACCATTCGGAGGTGGCGCTCGAGCGCCTCGAGGCCGAGCGCGCGGCCGAGCGCCGACGGGGCCAGGAACGCTCATGAGCACGGTCACGGCGGCCACTGAGACCGCCCTCCGCACGCGCGTGCGTGACTACTTACGCGACAACGGCACGCAGGCGCCGACGGCACTCATCCGACGCCGCGTCGCGACGGCCTTCGACAATCTAGAGAAGTGTCTGCGCGCGGTCGATGCTGATCGGGCGGCACGGCGCGCCTGGCCGGCGGAGTGGAGCCTGCACGAGATCGCCGATCACGTGGTGGAAACGCATCGGCCCTCGCGCGACGAGCTACGCGATCTGCTCGCCGGCCGTCGCCCCGCGGGTCCGCCGATTCCCGCGGCGCTGCAGTCGAAGGATCCCCTCGCGCGACCGTGGCCGGCCATGCTCGACGATCTCGCGTGCGTGCACGCGGAGATCGTCGCCGATCTCGGCGCGGCGCCCGACGACTGGCCGACCGACGTGCAAGCGCGTGTCGTGGTCGTGATGAACGCGGAGGGGACCGATGGCGCGATCGTGCCGCTGACGTGGGAGGACGAGATCGACTGGAAGGCCTACGCGGTCTTCTTGCGACTGCACGCCATCGATCACCTCAACCAGGCGCGCAAGGTGATCGCAGCGCTCAATCCCTGATCCAGGAGTCCACCGGAGGAATCTCCGGTGGCCTGCCGCGATCGAGTCGCCGCAGTGCCTCGACCTCGGCACGGCGGTACAGTCGCCGCCGCTTGGTGCCCTCGCGGTACGATTTCAAAATTCCGCGGCTGACGTACGCATAAAGGGTCGCGGGCTTCACGCCGAGCATTCGTGCCGCGTCATCGCCCGTGAGGTATTCCTCGCCGTCCACCACGATGGTCGTCACCACGGCCCCCACGCTACCAGCGTCCCGCTGGCCCGGTCGAGCCCCGATTCATACGTATCATGTCTAATCAATATAAATCATGTATAATCAATTAAGGATCGAAACAGAGTCCGGGAGGCTGACCATGGACGACAGCGGCTGGAAAGCGGGGCTGGAAGACGTGATCGCGGCGCGCTCGGCGGTCTGTGCCATCGACGGCGCGGCGGGGCGGCTCTTCTATCGAGGCTACGAGATCGGTGAGCTCGCGGGGACCGTGCCGTTCGAGGACGTCACGTCACTCTTGTGGACCGGCGAGCGTCCCGACCCGGCGCAGGCGGCCAGCTTCCGTGGCCGTCTCGCGGCCTCGCGTGGGCTGCCGGCCCCGATCGAGGCGCTGCTACGGACATTGCCGCGCAGCTGCCATCCGCTCGACGCCCTGCGCACGGCGATCTCGTTCGACGCCGCGCTAGATCCGGTCGCCGCCGACAACAGCGCCGCCGCCAATCTACGCAAGTCGTTTCGGCTGATGGTCCGCATTCCGGAGGTCGTCGGCGCGTGGCATCGCATCCGCACCGGTCGCGCGCCGGCGACAGCGTCGTCCGGCGGCTCACACGCGGCGTACGTGCTGCAGCTGCTCGACGGCGTCGAGCCGAGCACGGACGTCGCACGCGTGATGGACGTGGTGCTCACGCTGCACGCCGACCACGAGTTCAACGCCTCCACGTTCGCCGCCCGCGTCGCGGTGGCCACGCTGGCCGACCTGCACGCCGCGGTCGTGGCCGCCATCGCCACGCTCAAGGGCCCGCGTCATGGCGGCGCCAACGAGGACGTGCTGCGCATGCTGCAGGAGATCGGCGACCCGGCAAAAGCGGAGGCCTTCGTCGACGCCCGCCTGGGTGCGCGCGGCACGCTCACCAAGGCTGAGCGGGCCGACCCCAAGGCGCGCATGCCGGGATTCGGCCACCGCGTCTACCGGGTCGACGACGCCCGCGCGCGCGTGCTGCGCGGCATGGCGAAAACGATGGCGGAAGCGACCGGACGCGCGCGGCTGTTCGAGGTGGCCGAACGCCTGTACGACGCCATGAAAGCGCGCACCGAGCTGCCCGTGAACGTCGACTTCTTTTCCGCAGTCGTGTACGACGCGCTCGGGATCCCGGCCGATTTGTGCACGTCGATCTTCGCGATCGGACGAGTCGCGGGGTGGTGCGCCCACGCGATGGAGCAGTACGCGGACAACCGGCTGATTCGGCCGCGCGCCGATTACATCGGCGTCGCGCCGCGGCGGCTCATCGCCTCGATGCGGGAGGCTTAACGCACCGGCGTCTTGACCAGCACGCCGCACGCGATGCGGGCGCCGGCGTTACCGGTCGGGTCGGTTTTGAAGTCGTCGGGACTGGCGTGGATGATCAGCGCGCTTCCGTCGGCGTCCCACACCGTCGTGGGGCCCGATCCGAGTGTGAGCTGCTCCGTCGTGGTCTCCATGCGTCCGTTGCCGTCCGGAGCGACGGTGAGATTCGGCAGGTCACCCGCGTGCGAGCCCGCCGGGTTCAGGGCGCCGTGCTGCTTGCCCGTCGGATTGAAGTGCGGGCCGGCACTCGTGAAGTCCGGCGGATCGCACTTGCCGACGCTATGCACGTGCACGGCGTGCGCTCCCGGCGCCAGGCCCGTCGTCTCGACCAGAATCCTCACGACGTTGCCCGCCTGCGTGAAGCGCGCCGTGCCCACCGGCTGACCGGACGCGTTCCGCAGCTCGGCCAGCCCTGCGGTGTCGCTTCCGTTCCGCATGCCGGCGCAGCCGGCCAGCATCACCGCGACGAGGACAAGGCCGGCGCGCCTCATGCGTTGTCTCCATCGCGCGTGAAGTCGTGCTTGGCGCGCGCGAGCGCGTCGGGCGAAGCCAACAGATCGATGGCCGTGAGCGCCAGCGCCTTCGCGCCCGCCACCATGCCGGCGCGCGCGAGCGGCGAGCGCGCCCACTGGGCGAATTCGCGCGAGTGACCGGGCACGCCGTCCGGGGAGATGCGGATGTAGGGATGGATCGTCGGCATCCGCTGGCTGACGTTGCCACAGTCGGTCGAGCCGAAACCCGCCTGGCCGTCGTCGGGATCCTCGGGAAAGTCGATGTATTCGAGGTTGCGCTTGAACGCCTCGGCCATCGTCGGATTCGCCCGCAGCGGCTCGTGCACGGTCGGATCCGCGGTGACCTGCACGCGGCATCCCGTCGCCGCGGCGGCGCCCTCGGCGGCCCCGGTGAAGCGCCGGAGGAGCTCACGGCAATATGCCACGGTCGTGGCTCGCAGATAAAACTCGGCGCTCGTGTACTCCGGGATGATGTTCGCCTGGTCGCCGCCCTTGGTGATCACGCCGTGGATGCGTGCGTCGACGCGGATCTGCTGGCGCATCGCATCCAGCGCGTTGAACAGCGAAATGACGGCGTTCAGCGCGTTGATCCCGCGCCACGGCCACGACGACGCGTGCGCCGCCTGGCCGAAGAACTCGACCTTCACTTTGATGATGCCCAGGCTCGGGCGCCAGACCTGCGTGCCGCAGCGGCCGTGGATCATCATCGCGGCGTCCACGCCGTCGAACACGCCGGCGTCCATCAACTTCACCTTTCCGGCTCCGCCCTCTTCGGCCGGCGTGCCAATGACCTGCACGCGGCCGGCAAACGGCAGCACGCCGAGCGCGGCGAGCGCCGCGCCGGCGCCGACGCCGGCGGTCGCGATGACGTTGTGGCCGCACGCGTGGCCGATGCCGGGAAGCGCGTCGTACTCGGCCATGATGGCGATCGTCGGTCCCACGCCGCTGCCGGCGATCGTCGCGCGAAATGCCGTCGGCAGGCCGCCGACGCCTCGCTCGACGTGCGCACCGTGCTTTTCGAGGAACTCGGTCAGCCAGCCGTGCGCCTTTTCTTCCTTGAACGCGAGCTCGGGCGTGTCGTGAATGCGGTGCGACAGTCGCTCGAGATCGTCGGCGAGACGATCGACGGCGTCGGTGACCTTGGGCTTGACGGCGTCGCCGGTGGTCATCGCCGTGCCGCCTGGGCATCCTTTGCCGCGTCGAACTCGATCCGCGCGTCCTTCACGAGCGCGGGATTGGCGAGCAGGTCGCAGGTGGTCATGGCCATGATCTTGGCGGAGGCCAGCATTCCGTCGCGCGCCAGCGGCTTCACCGCCGCCTGCTCGAAATCGCGAGAGTGGATCGGCGTGCCTTCGGGCGCGATCTGCACCATCGGCTGAATGGCGGGAATGACCTGACTCACGTTGCCGACGTCGGACGAGCCCACGCGATCGCGGCTCTCGGGCGTCTCGACGACGCCCAGCGTCCGCGCATTCGCGCGGAACAGCTCGAGCAGGGTCGCGTTGCGCTTCATCGGCTCGTACACCGTGTCGGTATGCTGAACGATCTTGAGCGTGCAAGCGGTCGCCTTGGCAGCGCCTTCGGCGCACGCGATGACACGCTTCTGCAGCGCCCACATGTAGTCGAGGTCGGCGGCGCGCACATAGAACACCGCCGAGGCGAACTCCGGGATGATGTTGGCCGCGGCGCCGCCGCTGGTCACGATGCCGTGGATGCGTGACTCGGGACGGATCTGCTGACGCAGCATGCTCACGTTGTTGAACGTCTGAATGACCGCGTCGAGGGCATTCACGCCTTCCCACGGGTCCGCCGATGCATGGGCGGCTTTGCCCGTGAACTCGAAGCCCGTCCGGACGATTCCGAGCAGGTCCTGGTGCATGATCCAGCGGTCGAAGCCGTGGATCATCATCGCGGCGTCGACGTTCTTGAAAACGCCGCCGTTGATCAGCTTCACCTTGCCGCCGCCGCCTTCCTCGGCGGGGGTCCCGATGACCTGGATCCGTCCCTTCGGCAAACGATCTCGAACGGCGGCCAGCGCCGCGCCCGCGCCCGCACCGGCGGCGGCGATCACGTTGTGGCCGCAGGCGTGACCGATGCCCGGCAACGCGTCGTACTCGCACAGGATGGCGACCGTCGGTCCGTCTCCGGTTTCGAGCGTGCCCCGAAACGCCGTCTGGACGCCGGCGACCCCCCGCTCGACCTTGAAGCCCTGCTTGTCGAGGAATTCCGCCAGCCATGCCGCGGCCTTGACCTCGTGATAGGCGAGCTCCGGGTTGTCGTGAATCTGTCGCGACAGCGTTTCGAGATCGGCCGCAAGGCGGTCGACGGCCGGTCCGATGAGATCTTTGACAGCGCTCATGGCGAGTCTCCCGACGAGTCGATTCGGCCGCGCCGCGGCCGACGGACACTATACACCGGAGCCCGACTGGCGGCCCCGCGATGGGAAAAGTTTTTCCCTATACAGTCGAGCTTCTCGTGGCCGCGCGAAAAGCGGCGCGATATCCTCCATGCGCATGTCTGTCGAAGCAGCCGCACCGACCTCTCCATTGCGGCGGCACCTGTTATTGCTCGTGGTCGCCGCGATCGTGCCGGTGCTCGTCTACGCGACGATCATGGTCGTCGTCTTCGGCCGCGGCGAGCGCTGGTCGACCGAACGCGGGCTGCGCGGCACGACGCGCGCGCTCACGCTGGCCGTGGACCGTGAGATCGAGACCTCGATCAAGGCGCTCGAGACGTTGGCTGCGTCGCTGCACCTCGATGCCGACGACTACAACATGTTCGAGCGCCACGCCGGACGCGTGCTATTTACGCAGCCCGGGTGGCGCGCCATCATCTTGACCGACGCGCGAGGCGAGGTATCGCTCAGAACGTCGCGCGTCGGCGTGGTCGCGGCGCGCACGTCGCTCGCCGACCGCCCGTACTTCCGAGAGATGACGCAGCTGCTCCGGCCGGCGTTGTCGGACGTGCTGCGGGATCGCACGACGGGCGTGCCGACCATCGCGATCGTGGTGCCGGTAGTGCGTGGCGGTCGCCTCCGTCATGGCCTCGGCGTCGATCTCGAGCCTGACGCGCTGAGCCGCTTTCTCGCCTCGCAGAGCCTGCCGTCCGACTGGACGGGCACGATCGTGGATCGCGAGGGCTTCGTCGTCGCGCGCAGCCGTGTTCCCCAGGCCTGGCTCGGCCGGCCGGCGGGTGCGCTCCTCGGCGGCCTCGGGGGTGACGCCGGATGGATCCGTGGCGTCGACGCCGACGGCGTCGCCGCGTATGCCGCGTACAGCCGGTCCGCGTTCACGGGATGGACGGTCGCGATCACCGTGCCCGCGAAGACGGTGGACGCGCCGCTACGCGACTCGCTGTTGCTGGCGACCGCCGGCGGTCTGCTGGTGCTCGCGGGTGGCTCGCTGCTCGCGCTGATCGTCGGGCGGCGGATCGCTCGTCCGATTCTGCGGCTGGTACAAGTGGCGGAGGCGTTGGGCCAGGGACGCGCCAGCGCGCCGACGGGGAGCGCGGTCACTGAGGTCAATCAGCTCGCCGCCGCGCTGCAAGCCGCGGCACGCGATCGCGAGCGCTTCGAGCGCGCGCTGCGCGACAGCGAGGCGCAGCTGCGCGCGATCTTTTCGTCGACGCTCGACGCCATCGTCGTGCTCGACAGCGAAGGTAAAACCATCGACGCCAACCCGGCTGCCGAGGATCTGTTCGGCCTCCCGCGCGAGCAGCTGCTCGGACGCAGCCTGCATGAGGCCGCGGCCGTGGGTGAAACCGCCGCGGTCTGGCGCGATCTGCTGGCCAAAGGCGCGGTCGTCGGCGTGTTCCGCCTGCTGCGGCCCGACGGCACGCAGCGTGACGTCGAGGTGTCCGCAACCGCCGACGTGCTGCCGGGGCGTCACGTCGCAGTGATTCGCGATGTCACCGAGCGTCGCCAGATGGAGGAGGACTTGCGGCGCAGCGAGCGGGAGGCGACGGCGGTGGCCGACCTTTCGCGTCGTATCAACGAGCACCTCGATCTCGACGCCATCCTTACCTTCGTCTGCGAGACGGCCCGAGACGTGTGTGGCGCGGACTCCGCCGCGATCGCGTTGCCGGATGTCGACGCACGCGACGTGATGGTGTTCCGCCAGCGCTCACCGGTCGAGGGTCGGCCGCCGGACGTCGACCGGATCGAGCGCGGCCGCGGCTTCGGCGGGCTCGTGATGGCGACGGGGCGCCCGCTGCGGAGCACCGATCATCTCGGCCTCGCGGTACTCGCCGTGCCGATCGTCGATGACGGCGTGGCGGGGCTGTTGTATGTGGCGAATCGAGCGCGATGGCCGTTCAGCGATGCCGATGAGGCGCTGCTGCTGAGGCTGGCGGAGCAGGCGACATCGGCCATCCGCAATGCCCGCCTGCTCGAGCGCGAGAAGGCGGCGCGCGCCGACTTCGAGGCGGCGAATCGCTCGAAGGACGATTTCCTGGCGACGCTCTCGCACGAGCTGCGAACGCCGCTGACCGCCATGCTCGGCTGGGTACGCATGCTCCGCGCGGCGCGGCTGAGCCCCGAGCAGGCGACGCGGGCGCTGGAGACCATCGAGCGCAACACGCTGTGGCAGGCCAAGCTCATCGACGATCTCCTCGACGTCTCACGCATCATCTCGGGCAAGATGCAGCTCGAGCGGCAGGTGGTCGATGTCGGCGGCGTCGTCGGCGCGGCCCTGGAGGCGCTGCGACGCGACGCCGACGCGAAGAGCGTGGCGCTCGACGTCGAGCTCGCGCCCGGCGCGACCATCGTAAACGGCGATCCCGTGAGGCTCGCACAGGTCGTGGCCAATCTCGTCTCCAACGCCATCAAATTCACACCGGCCGAAGGCCGCGTCGCCGTCGAGCTTGCACGAGAGCACAGCCAGGGCGTCATCACGGTGCGCGACACCGGCGCCGGCATCGAGGCGGCGCTGTTGCCGCACGTGTTCGATCGCTTCCGACAGGGCCAGGGTGGTCGCGGCGCGGGCGGTCTCGGGCTGGGGCTCGCCATCGTTCGGCATATCGTGACGCTTCACGGCGGCACCGTCACCGCGCACAGCGACGGACCGGGGCGCGGCGCGGTGTTCACGGTGACGCTGCCGCTGAGCGCCGTGTCGCGTGGACCGATCGCCAGCAGCATTCCGCGGGCCGCGCGCGTGGCGCGCCCACTCGAAGGCGTCCGCATTCTCGCGGTCGACGACCATCCGGATGCGCGCGAGCTCGTTCGTGTCGCGCTCACCGATCGCGGCGCGGAGGTCCATACCGCGTCTTCGGTGAGCGAAGCGCTCGCGGCCCTCGAGGACTTTGCCGTCGACGTGCTCGTGAGCGACCTCGGCATGCCGGGCGCCGACGGTTTTGGGCTGGTCGCCCAGGTTCGCGAGCGGGAGCGGACAGATGGCCGCGCGCCGATGGTCGCCATCGCGCTCACGGCGTATGCGAGCCTGAACGACCGCAGCCAGGCGCTCGCCGCGGGGTTCGATCTCCACGTGGCCAAGCCGGTGGACCCCGACGCTCTCACCGACGCCGTGACCGGCGCTCTCGAGCGCGCGCAGCGGACGGGACGCCGCGCCGGCTGAGCCAGCGCCATGACGTCCGCAGCAAACGCGAAGGCGGGCGACGCGAAGCTTTAGAGCGCGCTCGCTACCGAAGCTTGGTCCACAACAGAATGAGCAACATCGAGAACGAGAACACCTGCCACGCGTACAGTTTGATGTCTTCAGCCAGCGCGGCGAGATGTGAAGGTGCGCTGGGCACGTCGAGAGCGACTCGAATGAGATGATCGGCGATCGGCGTTTCGCGCATGATCACCGCAATCCCGAACGCGATTGCCGCGAGTCCGATTCCCCAGGCGATCAGCCTGGAACCACCCATCGGCCGCTCCTTTCAATCGAGACGCTGCGTGCGCCCTGGTTTCTTGCGCAGACGGGGTTCCGCCCAGCTTGCTGTCTTGCGTGGCTTGCGTACTGAGTGCCAAGCCGCGCGGTATGCGAATACTGCCGAGAAATCGAGGGCGAGCGAGACCGCGCCGAGGCGTTAGTGCCGCGGCGGCAGGCAGACTGGCACGCGTGTTCGCCACAACAACACCACGCACATTGAACCCGAATCATAGGCGGAGCTAGAAGCTCGCCATTGGTCGAATCGACTTGATCTATTCCGGGTGTTCCGTAGAGTTACGAGCGCCCGAATGTCCGCTCCCCATGACCTCGCGGGTCTGACCGTGCTCGTGGTGCATGACGATCTCGATATCGTCCAGATCCTCGCCAGCTTCCTGAGGACCTGCGGAGCAACTGCCCTCGCGGCCGTGACCGTCGGCGGCGCGCTCGCCTACATCGATGAAGCGCGGAAGCTCGATGCCGTGGTTGCAGACATTGCGATGCCCGGGATCAATGCAGTGGAGCTCGCACGGAAGCTCCGACGTAATCCGCTGCGGAACGGACTGCCAATCATCGGCCTCACCGGCCACTACGCGGAGCATCCGAGTCGGCAGGCATTCGACGCGCTTGTGAGGAAGCCCGTGGATCTCGACGACCTCGCCGCGACGATTGTATTGCTGACACGACGCTGACCGAGCGGCGTGAAGGAGCGTTAACCGCGCGACATCGACATGTAACGATCGATGGGTCGCGGTGTGTTAAGCTTCAGACCGCTTGGGGTTGTTGCAGTGCCGACCTTAGTAGCAGAGATGATCCGCAACAAGCTTGCCGTGGGTACCCTGCCTCATGACGACCCGGTCAGGCTTCGAGCTGGCAGAGGAAGCGGCAGTCCGTGTGCTGGATGCGGGGAGCTGATCCTCGGCACAGAGCCCGAGTACGCGCCGCAGTACAACGACCCGCGTCCGGTGGTTCGGTTCCATGGGCGGTGCTACGGCATCTGGGATGCCGAGCGCTACCCTCGCCTGATCTGAGATCACCTGAGCGGACTCCAGATCACCTGCGCGTCGCGC
>Ga0075436_100002026_pt1 | contig 13975 bp, 10 predicted proteins | sample RhiMethybrSRZTD5_FD_75303 | JGI IMG/M metagenome (GOLD analysis project Ga0075436, IMG submission 75303) | Populus rhizosphere microbial communities from Tennessee, USA - Rhizosphere MetaG P. TD hybrid SRZTD5 | ecosystem: Host-associated > Plants > Roots > Rhizosphere > Soil | place: USA...
CTGACACCGCTGAAAACAACCCAAGCCTGAACAGCGACCTTATCATCTATTACAACATCCTCGGTAAGAACGCGATGTTGTTGGTTGAGTACTACGGCGCCGCAGATATTGTCGACGCAACTGTCAAGGAGTTGGACAAAGCCGAAGTACTGGACACAGCCAATAAAAACAAGTGGGCTGCGATGAAGGCGGATCTCTATCGCTCAGCCGGTCGCACCGACGAGGCAGTCGCCGCTTACAAGAAAGCGTTGGCGGCCGATGCCAACAACTTTGACGCGCTTTACGGACTTGGACTGACGCTCATTGCCAGCAGCGAGAGAGCACAAATTCAGGAAGGCGCGAACACGCTTGCGGAATTTCTGGTGAAGGCTCCCGCGACAGATAAGCGCGTTCCAATCGTCAAAAGTTCTCTTGAAGAGTTGAAAAATGGTCTGAAGATCGAAGCTGAGAAGCCTGCTCCATCGCGACGCAAGAGGCCCTGACGCTTCGCCGAGCTGTCGCGCTTTTGGCAGCAGGTAACGAGACGGATCGAAGAGTCGCGAAAGGGTCGCGGCTCTTCCTCACAAGATCGGCAACTCTCCCTGCAGGTTCAGCCCCCTACTGCTGGAAGGCTCCATGCTCTAGACTCTTGACCTCGTCTGGGCCTTCTGGTACACCGCTTGTTTGACGGAACCGGAACACAACGAATGAAGAGGAAGTTGTTCAATCGCAATCTGGCGGTAGTAGCTGCAGTCCTGACCGGCTCTGTCCTGCTTTTCACCAGCCCTTCTCGAATTGCTCGGGTATCCGCTTCGTCCGGCCGCTACAACAAGACTTCATTGACCGCCAGAGACGAGCGCACCGCCAGACAGTTAGAGTTGAAGGTGCGGCTGGCGACGACAAATTCGCGCCAGTTTCGGGACGCACTTGCCGCGCTCGAAGGCCTCGACGAGCCGGGTGCTCTCAACGTGTGGCGGGCAGCTTTGAATAATTCCGATCCCTCGCTTCAACGTGAAGCGTGGAACCGTTATCGCTCGATACAGTCAGAACTCGAACGGAAAGAGTTCGTGCCGCAGGTTGCTCGGATAAACGCTTCTTCGGATGAGGTATTGCAATTGGCGCGTTCGAGCGGCCTCGACGTAACCATCTGGTCGGCGCGCGGAGATCAGACGTTCGCTGCGGTGCCAGAATATTTAATCGGGCAATTGCGCGACGCAGGCATCAATACCAACGTCATCTACGATTCGGTAGCCGACTGGCAGAGAGCGCGCGCGAATGGCGATGTGCTCGCGCAGTCCATCACCCCTGTGTATCAATCGGCGGATGCGCTATCGTCGACACAAATGAGAATCGCGGTTATCGATACGGCAGATCGTTCCACGGCTGCGCCAGGCTATTCAGATTGGGTCGGCGATCCTGAAGATATCGTGATGCGCGACGGGACTCGCGTAGCTTATTTGGACATCTTTTCATCGGACGGCTCTCCGGCTTCGATTGAGGCTCACACCCGCGAGCATTACACTCGGCGTGGCTACAAGCTGTCCGGGTTTTTCACTCCTGAAGAATTCGCTGACATCGCACCGCGAATGTTCCCGGGCAAGAGCTTCGAAGCTGGCCGCCGTATGAAACCGGCCGGCAGCGGCGATCTTCATATAGCGCTTGCCAATGGAAAGTTTCACTCCTACGACCAAACCGTGACGGAGTTCAAAGCGCTTGCTGCTTCGAATCCGAGTCTCGCGCGATACACGAAGCTCGGATCAAGCTTTGAAGGGCGAGACATCTTCGCTCTTAAGATCAGCAAGGACGTTTCGACCGACGACGCGAGCAAGCCCGACGTGTTGATCACAGGTTGTCATCACGCGCGGGAATGGATATCGGTTGAGTCTCCGGTCTACTTCGCCAATCAGCTTCTGAGCGGTTACACGACTGATGATTCGATCAAGTATCTTGTAGATCACCTTCAAATATGGATCGTTCCGATCGTGAATCCTGATGGGCTGAACTTCACTCAAAACGTGCCCAGCGGTCAGTCGGATCCGGCGCGATTGTGGAGAAAGAATAGAAGGCCGCTGTCATTCGGTAGTTGTCTTTCATCAGTGGGTGTCGATCTGAACCGGAACTACAATTACGAGTGGAGACTGCAGGGAGACACGGCCTGCACGGACTATTGTTCGAGTGACAGAAGCTGTATCAGCGATGACATTGGCGCCAGCGACGACCCTCAAAGCGAAATCTATCGTGGACCTCAACCGGAAAGCGAGCCCGAGGTAAGAGCAATCAAATCGCTGGTTGACGATCCGAATCGCCACTTCCGCGCGCAAGTCGATTATCACAACTACTCACAACTGATTCTTTACCCCTGGGGTTATGCACCGTTCGGAACCGATGACGCCAAGACGTTGTCAACTCTCGCTCAGCGAATGTCGGATGATTTGTTCGGCGTCGATCGCGTGCTCTACAAGCCGGAGCAGGCAGTCGACCTGTACGCATTGACAGGCTCTTCGATCGACTATGCTTATGGAGTCAATCACGTGCCTGCGCCATTCGTTGTCGAGATGCGGCCTTTCTGCTGCGACTTCGATGTGCCCGAGAGCGAGATACCGGCAGTGAATCAGGAAAACTGGGCGGCGGCTCGATCGCTTTTGAACTGGGCTGCCGGTCCGCCGATTCTCGAATCAGTCAGAGCTTATACGCCGAGCGGCGACGGCACTTTTTCGAAGTTGATCTACTCGGCTCATTGGGTAGCTTCGCCTGATGATCCCGCGCATCGACAGATGGTTGTTGATACCAAGTTTCCGGGAATCGATCCCGGCCGTTTGCAGGTGAAGCTTCAATTCTCGAGGCCTATGAATTCGTCGCTCTCTCCTCGCGCGACGCTTGGGCGAGATTCACAATTGGATGAAGTGTCGTTGAGTGCTGTCACCGCCGATGAGGGATGGCAAAAGACAGTTTACTCGAACGACACCTGGGTCGGGGAAACGGTGATCGTAGCGGACGATAACATCACCAGCCTGTGGACCGTTGCGGTCTCAGCTACCGATCCGTTGGGCTTCATGCTCGATGCCTTGCCCGCTACCATCGCGAGCTACACAGCAGGCATCAGTCACTGGCAGAACTACGAGGACTCGACCGGGCAGGGATCCGATGGAGGCATAGACACGCAGAACGCGATAGGTCCCGGAGTTCGCAGTAACTTTCCCAACATTCTGGTAGCATCGCCCAACGGCGGTGAAAGGCTTGCGGGCGGCGACGACTACAACGTAGCGTGGACAGCACCGAATGTGCCCGGCTCCGCTCAGTCGCTGTCATTGTCGACTGACGGCGGAAACAGCTTCTCTCTGCTCGCCGGCAACATAGCTTCGAGTTCGCAACGTTTCATCGTCACGCTTCCACGAGTCTCGACGACGAGAGGACGGCTGCGTCTACTCGTCGTTGAACCGGTATTTCACAATTCCACTTTTGCTATGAGCCAGGCTGATTTCACGATTGGCTCGAACGTAAACTCCAACGTCGACATCACGTTTCTCGCATCTGAAAGGATGGATCTTAATTGGAGCGACACTTCTTCAGACGACCCGCCGGTCACTGCGAGCGGAGCTTCGCGTCTTGCGATTGATATTCGAATAACTAATAGCGGCAGCACTCCAATTTTGAATCCGTTCCTCCACGTGGCGGAACTGAACAAGAACGTCCTTCTAACTCGCGACGCGAAGTCGAGCTGGGGAGTGACTGCTCGCCAGACTATTGATGCCGGCAGTGACAATGTGTTGTCGCCCGGCGAAAGCGCGGATGCTCGGCTTGTTGTCGGGCTGATAACCAACAAGAAGTTTTTCCTATCCGTCGACCTGTACGGCGTACCGTCTAGCGGAACAATCTTATCTTCCAACCCAACAAACATCTGGAGCGGCAAACCGCGAACGCGCTAGAACTTCTTCGATCTCGACCTGTTGTTTTGTACGCGCCTTGAATCCGCGCACTGTAGTCGTGGATTATATATGAGGCGTTTGAGTCTCGAGCGACGATTTGAATCGAAGCCGGTCACGCTTGTATGTCGATGCCGCGAAATCCCTATCTTAATCGAGTAGCGATTCAAGACCCTAAGCAGTTTTTCGGCCGTACGCGAGAAGTGTCCAAGATATTCTCTCGGATTGGCGCTTCGCGGCCTCAATCAATTTCCGTGGTTGGCGAACGGCGAATTGGAAAGTCGTCGCTGCTTCATTTTATTAACCGACCTGAGATTCGCGCGAGGTTTCTCGATCAGAACGAGTCATACGCTTTTGCGTTCATCGATCTGCAGCAGAAGCGTCGCCTCACGCTGATCGAGTTCTTCAAGGAGTTGTTCACGCTGCTCGCGAAGGAGACGGGCGACAAATCCCTGAACAAGCTTACGCCGTCGTTCGATTCGCTGCGGCTTGCGCTCGACGGTTTTCGGCGCGACGGACGCAAGCTTATCGTTTTGTTCGACGAGTTCGACGCGATAACCACGAATCGAGCGTTTGATTTGGAGTTCTATTCGTTTCTTCGATCGATCGCAAACAACTACGATGTCGCTTACGTGACCAGCTCGGCGCGCGACCTGCAGGAGCTTTGTCACACGCAGCTCATTGCCGACTCACCTTTCTTTAATATCTTCACAAACGTTTTTTTGCGCGCCTTCACGCGCAAGGAATCAACAGAACTGATCACCCGGCCCTCGGCCGAAGCGGGACTTCCGCTCGAAGGCTATGCCAGGCGGATCACGGAAATCGCTGGCTATTTCCCCTACTTTTTGCAAATCGCTTGTTCTGCATATTTCGATCACCTCCTCGAGAATGACGGGAAGCTCGATCGCGAAGAAGTCGAGGCAACTTTCTTGGACGAAGCCAAGGGCCAGTTTCGTTTTATCTGGGACCATTTGAACGACGGAAGCCGCCGAGCTATTCGCGAGTTCGTCGAGAACGGTAGCGTTGAAAAAGAGCACGAGCACATTTATGAGGACCTCAAGCGAGCCGGCTACTTCATTCACGACGATCGAGGCCCGCGAATTTTTTCCACGCTGTTTTCAACGGTCATCTCGAGACCTCGAATAATAACGACTGAGCTGCGCGAGACTGATCGCGCTGCGATGGCCGTCCACGACGGCAGAACCGAAAAAGTCGCGCTTCCGCCCCTGATCGAACCGGAGGGCCACATCGGGAGGTTCGAAATACGCCGTTCGCTTGGAGCCGGAGGAATGGGTGAGATCTTTGAATCATACGACACCGATCTTCAGCGCACGGTAGCCATCAAGGTACTCGCGTCGAAGCATCTCGAAGATGAGACGATGAAGCAGCGATTCCTCAGAGAAGCTCGCATGGCGTCGCAGCTGAATCATCCGAACATCGCGACAATTCACGAGATCGGCGAAGCGTCGGGCAATCCGTATATTGTGATGGAATACGTTGAAGGGCAGACGCTCGCGGAAAGGCTCGAGGGCGGGCCGCTCGAGTTGACGGAGATTGTCGAAGTGGGCGTGCAAGCGGCCGAAGCACTTGCTGAAGCTCACGAGCGCGGCGTTGTTCACCGCGACATTAAGTCGGCGAACGTAATGATCACATCCCGAGGTAAGGTTAAGGTGTTGGACTTCGGACTTGCCAAGCCATTGCCGGTTTTGAATCGCCCTCTTAGCAAAGCTCGTCTGACTGAATCGGGAGTCTTGCTGGGAACTGTAAGCTACATGTCGCCCGAACAAGCGACCGGCCGCGGAGAGCTGACGCACTTGGCAGACATCTTCTCGCTGGGAGTTGTGTTTTACGAAATGACAACCGGGCGCTTGCCGTTTGAAGGCGAAACTTACTTTCAAACGATCGAGGGGATCAAGAAGCGGGCACCTTCGCCGATTAAAAAACACCGCAAGGACGCGCCTGACTCGCTTGCCGCAATCATCGAGCGCATGCTCAGGAAAAATCCTTCAGAACGTTACCAAACGTCTTCTGAGATTGCCGTTGATCTGCGAGCGGTCTTAGGCACCGCATCGAAAACGAAAAAGACCTAGTTCATCTGTAAGACGCGATCACGATGCTGGAGGGCCGTCTTCTCGGTGATGCTCGGGACTGATTGATATTTCGTCCTCATAATGTGACTCGCGTGTAAACAACACGAAACCAACACCGACGATCACGAGAACAAGCACGAGGACGATGACGAGGAAGTACCACGGCAAATTCGGAGCATTTGGATTGCTGGAATCCCGCCCCCCGACTGCAAGCAAAACGAACGGTCCTACGACTGCGCCGACAAGGCCAACAACGAGGGCGATTCGATCGAAGACGCCTTCCTGAGGCACCTTCAGGTGCCATCCCCAGTAGGCTCCGATTGCTGCGGCGATCAACGCGGCGACCGCCAGGGGCGCACCGCGCCTGATATCGCTGAGCAGATAGCCGCTGATGAACTGACCCTTATTTCCGGATGGCAATCCGGTGTAGACCAACAGAGTCAGAGCCATCGTTGCTACCGCGACGATAAGCGCGTCTAGTACGCGGAGTTCTTCCGTGAGCCAGCCGATTACAAAGCCCCCAACCAGAAAAGCGCCCAGCGTGAGGCCGAAAGTGACAGCGACCGCCGTATCGGACACTACGTCGGCCTGGCTGCCCTTATTGCTGTATGCTACGCCGGTAAACAACAGGGAGATGATGACCTGAAGCCCAAACGTGAAGCCGAGTCCCACGAGAATCCACTTGATACGATCTTTCATTTTGAAAGCCTCCTGTCAGGCTGAAAATCGTGGCCCGACGATTAACGTTGCGCACGGCGGTTGTCTAGCCAACAAGCGTCCTTCGATTTGTATGAACTAGAACTTAGAATGGTTCCGCTAGCGACAAGCGGTTCCGGCGGCTTGCGAGTCGGACTTGATGGCTTGATGAATGCCGGTAGCACCGCACCCTCCCAGCCCTTCTTGAAGCGCTATCTTAGACCTAAGCGTGTTTAGTGTCAAAGCAACGCGATTCGCGTCGCGCAGACATCGCGCGCGCTTGCTAGGCTACGCCAAGAAACCGCAAGCCGGTCACAACACCCGAAGACAGTATGTAACCGAGTCCGGTGTAGAACAGCAGTTGAAGACCGGCCATCTTCCAGGAACCTGTTTCGCTGCGCACTACTGAAACTGTGGACAGACACTGAAGCGAGAAGAAGAAAAACACGATCAAGCCAATTATCGAGGATGTGGTGAAGATTCTTTTCGAAGTTCCAGAAAACGTTGCGGTTCGCATGTTATCGAGCAATCCGCCTTGCTGGCCGTCGGCCGACTCTGATACGTGAAAAACGATGGCCATAGTGCTGACAAAGACTTCACGAGCCGCGAACGCCGAGATCAAGCCGACACCAACGCGCCAGTCTACGCCCATCGGATGAAGCACGGGCTCGAGAGTCTGACCAAGCCCGGCGGCAAAAGAATGATCTAAATCACTCGCTGCAACCAGCGGCGCTCGAGTGCCTTCAGCCGAAGCCGGTTGACGGGAGCCCAGGCCGAAGTTCGAGAGCAGCCACAAACACGACGAGATTACGATGATCGGTGTGCCTGCCCGCTTGAGATAAGCGGAAGACCGCGTCCAGGTTATTCGAAGCGTGGGCTTAACCAGAGGCTTGCGATAAACGGGCATCTCCATCGCGAGTAATGACGCCGTACGCTTTCGCAGGATCAGCCGGCTTATCAATCCAGCTACCAACGCGCCTATCAACAGACTTGAGACATAGATCACACCGAGTGCGATGCCGGCCTTCCAGGCTGAGCCCGGCAATAACGCTCCCAGCAACAGTGCATAAACCGGAAGCCGCGCGCTGCAGCTCATCAACGGCAGAATCCAGATAGTTAAAAGTCGTTCGCGTTTGGAGGGAATAGTGCGTGCGGCCAAGACCGCCGGAATCGCGCACGCAAAGCCGGACAGCATCGGTACGAACGAGCGTCCGTGCAAACCCAGGTATGCCAGTGGCCGATCGACCAGCGCCGCTCCTCGTGAAAGGTAGCCCGAGTCTTCGAGCAGGGTCATCAAGAAGAAGAGAATGATAATCTGGGGGAAGAATACAGCGACCGCGCCGACTCCTCCCACTACTCCTTCAGCGAGGAACCGCGAGAACGCTCCCACCGGCAAGACTGCCAACAATAGGTGTCCCGTTTGTGAAAACAACCAGCTGATTAAATCCATGAATGGACGAGCCACCCAGAAAATAGATGAGAACAGACCAACCAGAATTGCGAAGAAGATGGGAAAACCGAAGTAGCGGTCGAGCACCACCCGATCGATCCTTGCGGTGAATGAATCACGGGCGAGCAAGAACTGATTGTTGTTCTTGAGGGCGCCGCTTGCTGAAAGTAACTCGCGGATCGTCTTGTAAGCTGATACGGGTTCATCAGGCAAATCGGCGAGGCTGGTGTGCCTGGGTGCGGCATCTTTCAACTCGAGATGGAGAGCTCGCATCAAGTCGGCCGCTCCCCAACCGGTTCGGCCATCGACCGGCACAACCGGAACTCCGACCGCGTTTTCGAGTTTGCGCACATTGACCGATTGTTGTGCTCGCGGCAGAAGGTCCATCATCGTAAGCGCTATTACCATTGGCTTGTGTTGCCGGGCGACAAACGAGGCAAATCGCAAATGGCGTTCGAGCTGCGTGACATCCACTGCCACAATCAAAGCTTCGGGCTGAACAGAATTGTGACGGCCCTCGATTATGCTGCAAGACAACTCTTCTTCCGGAGAGACAGCCGATGTGCTGTGAACTCCCGGTAAATCTACCAGCAACAATTGCGATCCAAATTCGCTTTTACTTTTTCCGCGAGAGAGTGTGACGGTAACACCGGGGTAGTTCGCAGTGTGGAAGCTGCCGCCGGTGAGCGCGTTCATCAATGCAGTCTTGCCGGCGTTAGGAGCTCCGGTGAGGCAGACTGTACGTAGCTGAGAGTGGCTTTCAAATGACGGAGTAAGAACCTGTTCGGTTTCGGTGGTCGAAACCGTTGGGGCCGCTTCTAATGAATGCATGGCTTCTCACCGAACGCTGATCCATGATGCTTCACGCTTTCTCAACGCGAGCCGCATGCCTCTGATCATTACAACAAGAGGATCGCCGAACGGGACCGACTGAACAACGGCGAGTTCCTCGCCGGGAGTGACGCCAAGATCAAGCAAGCGCCGGCGTTCATCGGCGGGACCAGCTACGTCCTCGACTTGATAACATTCATTCTGAAGCGCGTCCAACAAGCTCATTTTTCGTGCCCTTCCGTCGTATTAGTTCAAAATGAAAATGAATTTCAATTTGCTCAACACCGCCAGAATACCTTGAAAGTGATCGCGTGTCAACGCAAAAGTTAGGGCCAACGAAGTGCTTCGAGAAGGGTTCGAGAACGAAGGGAATTATGAGTAGTCTTAAAAGTAAGCGCTGCGGACGATTTTGGTGACGTAGTGAAGCGAGCCGTTCCCAGGTGTGGTCCAACTTTTAGCGCTGGCTTATTCCGCGAGAGCTCTCCGTGTAAAAGAGTCTGAGGTCCTCTTCGGTTCTGAGGACTAGATTAGATCCCGCTGTAAGAACAACGCCGGGTCGTTGAGATTTCAAACGTTGTTCGCGCTCAATGGCCAGCGCATGAGCTCCTCTGGTTGAGCCCTCGTCCAAATAGCCAAGCCCCAGCTCCAGCTTGGCATGAGCCTCTGCGAGTTCGTGGAATGTTATTTCACCAACCGGAACAAACGAATTGCTGCGAAGGTTCACCCAGCGTGTCCCAGGATTTAACCCGACCAGCGAATCGAATCCTACTGGCGGCCGCTCGACGTCGAGCTTCTCGCAATGCTTGCGATGAGGATTGATCCGGCTGTCATAGTTGTTGTCGAGATTGACTCCCGCAGATATTTCGAGCATCTTTCCGCGAGTCGATATCTGTGAACCTATGTGAAAAAGGTATCTATAGCGGCCTTCTGAAAGCTGAGTGATGAGCAGTAGTCCCTCGTTGGAAGCGATGTAAGTAGCTACTTGCACGGCGTCCTCAACACGAGGTTCTTCGAGTCCGGCGGCCTTTGCCAGGAGTTTCGCTTCGATTCGCAGATGCCCATCGGGCTCCAGAGTGAGTAACTCTGCGTTTTCATCACCGACAATCCATCGCAAACGCGCCAGTCCTTCATCCTTATCACCGCTAAGCCATAGCCCACGTTTCACCGCAGGATCTGAAGAAAGCGTTTCGTTATCGCCGATGATAAGCTTGAGTGCCAGAACGATTGGGTCCGGTCGGGGGATAACTGTAGTATCGATTGGCGGCGACATCTGTAGCGACGACGGAAAGAAAGGGAGATTCAATTGTGCGGACTCGACTGCCCCGAAAACAGAACCCTCAGGCGAGGCCTCGAGCTGCAAGGGTGATTTGAGATTGTTGTTATTGCTAACGCAGCGCTCGTCTTGGTCTGACCGCCTCAATTTAGTCTCTGCGTCGTTCGAAGAGGCGGTTTCTTTAGTCTGACCTTCAATCACCTTTCTCGGCCGAATTGCTGCCTGACTTGCATCGGCCCTTCTAACTAGAAACTCCTTTATCACGCCTCGACCGATAAGTGCTTCGCCGTAACGGCCAGCCGACGCGACCGTATCGAACAAACCGACAAATACTCTGGTCCAATTTCCCCGTCCGCTCACTTCTACAGTAGCGCACATGGGATGTTCTCCGGCGGCAACGAGCTCGACTACGAATTTGTTTGCGAGCTCCTCGCTGGGAAACGACGCCACTTGCAAGGTGTAACAAGGCTTCGTTGCAGACAGATGCAACGCCGCTTTAGCCGGGTTGACCGACAAGAAGAGAACCGCTAGCAGAAGGCACGGCTTCGAACTCACTGTTACTCCGTAAGAGAGGGATTGTTCTCGGCGTCCAGTTCCGTGGCGGCAAGAGCCCGGGAGTTGGGAGGTTGATTAACTATCGGTGAGCGGCAGACGCGAGGGCGGGTTGGCTCAATCGTAAGCCCCCTTCGCTTTTGATCCTAAGTTACCTGCTCACTGCAGTCAATAATTAACTCCAGGCGTCGGGATGATACCTTTATAGTCGCCCGTCGAAGTCGGATACAAACATCGTTCCAGCCGCGGCAGTACCTTGAGATTACTCACAACTAGTAAATATCACCTGTGTTTTTCAATTCGCCGCGCTGTACGGCCTCAATGAAAGCGGAGAAAGTATGTCAAAGTGTCCGAAGATGAATCAGAAAAAAGTACCTGAATGCGACTTCCTTCTCGCAAAAGTGTGTCACGGATTGAGAAACTATGGTCAGTTGAATTCACTTCCGACGCAAGACATTAAGGTAAAACTTGCCATCGAGCACTCGAGTAACTAGCATACTCATTTCGCATACAAGCGAGATTGGTGAGTGAAGAGTCTGATGGCCGTCCAGGAAAAAACAATCGAGACCCTAATCGAAGCGGTGCGCAAAGTCAGCAGCTCGCTTGATCTGGAACAGGTGCTCGATACGATCTTTGATTCGATAAAGGAGCTGATTGACTATTCCGCCTCAGTCATCTACGTGATCGATGCAAGAAGCGGCGAGGTCCATGAATTCAAGACTCGCGGATATCTGCCGCAGTCGATATCGGAAGATTTTCTCTCGACAGGTAGTGGCATTATTGGGTGGGTAATTCGAAACCGCAAAGGCGAAATCGTCGACGACGTGAAGCGCGACGCCCGCTACGTGAAGGTGCGAGCCGAGACTCGTTCGGAGATAGCGGCGCCGATCATTCGAGCAGACGGCCGGGTGATTGGAGTCATAAATCTCGAAGCCGATCACGTGAAGGGCTACGACGAGCGGGACCTCGAGCTGCTGACTATGTTCGCCTCGCTTGCTGCCTCCGCAATTGACCACACACTGCTTTACCGGCAAGTGATGCGACAACGACGTGTCGAAAGCGAGCTCGAGCTTGCGCGAAAAGTTGTCGAAGGGTTGATGCCTCGTTCCTTCCCGCTCATGGAAGGATTTGACATCTACGGCACCACGATTCCATTTCGCGAAGTGGGAGGCGACTATCTCGATTTCATCGACTCGATTTCCGATCGCTTGGTTGTGCTCGTAGCAGACGTGTCGGGGAAGGGTCTGGCTGCGGCGCTGATAATGGTCACGTTTCGCGCTTACTTTCACGCGACGGTGATCAACGAGCTGGCGATGCGAGTCGTGATGAATCGCGTCAATCGTCTGGTTCACGAAACGACCGACGGCGAGAGGTTCATAACCTGTTTTTATGGCTTGATCGATCCCGATAACAAACGCCTGCTATACATAAGTGCGGGACACAACCCGCCGCTATTGCTGCGCGCCGACGGCACAAGCGAGTTGCTCTCGCAAGGCGGTTTGCCGCTTGGAATCTTCGAGACTTCACGTTATTCGGAGTCGGTCGTGGAGTTTCGCGCGGGCGATATTCTGGTCCTCTATACCGACGGAGTCGTCGAGGCCCGCAACGACCGCGATGAGGAGTTCGGTCTGGAGCGCTTAAAGGAAGTCGTGCGAACGTCAAGTGAGCGCCGTGCTCACGAAATCGTCCGAGCAATCACAACCGCCGTTGACGAGCACTCATCAGAGGTAGGCGGCCCCGAGGATGATCTCACTGTGTCGGTCATAAAAGTGAAGTGACGCTACTACATCATCCTGTACTGACCCAGATCATTTGTCGTGAGGCTGTGTGATTCGGCGAACAGCGCTTTTCTTCGAGCCTTGTTGGAGTACATTGCCCGGTCCGCTGCAAGCAACAACTCATCCAAAGTTTCTCCATCCACGCCGAAGCTGGCCCAGCCCACGCTCACACCAAGAAACAATTTCGAGCCTGAGAACCCGAAGTCGTGCTGGTCGACTACTCTTTGAAGCCGCTGCGCGAGTTCCTGGGCCTCGTCCTGGCCTACTTGCAGAATCGCAACGAACTCGTCGCCGGCGTATCGGCCTACAAAATCAGAAGAGCGCACGTTGGAAAGCAGCACTACGGTGAGCTGTCGCAACAGCTGATCGCCCGCTTGATGCCCAAGCTTGTCGTTCACCGTTTTGAAGCCATCCAAATCCATCATCACCACTGAGAAGCTGTCTCGATGACGCCGCGCCCTGTCTGCTTCTTCCTCAAACCTGTATCTCAGAGCGCGCGCATTCGGCAAACCCGTAAGCGAATCGGTAAGCGCGTTAATCTGTGCGCGTTCGTGATGTACAGCGTTGGCTATCGCGTCCGAAGCGAGTTTCGCAACCGCTTCCATCAATCTCAAATGATCGGGGCTGTAAGAATTCAATTCCACCGAATACATTGCAAGAGCGCCTAACACCGCATTGTCTCGCGTCAGTGGGACGACTGTCGCGACCTGATAGCGCTCCGGCGGCTGAACCTTGAGCACGTCGAAGTCCAGTCGGGGATCGCAGTTGTGCATCGGGTGACGATTAGCGACAACCCATCCGGTTATTCCCGCGCCCGAAGGAATGCTCTTGCTTCTGAACAATTCAGCGTGACGGCCCGCCACATGGGCCGCATCGACGTCAGTCGAGTCGGGTCTCGCGAGATACAACACGCACGTTGTGTAACTCACAATGTCTTCGAGTCTCGATGAGAAAACCGCAAACGTGTCGCGCAAATCGAGACTGGTGCCGATGGTTTGAGCGATGTCGTACAACGTCAGTAGCTCGCGATGCGAGCTTCGGATGTGCTCGTAAGCCATCGGTCCGCTGTTGGTGTTTGCAACTCGCACACGGGGTGCTTGCTGCTGCGGCTCGACGCGCTGAGGCTCGACGCACTTCTCGCGAATCTCCGCTTCGAATTCCTCAAGATGATTCAGAAATGTTCGCACGACATTCGGATCGAAGACTGATCCGCTGCCTTCCTTCAACATCTCGATCGCTTGTTCTCTGGTCATCGCGTTGCGATAGTTTCGATCCTCGCGCACCGCGTCGAAGCAATCGGCAAGCGTCAGGATTCTTGCGGTCATAGGAATTTCATCGCCGCGCAATCCATCCGGATATCCCCGCCCATCCCATCGTTCATGATGATGCCGGACCACGGGCAC
>Ga0075436_100002027_pt1 | contig 13975 bp, 12 predicted proteins | sample RhiMethybrSRZTD5_FD_75303 | JGI IMG/M metagenome (GOLD analysis project Ga0075436, IMG submission 75303) | Populus rhizosphere microbial communities from Tennessee, USA - Rhizosphere MetaG P. TD hybrid SRZTD5 | ecosystem: Host-associated > Plants > Roots > Rhizosphere > Soil | place: USA...
GGCCGCGATCGCGATTCCGAAGTTCGCAAACACGAAGGAGAAGGCGTATCTCGCGTCGATGAAGTCCGACCTTCGTAACCTCGTGACGGCCGAAGAGGCGTTTTTCGCCGACTCGGTGAAATACACGAGCACGGTTGGCGCGGGTGGTGTGCTGTTTAACACGACCAGCGGCGTGGTTGGCCCCACGATTACCGTGACGGCCGACGGGTGGACCGCGAACGTCACCCACACCACGACGACGAAGACCTGTTCGATCTACGTCGGGTCGACTCCGCTGGCGCCTGCCAACAAAGAAGGCGAGCCGAAGTGCCAATAAGGCTTCTAGCCTGAGGCATCGTGAGGGCGGCGGGACAACATCCCGCCGCTCTTTTTTTGCGCCTTATCTTGGGGCCCATGAAACGCCTCAAGCCGGCGCTCCGCGTCGAGCTGCTGTTCTATCTCACCTTTCTCGTCGCCTTCGCGCTGCTGGTCGGCGTGGCGACCTCGCAGCTCGCGCTCGCGATCTCGCCGGAGCGCGGCGTCGTGCTCGTCGTGATCTTCGTCGCCCTCGAAGTCGGGATCTTCGTGCTCTACGGGCGATCGCTGGTCACGCGATTGGTGCTCCGCCCCCTCGCCCGCGTCATGGACACGGCTGACGCGGTGGCCGACGGCGATCTCGAAGCGCGGGCGCCGGACGCCGATACGCGCGACTTCGCCACGCTCGCCGAGCGTCTGAACCGGATGACCGACCGGCTGCTGGACGCGCAGAGCCAGCTCGTGCGCTCCGAAAAGCTGGCGAGCATCGGTCGCCTGGCGGCGGGCGTCGCGCACGAAGTGGGCAACCCCCTGGGTGCGATCGGCACGTACGTCGAGGTGCTGCGGCGCCGCGGCGGCGACCCCGAGGTCATGGCCGGCCTGACGCGCGAGTTGGAGCGCGTGGATCGCATCGTCCGCAGCCTGCTCGACTACGCGCGGCCCCAGGAGGATCCTCTCGTCCCAGTCGATCCCGACAAGATCGTGCGCGCCGCGTTCGAATTGCTCCGCGCCCAGGGTGCGTTTCGCAACGTCCGCGCCGATACGGATGTCGGGATGCATGTGCCGGAGGTCATGGGGCGCGCCCACATTCTCGAGCAGACACTCGTGAACCTGCTGTTGAACGCGATCGATGCCACGCCACTGGGGGGCTCGATCGTCATCGGCGCCCGGCGCTGGGCCTACGAGCCTGGCCAGTCACCCCCCAAGCGGGCCAGCGACCCCGGCGACAGCCGGTTTCCGCGCGTGTCCGAGCGGCGGCCGGCGCGGGTAGAGTTTGCCGACGGCCAACCCGGCACCCTGATCTTCGTGGCTGACTCCGGGCCGGGTGTCACGCCCGAAGACCGCGAGAAAATCTTCGAGCCGTTCTATACCACGAAAGCACCCGGTCAGGGCACCGGACTGGGGCTCGCGATCGTCGCCCGCTCGGTGCACGACATGGGCGGCGTGGTGTGGGTGGACAATGCTCGCGAAGGCGGAGCCGCGTTCAAGCTGTTCTTCCCGATCGCGATTCACGGATGAAAAAAGTGCTCGTCATCGACGACGAACCGGGGCTCCGCCAAAGCCTCGGCCTGCTCCTCACGGACGCCGGGTATACGGTCACCGCCGAGCAAGACGGCAAACGGGCCCTCGAGCGCGCCGTCGCCGAGTCGTTCGACCTCGTGTTATGCGACGTGCGGATGCCCGAGATGGATGGATTGACCTTCCTGCGCAATTATCGCCGGCGCGGCGGCACCGCGCTCGTCATCGTGATGAGCGCGTACGGTGGTGAAGACGCCGCGATCGCCGCGATGCAGGAAGGCGCGTACGACTACCTCCCCAAACCGTTCCGGCCCGACGAGGTCGTGCTCACCCTGCGCAAGGCGGAGGAGCGGGAGCGCCTGCGGCAGGACGTGGCCGGCCTCAGGGCGCAGCTCGCCACGGGGCCCGCCGAGCGGGGCCTGGTCGTCGCAAGCGCCGCGATGCGTCAAGCCCTGGCCCTCGTCGCGCGCGTCGCCGAGCACAGTACCACCGTCTTGATCACGGGTGAGAGCGGCACCGGGAAGGAAGTGATCGCTCGCGCGATTCACCGTGCCAGCCCACGCGGGAGCAAGGCGTTCGTCGGCATCAACTGCGCGGCAATTCCGGAAAATTTGCTCGAGTCTGAGTTGTTCGGTCACGTACGCGGCGCCTTCACCGGCGCGACCGGCGACAAAGTCGGCCTGTTCGAGCAGGCAAATGGCGGCACGTTGCTCCTGGACGAAATCGGCGAGCTGCCGATCGGCCTCCAGGCCAAGTTGCTGCGGGTGCTCCAGGAAAGCGAAATCAGGCGACTGGGCGATCAAAAAACGCGGCGGGTGGATGCGCGCGTGTTGGCCGCCACGGCGCGCGATCTGGAGGCCGAGGTCCGCGGCGGCCGCTTCCGCGAGGACCTGTTCTATCGCATTAACGTCGTCGTGATCGAGTTGCCGCCCCTCCGGGACCGGCGTGAGGACATTGCGCCGCTGGCCCGCCACTTTGTCGCGCGGCTGGCGCAGCGGTTCGGCAGACTGTTGTCATTGAGCGAGGACGCGCTGGCGTGGCTCGAGCAACAGGAATGGCCGGGCAATGTGCGGGAGCTGGAGAATGCGATCGAACGCGCGGCCGTGTTGTCGCGCAAGGAGATCCTGGAAGCCGGCGAATTTCGGAGCGAGGCTCCACGCGCCGCCGAGCCGGCGCCGCCGGAGGGAGAGTCCTTGAGCGAAGTCGTCGCGGCCGCGGAACGCCAGGCGATCGCCAGCGCCCTGCGCGCCGCCAACGGCAACCGGCGCGAAGCGGCGAAACAACTCGGCGTGAGCCTGCGGACGCTGTTCTACAAAATCGATCGGTACGGGATTACGTAGACGTCCCTGAGATGCAAAAACCTGCATAAGTGCAGTATTCTGCGGTGGATTTCGACGTGTCATTGCAACGTATGTCTCTGCAACACTTACACTTACGTGCAGGCATAGAACGTGTAAATAGGCGTTCGAACGGAGGACACATGGGTCGCAAGGGGTTCAGTCTCATCGAGCTGATGTTCGTGTTCGTGCTGGCCGGCGTGATTATGGCGATCGGCTTTCCGCGGCTGCGCAATAGTGTCGAGCAGCAAAACATCCGCAGCGCGAAGGCGCTGCTCGGGACGTTGGCGGCGACGGCACGCGGCGCGGCGGTTCAGCGTGGCTGCAACGCCACCCTGAACATGACGGTCGACAGCATCTGGGTGACCGCCTGCGATCTGACGCCGCCATTTGCCCCGGTGCAGATCGGGACCAAGAAGCTGGTGGGCGATGAGTTCAGCGTGTCGCTAGCGCCGGCTGTCGCGTCGATCGTCTACGATCCGCGCGGGATCCGGATGCCGTTCGCGGCGTCGCCCACCTCGATTCGGATCAGCGGACCGCATTACACCGATTCCGTGGTCATCAACCAGGTCGGAAAGGTGACTCGGCAATGAACATCAAACAGAATGAGCGCGGCTTCACGATCATCGAGATCATCATCGCGATCATCGTGCTGACGGTCGGCGTGCTCGGCCTGGTGACGACGGCCGCGCTCGTGACCCGCATGATCGCGCGTGGCCAGCGCTCCGCCGTCGCGACGGCATTCGGCGCGCGCCGGCTGGAGCGGATGCGTATCGCGGCCTGCATCGATGCCCAGCGTGTCCCGGGACAGGATACGCTGTACCGCGGGTCCACCTGGGTGGCGATCAACCAGTGGGCGTTCACGGATGGTGGGAACAAGAACTGGCGGCTCAAGATCGTGACGACGTACAAGACCACCAACAATCGCGTCCGCAGCGATTCAACGGAGACGACGATCCCATGCAACACATTCGGATGAGCGTGCGCGCGCGGCGCGGCTTCACGATGGTCGAGCTCCTGGTCGCGCTGGTTCTGTTGGGCCTGGTGAGCGCCGCCCTGTATCGCGTGCTGGTGAACAACCAGCGCCTCTACATGGCGCAGACGGCGCGGATCGATCTGTCGCAGAACATTCGCGCCGCCGCCAACATTTTGCCGGCCGAGTTCCGTGAGCTCGACGCGGCCGACGGCGACATCACGGCCATGTCGGCGACCAGCATCTCGATCCACGCGATGCGTTGGACCAGTTTCGTGTGCATCGCCCCTGTGCTGATCGGCGTGGCGGGTGGCCGGCAAATGACGCTCTGGGGCGGGCAGCCCGGTCAGCCGATGTTTTTCGGGTCTCGAGGCATCAGCGTTGGGACCGATTCGATGTACGTCTACCTGGATGGCGATCAGACGACGCGAGCGGACGACTACTTCGTGCCATCGCGGCTGACAGCCGCAGTCGGCGGGGCGGCGTTATGCCCTGCGGTGGCGCCCGCCGTGCCGCAGCCCGGGACACTGGTGACGTGGGACGGGAACTTCTTTGCCGGCAACAACGTAGCTGGCGCCATTCCCGTGGGCGCGCCGGTCTGGGGCTTCGAGAACGTCACGTATTCGCTGTTCCAGCCGGCGGGCGATACGTCGTTCTACATCGGGTACCAGCCCGCGGGCCAAACGCCGCAGCCGCTCGTCGGCCCCGTGCTGACGAACGGCCTGACGTTCCAGTACTACGACGTGAACGGGAACGTCACCGCCGTCAGGTCACAGGTCGCCCGCATCGATATCACGGTGCGCGCGAGAACGGCGACCGCGGTTCGGAGCGGCGGTACGGATCCGCGCGCGACAATTGTCGACAGTGTCGTCACGAGTGTGGCGTTACGAAATAACCGGCGGTTCTGAAAAGGCAGTTGGTGAAGGACGGAGGAGGATCGTGAAGGATGGTGGAGGTCAACGTCCACCAACCTCGACCAACCTCCAGAACACTCAAGGAGGAAGTGTATGCGTAGGATTCTGCGTGATGAGCGCGGTATGGCGCTCGCGGTTGCGATCTTCGCCCTGGTTGTCGTGGGGGCGCTGGTCGCCGGAGCGTTTTTCGCCGGCACCCAGGAGCAGCGGGTCGGTGAGAATCAGCGCCGCGTCCAGACGTCGTTCGGTGTCGCCGAGGCGGGGGCGCAGGAGCGGGTCATGAGCTGGAGGCCCGACTCGATGAACAAACGGCCGGAGTATTCGCAGGGGGACTCCGTCGCCATCTACTCGCTGGCCGCGGCGGCGACTGCGCCGGGCGGTACGGGTCGATACTTCGGGTACAGCTATAAGCTGGGCTCCAACATCTTCCTGATCGACGTGACGGGGCGCGACCAGGCGAGCGCCAACGGCGTCGTCGCCGGCGGCAGCGGCGCGCGGCAGCGCATCGGCATGATCACGCGCCTCGCGCCGATCGATTTCGGGATCCACGCGTCGCTGACGACGCAGGGTGGCGTGGGCTTGACCGGCAACGCCGACGTCAACGGCGCGGACCAGAACCCCGCTGGCTGGGCCAACTGCGATCCGCCCGGAGCGACGCAGGCGGGTATCCGCGATCCCGGCGCCAACGTCACGACCAGTGGTAACGGTTCGGTGCAGGGCAATCCGCCGGTCGTGAACGACCCGAGCATCAACAACAACACGTTCACCAACTTCGGCGGGGCCACCTATGCCCAGCTCGCGGCTCGGGCCACGGTCACCCTGCCGCCCGGCAACTACAAAACGCAGCCTTCATTCAACGGCGACGGCTCGTGCAACAGGAATGACCTTCAGAACTGGGGCGACGGTCTCACACCGACGTCGACGTGCGGGAACTACTTCCCCATTATCCACATCACCGGCGACGCCACCGTAAACGGCGTGCAGGGTCAAGGCATCTTGTTGGTGGACGGGACGTTATCCGTTCAGGGGTCGTACCAGTTCTTCGGTATCGCGATCATGCAGAATGACATCAAGACGTCTGGTGGTGGTAACACCGACGCGCACTTCTGGGGTGGCGTCATGGCGAAGAACGCCGACCTCGGGACGCAGAGCTTGAGCGGTAAGGCGACGCTGAACTACTCTAGCTGCAGCATCTTAACCGCTTTGCAGGCCACGAGCGCGATCTCGATGATGCGGTCGCGCGGTTGGGTTCAGCTCTACTAAAAGTGGTCTAAGTAGCTGCAGGGGAAATAGTTGTTGCTTCGGCCTCAAGTCGATTCGAGGCTTGACAGGATAAGGGGCGGGGCCTAATGTAGTTTGCCCTCGCCCCTACTTGTCTCTAGGCCAAAGGCGCACATGGCCCTTTTTGGGTTATTTGGCGGCAAAAAAACCTCGGTTGGCCTGGATATCGGCTCGGGCATCATCAAGCTCGTGGTCATCGACCACGGCGGTAGCGAAGCCGAACTGACGAAAGTCGCCACAACCGAGGTCGCCGCCGACGCCATCGTCGAGGGCGAAGTCATGGACCCCGGCCTCGTTTCGGAAGCTATTCGGGGTTTGTTCGAGGCGGCCGGCGTGAAGCGCAAATCCGTCGTCACCGCCGTCGGCGGCCGCGACGTGATCGTCAAGAAGATCCAGATGGACCGGATGAAAGAGGCGGACGCCCGCGAGGTCATCCGCTGGGAAGCCGAGCAGCACGTGCCGTTCGATATGGCGAACGTGGAGCTCGATTTCCAGATCCTCGACCCCGAGGCCGAAGGCCTCCAGATGAACGTCCTGCTCGTCGCCGCCAAGCGCGAGCTCGTCGAGAGCCGGGTTGGCCTGCTCGGGGAAGCCGGACTCGATCCCTCGATCATCGACGTCGACGCCTTCGCCATCCATAACGCCTTCGAGCTGAACCACCCCGACGCGATGCAGGGCGTCGTGGGGCTCGTCAACATCGGTCACGAAGTGACCAACGTGAACATCCTGGAGGACGGCATTCCCGTCCTCACCCGCGATCTCTCGGTCGGCACGCGGCGCTTTCGCGAAGATCTGCAGCGCGAAAAAGGCCTCGCGAGCGAGGAAGCCGAGCGCGTCATTCAGGGAACGTCGCAGCATGCCGATCTGGCGGGTTACGTCAGCGCCCGCGGCGAAGAAATCGCGGTAGGCGTGGAGCGCGCGGCGGCATTCCTGGCAACCGCCTCGCGCAATGCGGGCGGGTTGTCGCGCGTCTATACGACGGGCGGCGGGGCGCGTATTCCGGGTCTGAACGACGTGCTCGGCGCGCGGCTCAAAGTGCCGATCGAGCTGGCCAATCCGGTCCAGCGGCTCCGCGTCAAAGACGATGTGTTCGAGACGGTCCCGGTGGACGAGGTCGCGCCGCTGCTCATGCTGGCGGTGGGCCTGGCGCTGAGGCGCGCCGCATGATTGAGATAAACCTACTTCCGGGAAAGAAGAAGGCGGCGAAAGGCGCGGGCTTCCAGCTCGCGCTGCCGGATTTCAAAGGCCTGATCGCGCAGGTCAAGGATCCGTTCCTGATCGGCGCGATCGCCGCGTGGGTGGTCGTCGGCGGCGGCGGCGCACTGCTGTTCATCACCGATCGCGCGCGGCTGGCGGCGGCGGAGAGCCGGCTCGAAAGCGTGCGGACCGAGAAGCGGCGCTACGACATCGTCATCGCGCAAAAGCGCCAGGCCGAGAAGGTGCGCGATTCCTTGCTCTATCAGATCCACGTGATCCGGGACATCGACGCGGATCGCTACATCTGGCCGCATGTCCTCGATCAGACGACGAAGGCGCTGCCGCCGTACACGTGGATCACGCACATGCAGACGACAACGACCATCGTCGCGGCCCCCCAGGGGCAGCCGAACGGGCCTGTGACCATGCAGCGGGATTCGATCGGCCGGCCGGCAGTGAAGATCTCGATCGACGGGCGCACGGTCGACATCCAGGCGTACACGACATTCCTGCGCCAGCTCGCGGCGTCGCCCTGGTTCACGGACGTGACGCCCGCGGCCTCGCAGACGGTGATCGAGGCCGACCGGCCCGTGACGGCGTTTACGGTGACCGTGAGTTACAAGGTGGCGGACTCGGTCTACATCCGCACGGTCCCGCTCGTGCAGTCGGTGAGGTAAGGAGCGCGCATGGCGATTTTACCCGCCGACCAGCGCAGCCAGATCATGCTGCTGCTCACGCTCGCCGCACTGGCGGGAGGCTATTTCTTCTGGACCAAGAAGCACACACCCGACTCCGAGCAGATCAGTACGGCGAACGCGGAGTCCGATAGCCTCGAGCGGATCATCGCCGCGGCGAAACGCGATCTGGCGAGCGGCAGCATCGAAGACCTGCGCCGCCGCGTGGAAGAGTACCAGGGCTCGCTCGAGTTGATGCGGCGCCTCGTGCCCGAGCGCAACGAAGTGCCGACGCTGATCGACGACATCTCGACCAAGGCCAAAGTTCGCGGCATCACGCTCGGCAAGATTCAGCCGCTGACCCCGGAGCCTGGCTCGCCATTCGATACCTATCGCTATCGGCTCGAGATCTACGGGCATTACGATCAGATCGGCGAGTATCTCGCCGACGTCGCGTCGCTGCCCCGCATCGTCGTCCCGCAGGATGTGACGCTCTCGTCCGCCTCCCCGGCCGTGCAAAAACTGCTCGGCGACACCGCGGGTGCGCTGCTGCTGGCCGAATTCTCGATTCGGACGTTCGTGAAGTCGGCGGGACCGCCGCCCGGAGCGAAGCCTGCCGCCGCGGGAGCGCCACGTGCGCGTAGCTAGCGTCGCGCTGGCGCTGGTCACGCTCACTGCCTCCGCGGCCGCGCAGCAGACTGAGCGGCGCGCTGATACGACGGCCGCACAGCCGCAGACGCTGCTGCGCGAAGTGTTCGCGTACGAAGGCGGCGGCCGCGATCCGTTCATGTCGCTGCTCAAGTCCGGCGACGTGCGGCCACTGCTCTCCGATTTGAAGCTGACGACCGTCGTGTACGACGGCCGGTTCGCGTCGCGCAGTGTCGCCGTGCTGCGCGACATCACCAATCGTCGCATCTACCGGGTGAAAACGGGCGACATCATCGGCCGTTTGAAGGTGACGCAGATCCGGCCGCGCGAGGTCGTCTTCACCGTTCAGGAATTCGGGTTCGAGCGGCAGGAGACGCTGTCGCTCACCAAGCATGAGGAGACGCCATGAAGGCACTTCTTCCCCTAACGGTGGCCTTGCTCGCGGCCCCCCTCCTCGCTCCCCGGGCCCTTGCGGGGACGACGGGGGGGGTCCGCGACGGGGAAGTCCGAGGCGTGAGCGTGCGGCCGGCGAGCGGCAAGGTCGAGGTCGTGATCGACCTGCAGGGCGCGGCGGTCGTCCAGGACTTCACGCTCTCGAATCCCGCGCGGCTCGTCATCGATCTGCAGGGCGCACGCCTCACCGGGCGCGTCACGCTGTACGACGGTCAGAATCGCGGCGGCATCCGCAACGTGCGCTACGGGCAGTTCAAGCCCGACGTCGTGCGCGTCGTCATCGATCTGGACGCGCTGAAGGACTATCAGGTCGAGCGCGCCGCGGGACAGGTGCGCGTCCGCATCGGGACCGAGCGCACCGGATTCGCGGCGTGGTCGAGCAACACCACCGCGCCGCCGGCCGCCGTTGCCGCCGTGCCGCGCCGCGAAGCTCCCGCTCCCCCCGTGACCGGCGGGCCCGAGAGCGCGGCGCGTGTGACGACGCCGTCGCTGGGCCGGCCGATGTCGATCGACGAGTATCTGGCCGCGCACCACGCCGACGCTCTGCAGTCCCAGGCCGCGCGTATCACGGTCCAGTGGGACAATGCGAGCATCGAGGACGTGATCGCCGGCTTTGCGGCGTTCAGCGGGCGCACGATCATTCTCGGCAAAGACATCAAAGGCAACGTCACCGCCGAGGTCAAGAATCAGCCGTGGGATCTCGCGCTCAACGCGGTGCTCGAGTCGCAGGGTCTCGCGGTGCAAACGCTGCCCGGCGGGATTCTCAGCGTCCTGGACAAGAAGGAGCTGGCGCGCGCCGACTCCACGGTCCCGATCACGACCCGCCTGGTGCGTATCAACTACGCGAAGGCGACGTCATTGGTCCCATCGGTCGCCTCGATCCTCACGAAGCGCGGCGCCGCCGTGGCGGACTCGACCAGCAACTCGCTCGTGATCACCGAGGTCAGCTCGCGTATCGAGGAAGTCGTCGAGTTCGTGAAGGGCCTCGACCAGCGCACGCCGCAGGTGTCGATCCAGGCCAAGATCATCTTCGTCGACCGCACCGACGTCGAGGAGCTCGGGGTCAAGTACGACCTCGGCTCGACGACGCAATTCTTCAATAAGCTCGTTCAGCGCCCCGATCCGCGCACCGCCAAACCGGTCGACACGAACCTGGACGGCGTCCCCGACGCGCTCGTGCCGCAGGACAACTTCCCGGCGAACCAGAACATCGTCTCCCTGGGCGGCAACTCGCTGTCCGCGCTCGGCAACGCGGCCCAGGAAGTCGTGAATCCGGCGCTCGATCTGATTTTCTCGACCGCGATCGGCAACTTCGATCTCACGTCGTTCGTGCAGGCGCTGCAGCGGGTCGACCTCGCCGACATCCAGGCCGAGCCGACGATCACGACGCTCGACAACCGCCAGGCCGAGATCCTCGTCGGCGACCGCGTGCCGATCCGCATCATCGACGTGAGCGCGGTGGGCGGCGGCGGGGGAGGGGCGGGCACGAACGTGCCGCGGGCGACGGTGCAGTTCCAGCAGACCGGTATCAACCTCCGCGTCACGCCGCACGTGACGGGGACGCGCCAGATCCTCATGGAAGTGCACGCCGAGCGTTCCAACGTGCGGCCGGCGTCAGTCGACATCGGCTTCACGTTCCAGACGCAACAGGCCGACAACCAGATCCTGGTCAGCGATGGGGAAACGGCCGTAATTGGCGGACTTACGGTGACTGAGGTCACGGTATCGAAGTCCGGAATTCCGTTCCTTGTAGATCTGCCGATTCTGGGCAAGCTGTTCGGCTTTACGTCCCAGACGGAGAACCGGCGCGATCTGCTCATCTTGATCACGCCGCACATCATCGACGACTTGGTCGCGCCGACGGGCCAGTAGGCGGCGGCGGATAGCGGAGAGGGTGGCTATGCGGCTGGTTCGAATCGGACGCGGTACCGCGTTGTTGAGCGTCGGCGCGCTCGCCCTGGCCGTGTGGGCGTGCGAGACGGCGCGCAACATTGGCGGCATCCAGCGCGACATCACGCCTCCCTCCATCACGCTGACGAACACCGCGGGCGACACGCAGGACATCGCCGGCGGTCTCCGCTTCAACGTCTCCGCCGTCGACAACCTGGCGTTGTTGAGCGTGAACTTGACGTTCAGCGGCGGCTTGATCGGCACGCTCGACACGTCGTTCATCGGGCAGGTCAAGACGTATTCCGTCGCACGCCAGATCACCTTCCCGGCGGGCTCGGGGGCGGGCGGCAGCATCATGATCGTCGGCCGCGCCACCGACGGCGCCGGCAACTTCGCCGCAGACACGATCTTCATCTTCTTGAGGAACGTACAGGCGCTGCAGGTCACGCTGATTTCGCCGACGCCCGGCGCCGTCGCGTCGCAGGGCCGCTCGATCCCCATCCAGGTCCAAGCCATCCAGAACTCGGGGATCGCGAAAATCGGATTCCTGGTGTCGCCGCCGGGCGCCGTCACCAACCCCACGGTGCCGCCCAACGACTCCATCGTCTTCCTGGGAGTGTTGAAGGACACCGTCGTTTACACCGATACGCTCAACGTCGTCGCCGCGACGGGCACCTTCGACGTGATCGGGTTCGCCGAGGACTCGGCCGGCCGGCGCGGCTTCACCAACATCGTCACGGTGACGATCCAGTCGGCCGTCAACGACGTGACGCCGCCGCAAGTGTCGCATTCGGTCGGGGCGCGGGTCGAGGTGAACGACACGGTGATCATCCGCGCCACGGACCCCAGCGCGATCTCGTGGATCGGCTTCCGGGTCGACACCAGCGGCATCCTGCTGAAGTTCGATACGCTCAACGTGGCCGCCGGCAACCTGACCGATGTGACCCGTCGCGCCAGTCTCAACCTCGGCTCCGTGCTGCCGCCGGGCGTGCTGCCGCACCAGATCGTCGTCCGCGGCTATGCGTGCGATGGGGCCGTGGCGCGCAACTGCTCGTACACCAATACGACGGCGCTCTTGCCGAGCGCCCCCATCACGCCGCCGATCTTTCCCGCGGTGCAGATCGTGCCACCGCGGTCGCCGACCGCGTTGATCGACACGGTCATCGTGGTCAACGGCCTTACGGTGAAGCTCGCCGGCACCGGGACGATCGCCGACGCTATTTACAATGCCAACCTGCGTGAGCTCTACCTCACCAACCCCGGGCTCAATCGCGTGGACGTGTTCCAGGTCGCGAACACCTCGTTCGTCGCGGGGGGCATCCCGACCGCCGGCGGGCAGCCGTGGGGCATCGCGATGTGGCCGCGCGACACCCTGGGCGGCTACAAGGACACGATCATCGTGGCCGATGCCGGCGGCTCGTACCTTGGCATCATCAACGTCGGTGCGGGTGGACCGCGTCAGATCATTTGGCGCCAGAGTCTGCCCGACTTCATCATCCAGACGTACAAGGTGATCATACAGGCTGGCGGCGCGGTCGTGCACATCACCGACTATCACACGTCCGATCTGCCGCAGTACCTAGCGACGGTTTGCAGGGTGGCGAGCGGGACCTCGAGTTGCCATGCAGACTCGGTCTTCGCGCTGTACTCGACCGCCCCGACGGGCGCGGAAACGCCGCCCTTCAACGGGCGCGCCACGCTGCGGATGGAAAAACTGATCAACACGACGGATCCCAACCTGATGTTTGGGCACCTCTTCTGGGAAATCGCGACCCAGTCGTTCAATGAGACTACCGATACCCTGCGGATCTTCATGAGTCGCGGCCGCAATTTCTCGAAGGTCATACTCTCGGCCTGCGGCGGAGCGACGATTAATCTCCCCCGCATGGGGTTGGGGGACCGCACATTCACGCGTAACACCGGGAACTTCACGCACGCCTTCATCGGCGAGGGCGGGAACATCACGGCCCAATTCGCGCGAGTCATGTCGTATGACGCGCGGCAGCGGCTGCTTGTGGGCACACCCGCGGGCTGCAGTACGGGCAACGCGACGCGGGACTCGGGTCAAGTCGACATCGACTTCGGCATGTCGCCGGGACGCGAGGTCAGCGACTTCATCGCCAACACCGGCATCAGGGTCGTGTCGGTCGCGACGAACTTCAACGGGCTCACGAATGCCGTGCGCGCGGACTCGATCTACTATCTGGATCAGGACCTGCGGCGCATGGTGACGTCCGCGGCGCCGCCGGGGCCCTCCCCGCTGACGCCCGGCATGGACATGAACTACTTCCACGACTTCGCTCCGACGGGACAATGTCCGCCGGGCAGCACGTTCTGCGGCGGCGGCACGGACAAGAACCAGCGACTGATGTTCTCGGCGAGCCCGAGCGGCAACATCGACGTGTTCGACACGTTCTTCGGCGCGTTCCTCGGGTCGATCCCGGTGCGTGATCCGATCATCGGGCCGCTGCGCGTCGCGCGCGATGTAGGCGGGAATCAGTTACTGTTCGGGGTAACGCCCAACGGGCTGCTGGTTGTGCAGCTGCCGCCGATCGTCAATCCGCTGCCGGTGCCGCCGCGGCACTGAGCGGGGCGCTTACGGGTCCCCCCCCGCCCGGGTGCGATACCATACGAGCCCGACCCCGGTCGGGCTCGCCTGTTATAGGGGATTCGAACGTTCCCCCTCTCCCTGACGGGGAGAGGGGGTCAGGGGGTGAGGAATGACATTCCGGTTCACGACGGCGGGCGAGTCGCACGGCCGCGGCCTGGTGGGGATTCTCGAAGGCCTTCCCGCCGGCCTCCCCGTGTCTGCCGCCGACGTGGACGTCGAGTTGAAACGGCGCATGGGCGGCTACGGCCGCGGCGCCCGCATGAAGATTGAATCGGACCGCATCGAGTGGCTCTCCGGTGTGCGCGCCGGCGAGACCCTCGGCTCCCCGATCGCGATGCTCATCTGGAACCGCGACTGGGAGCACTGGCAGGATGTCATGGCCCCGGAGGCCGATGCGACGCCCGATCCTCAAGGACGGCGGCGCCAGGTCACCCGGCCGCGGCCTGGGCACGCAGATCTCGCCG
>Ga0075436_100002030_pt1 | contig 13963 bp, 12 predicted proteins | sample RhiMethybrSRZTD5_FD_75303 | JGI IMG/M metagenome (GOLD analysis project Ga0075436, IMG submission 75303) | Populus rhizosphere microbial communities from Tennessee, USA - Rhizosphere MetaG P. TD hybrid SRZTD5 | ecosystem: Host-associated > Plants > Roots > Rhizosphere > Soil | place: USA...
GCCGCAAGCGCGAGGCGGAGGCCCTGCGCGCGCGGTTCGACGGCTGCAACAGCGGCCTCTCCTTCGCGCATGCCCTGCGCGACGTCGCCGTGCGCGACCCGATCGTCAAGTCATCCGCCGATCTCGGGCCCGAGCTGCGCAAGATCCTCGATGGGATCGAAGTCGGCAAGCTCAGCAGCCCGGAGGTCACGCCGCAAGGCGTGCAGATGTTCGCGCTGTGCGCCCGCAAGGAGAACAAGCTCGATGCCGCCGGCACCAAGGAAGTGCGGGATCAGATGTTCGCCGAGCAGTTCCAGGCGAAATCCAAGCGTTACCTCGAGGTCTTGCGCAAGAGCGCGATGATCGAGGTGAAGTGACGCGCCGTGCCGCGAGCTTCCGTGCGCCGTTCCACGCTTCCTTTGGCGCTCACGCTCGGCGAGCCGGCGGGCATCGGGCCGGACATCGCGATCGCAGCCTGGAGGAGCCGCGCTGCGCTAGCCCTGCCTCCGTTCTATCTCATTGCGGATCCTGACCACCTGGCGCGGCGCGCCGAGCGGCTGGGCGTGACCGTTCCGCTGCGATCGGTCACGCCGGAGGCGGCGGCGGCAGCCTTCGCGACGGCGCTCCCGGTGGTCGATCTCGAGCTCACAATCGATGCCGCACCGGGCCGACCCGACGACTCGAGCGCGCCCGCCGCGATCGCCGCGATCCGGCGCGCGGTGGCGGACGTCATGGCGGGCGAGGCCAGCGCGATCGTTACCAATCCGGTCGCCAAGAACGTGCTCTACAAATCCGGCTTCGCCGAACCGGGCCACACCGAGTTCCTCGCCCGGCTTGCGGCCGAAGCGACTGGCACCCCGCTGCACCCCGTCATGATGCTGTGGTCGCCCGAGCTCGCGGTCGTTCCGGTCACCATCCACCTGCCCCTCGCCCAGGTTCCGGGCACGCTCGATCGCGATCTCATCGTCACCACCGGACGGATCGTCGATCGCGACCTGCGCGAGCGCTTCGGCATCGCGCGGCCCCGGCTTGCCGTCGCCGGCCTCAACCCGCATGCGGGCGAGGACGGCGCGCTCGGGCCCGAGGATCTCGCTGTCGTCAAGCCGGCGGTCGATCGCCTGCGCGCCGACGGCATCGACGCGCGCGGACCGCTGCCGGCCGACACCATGTTTCACGCGGCCGCGCGCGCGTCCTACGATGCGGCGCTCGCGATGTATCACGATCAGGCGCTGATCCCGATCAAGACGCTCGCGTTCGATCATGCCGTCAATGTCACTCTCGGGCTGCCCTTCGTCCGCACCTCGCCCGATCACGGGACCGCCTTCGACATCGCGGGGACAGGCCGTGCCGATCCATCGTCGCTGATCGCGGCGATCCGGCTGGCGGCGCGGCTCGCCGCGCGCGCTCCCGCCGACGCCGCAGCCTAGCTCATGCGGCGGGGATCGAGAGACCCGCTCGCTGCTCCGGAACCGCGCCGATGATGGCCGCGATCGACGACCTGCCGCCGCTGCGCGAGGTGATCCGGCGCCATGACCTGAGGCCGCGCAAATCGCTGGGGCAGAACTTCCTGCTCGATCTCAACCTGACGGCGCGCATCGCGCGCGCGGGCGGGCCCCTTCCCGGCGTCACGGTGGTCGAGATCGGACCCGGGCCGGGCGGGCTCACCCGCGCGCTGCTCGCCGAGGGTGCGGACAGGGTGATCGCGGTCGAGCGGGACGAGCGCGCGGTGGCTGCCCTCGATGAGATCGCCGTGCGTTATCCGGCCCGGCTCACCGTCGTGTCCGGGGACGCGCTCGAATTCGATGCGCGCCCCCTGCTCGGCGATGCGCCGTCCGGCCCGGTCCGCGTCATCGCCAACCTGCCCTACAATATCGCGACCGCGCTGCTGGTGCGCTGGCTCTCCGTCGAGCCCTGGCCGCCATGGTACGATTCGCTCGTCCTGATGTTCCAGCGCGAGGTTGCCGAGCGGATCGTCGCGAAGCCGGACTCGAAAAGCTACGGCCGCCTCGCCGTGCTGGCCGGCTGGCGCACCGAGGCAAAAATCCTCTTCGATGTCTCCGCCTCCGCCTTCGTGCCGCCGCCCAAAGTCACCTCGTCGATCGTCCGGCTCGTTCCGCGCCGCGACCCCCTGCCCTGCGATCTGCGTATCCTGGAGCGGGTGACCGAAGCCGCATTCGGCCAGCGCCGCAAGATGCTGCGCCAGAGCCTCAAGCCGCTGGGCGACGCGCGGGCGCTGCTGGCCGCGGCCGGCATTGCCGAAACGGCGCGGGCCGAGGATATTCCGGTCGAAGGCTTTGTCGCGCTCGCCCGCGCCCTGGCCGCTCGCGCGGAAACGTCGGGAGCTGTTGCGCCATGACCAGGCTCGTTCGCCAGTCGCTCGTCGGCTATGGGGCGCCGTTGTGCGAGACGGTCGCCGACTGCCCGGAGCCGCGCGGCAGCGAGGTGCTTGTGCGGGTCGAGCGCTGCGGCGTGTGCCATTCCGACCTGCATGTGCAGGACGGCTATTTCAAGCTGGGTGGCGACAAGCGGCTCGACATCGCCCGGGGACGCACGCTGCCCTTCACGCTGGGACACGAGATCGCCGGAACCGTGGTGCAGATGGGTCCCGACGCGCAGGCCTCGGCCGAGCACCGCGTCGAGCCGGGCGCCAAGGTCGCGGTCTATCCCTGGATCGGTTGTGGCCAATGCGCCGCCTGCCGGCACGGCGAGGAGAACAACTGCGCGGCGCCGCGCCATCTCGGCGTCTATGTGGATGGCGGCTTTGCCAGCCACGTGCTGGTCCCGCATCCGCGCTATCTCATCGACTACGCGCCCCTGCCGCCCGCCTTTGCGGCGGCCGCGATGTGCTCGGGCCTCACCGCCTATGCGGCGCTGCAGCGCCTGCGCGATCACGCGGCGCGCGGACCCGCCTTGCTGATCGGGCTCGGCGGGGTCGGCTCGATGGGATTGTCGCTCGCCCAGGCCTTGTTCGCGACGCCGCCCCTCGTCGCCGATATCGATGCGGGCAAGCGCCAGGCGGCGCTGGCGGCGGGCGCCGCCGCGGCGTTCGACCCGGCCGATCCGGGCGCGCGCAAGGCGGTGCTGGCGGCGAGCGGCGGCGGCGTCTACGCGGTCTGCGATTTCGTCGGCTCCGACTCCTCGCTCGCCTTCGCGACCGGCGTGCTCGCGCGCGGCGGCAAGGTGGTCGTCACCGGCCTCCTCGGCGGCAGCTTCACGACTGCGGTCGCGATGTTTCCCATCAAGGCGATGGCGATCGAGGGCGCGCTGACCGGCACCCTGGCGCAGGCGCGCGAGCTGATCGCACTGGCGCAGGCTGGACGGTTTGCGCCGATCCCGATCCGTGAGCGCCCAATGGGCGAGGCGCAGGCCGCGCTCGATGAGCTGCGCGCCGGCAAGGTGGTCGGACGGGTGGTGCTGGCGGGTTAGAAGCTTCTATAGTCCCTCCAAGCATGCAGCCATGGCATGCGCGCGATGGGAGGACGGGATGCGCTACGGGCCGGCCCGATCGTGCTTTGGGCGCTGCTCGCCGCAGCGATCGCGAGTCCCGGCCGCGCGCAGACCGCGGGCGAAGCCTATCCGACCCGGCCGGTGCGCATCATCGTGCCGTTCGGCGCTGGCGGTCCAGGCGATCTGTTCGCCCGCATGGTGGCGCAGAAGCTCTCGGACGATCTCGGCCGCGCGTTCTACGTGGAGAACCATCCGGGCGCGGGCGGCAATATCGGCACGGGGCTCGCGGCCCGCGCGGCGCCGGACGGCTACACGCTCGTCGTCGTGAGCTCGACCTTCATGATCAACCCTTCGCTCTATCCGAAGGTCCCGTACGACCCGATCCGCGACTTCGCCCCGATCACCATCGCGGCGACCACGCCCAACGTCGTGATGGTGAACCCCGCGGTCCCGGCGCACAGCGTCGCCGAGCTGGTGGATCTGATCCGGGCCGGACGATACAGGAATTACGCCATGGGCGGGAGCGGCACGCCCTCCCATTTGTCCGGCGAGATGTTCAAGCTTGCGCTCAAGCTCGACCTCACCGCGATTCCGTTCGGCGGCGGCGGGCCGGCCGTGGCCTCCGTCATCGCCGGGCACACGCCGATCTCGTTCTCGGCGCTCGCGCCGGCAGCCGCTGCGATCAAGCAGGGCCTGTTGCGCGCGTTGGCCGTCACCAGCAAGACGCGGACGCGCGTCCTGCCCGAGGTGCCGACGCTGGAGGAAGCCGGCTTTCCCGGCCAGGAGAACGACACTCCGCAAGGCCTGTTGGCGCCCGCCGGCACGCCGCGGCCGATCATCGACCTGCTCTACGCCAAGATCGCCAGCGCCATGGCGTCCCCCGACATGAGGGAGAAGATGCTCGCGATCGGCTTCGAGCCGATGATGGCGCGCCCGGACGAGTTCGCGGCGCGCATCCAGGCCGACATTCCGCGCTGGGCCAAGCTCGTCCGCGACGCCAACATCAAACCGGAGTGAGCCCGCACCCCAGCGGCGCCTAGGCGGACTGGCCCCTCGCCTTGAGCAAACGATCTCTTTCCTTGGTCAGCCGTTCGAGCTCTTCGTTTTGCCGCTCGATGCGCTGCGAGTTCCGTTCCTCGCTCTCGGCCCCGGAAGCCGCGGCGGCTTGCTCGATCAGCTGGCGGATGTTGTCGCGAACGATCCTGATGCGCTGCTCGATCTCGGCGAGCGAATCCGACTGACTCATCACGCTCTCCTCTGGACGCTCTCCTCTGGCCAGGCCTGAAGACCGCCAGGTTCGTTCCCGAAGGGTAGCGCAACCCGGCCCGTTCAGGGAGGTGCGGCGTGACCGAAGGCCGCTCCCCTTCCCAACCGGAATCGGCGCGCTATAAAGGCAGTCCCTGCAACGAACGAAAGGAGGTGATCCAGTGTCTCATTGTCTTTCGCCGCGGTCGCCGGCATCCATGAGCTGGATCGCCACCTCTTCCGAGGTGTGCGCCAAGTGACGTAACGTCACGGTCACGCCGCCGGGTGCGCAACGCGCAGTTCCGGCGCCGGACCGCGGCTCGACAATGGAAGGGCTGCCCGCAAGGGCAGCCCTTCTGCTTTTGGAGGACCTCGGCGCTGCCGCCCTGTGCGGGACGCGCGGCTATGCCACCCCGACCCGCACCGCGTTGCCGTCGCGCGTGAGCGTCGCGCCGAGGGGCGCGCTGCGGGCCGCAAGCTCGGCGAGTGCGTCGGCTTCCTTGCCGACCTCGCACAGATAGGTCTCGTTCCGCTCGTTGTGCCGCACGAACCGGAACGTGACGTCCTCGATGCCGTCGCGGCCGGCCGCGGCGCGCACCAGCATGCCGAGCCAGTCGCCATGCGCGCGCCCGCCATGGCCGGTGTGGAATGAGAGATTGCCGAGCCCGTAGAAGATCGGCTTGCCCCTGTGCATGCCGACGGGCAGGGAGTAATGCGGCCCGTGCCCCATGATGATATCGGCGCCGGCGTCGATCGCGGCCTGCCCGATCTCGATCATATATTGCAAGACTTCCTCCCGCAGCCCCCAATGGCATGACGCGACCACGACGTCGACGCGCGGCCGCAGGGCGGCGATGTCGTCCGTGAAGGCGCGCAGCGACTCTCGATCCGCCCAGGTGATGATCTCGGGCGGCACACCCGGCCGGTTGGCGGGGGGCATGCCGGGCCGCAGCCGGGCGGTCGGTACCTGATAGGCGGTGTGGCCGCGGATCACCGCGATGCCGGGCGCATCCGCATGCGCCTCGTGATTGGTGGGCCAATAGACCGAGCTGCGCTGCAGGAAGCCGAAGCGCACGCCGCCGCGCTCGAGCACCACCGGGGCGCGCGCTGTCGCGAGGTCCTCGCCCGCCCCGGCATGCGGAATGCCGAGCGCATCGAGCCGCGCGATCGAGGCCGCGATGTTGGCCTCGCCGTAATGGACGTTGTTGGCGATCCCGACTGCCTGGATCCCGCCGCGCCTGAGCGCCTCGCCGCCGGCCGCCGGATCGGCAAAGAAGCCCTCGTTTCCGGTCGAATGTCCGGTCGGCAGCGTGAGGCAGCATTCGAGATTGGCGAACACCACGTCTGCCTCGCGCAGCTCGTCCCCGACCAACGCGAAAGGCACCGCGGGATCCGTGACCTTCATCAGGTTCACGTCGCCGGCCAGGATCATCTGCAAGGTCATGTGACGCCGTCCCCGTCCCGTCGCTCGTTCCCATCCGCGCGCCGATCGCCCGATAGGCTGGAATGGGCGCGGATGCTCGACTACAGTCGCGACCCGATACTATCGCCCGGCATTGCACGCCGGGCCAGGGGGAAGGATCACGCCGATGCGCACGCTCTCACGCCGGAGATTCATGCAGAGCACGAGCGCGGCTGCAAGCGGCGTTGCGGCGTTCGGCATCCTGACGCGGCCGGGCGATGCCGCCGAGTTCACCTTCAAATACGCCAACAACCTCGTCGTGACACACCCGGTCAACGTCCGGCTGAAGGAAGCGGTCGACAAGATCAGGGAACAGTCGTCCGGCCGGATGGAGGTGCAGATCTTCCCCAACAGCCAGCTCGGCGGCGACACCGACGTGCTGTCGCAGCTTCGCACCGGCGCGATCCAGATGTTCAATCTGTCGGGGCTGATCCTCGCCATCTACGTGCCGCTCGCCTCGATCAATGGCGTCGGATTCGCATTCAAGGATTACGGCCAGGTGTGGCCCGCCATGGACGGCGCGCTCGGCGCCCTCATCCGCGACGCGATCGGAAAGGCCGGGCTCACCGCGTTCGACAAGATGTGGGACAACGGCTACCGCCAGATCACGTCGAGCACGCACCCGATCAACGGTCCGGACGATCTCAAGGGATTCAAGATCCGCGTGCCGGTGAGCCCGCTGTGGACCTCGATGTTCAAGGCACTGGGGGCCGCGCCGACCGGCATCAACTTCAACGAAGTCTATTCCGCGCTGCAGACCAAGGTGGTCGAAGGCCAGGAAAATCCGCTTGCCCTGATCGAGCTGGCAAAACTCTACGAAGTGCAGAAATACGTTTCGCTCACCAATCACATGTGGGACGGCTTCTGGACGCTTGCCAACACGCAGGCCTGGACCGGCCTGCCCAAGGATCTGCAGGAGATCGTGGCGCGCAACGTCAACGCAGCCGCCATCGCGGAGCGGGAGGATATCCGCAAGCTCAGCGAGTCGGTGCAGGCGGAGCTGACCCGCAAAGGAATGGTCTTCAACGCCACCGATGCGGAGAAATTCCGCGTCGCGCTGCGCGCCGCCGGCTTCTACAAGGAGTGGAAGGACAAATACGGCGCGCAGGCCTGGGCGGTGCTGGAGAAACAGGTCGGCACGCTCGGCTGACCGGGTGTTTCGTCCGTGAGCCCCGGCCGCGAGCACGCCGAGATCGTCACCGCATCCGAGCAGGGCGCCGCGGCAGCGGCCGCCGACGCCGCGCCCCCGCCGCGGTTCGCTCGCCTCGACGCCGTGCTTGCGGTTGCGACCGAGCTGCCCGCCGCGATCCTGGTCGGGGTCGAAATCCTGGTTCTGCTGCTCGGCGTCGTGTCGCGCTACGTGTTCAATCGCCCCTTGACCTGGACGGACGAGCTCGCGTCCGCTCTCTTTCTCTGGCTCGCCATGCTCGGGGCGGTCATCGCCTTGCGGCGCTCCGAGCACATGCGGCTTGCCTTCCTGGTGGAGATCGCGCCGCCGCACTGGCACCGGCGGCTGGAGACCCTGGGCCTGATCATCGTCGCGACGTTTCTCGTCGCCATGATCGCGCCCGCGCGCGCCTATGTGGCGCTGCAATGGTTCATCATCACGCCGGCGCTGGAGCTGCACGACAGCGTGCGGGTCGCGGCGATCGCGGTCGGCATGGGGCTGATGCTGGTGATCGTCATCGCCCGCCTGATCGAACGCGCGACCGTCACCGAGGCGGCCGGCGCCCTCTCGGTCGTCGTTGCGGTCGGGCTGGCCCTGTGGCTCGCCCGGCCGGCGCTGCTGGCGCTGGGCAATTTCAATCTGCTGGTCTTCTTCGTCGGCATGGTCGCGATCTGCGTCGCGCTCGGCGTGCCGATCGCCTTTGCGTTCGGCGTCGCGACGGTCGCGTATCTCACGCTGACCACGCAGGTGCCGCTAACCATCATGGCGAGCCGGATGGATGAAGGCACATCGAACCTGATCCTGCTCTCCGTGCCGCTGTTCGTCTTCCTCGGCCTGCTGATCGAGATGGCGGGGCTCGCGCGCGTGCTCGTCGACTTCATGGCGGCGCTGATCGGTCATGTGCGCGGCGGGCTGTCCTACGTGCTGCTCGGCGCGATCTATCTGGTCTCGGGGATCTCCGGCTCCAAGGCGGCCGATATGGCGGCCGTGGCCCCGGTCCTGTTTCCCGAGATGCGCCGGCGGGGCACCGATGCGGGCGAGCTGGTCGCGCAGCTCTCCGCGTCCGGCGCCATGTCCGAGACGATTCCGCCGAGCCTCGTGCTCATCACCATCGGCTCAGTGACCGGAGTCTCCATCGCCGGCCTGTTCACCGGCGGCCTGCTGCCGGCCCTGGTTGCCGCGGTGGCGCTGGTCGTGGTCTGCCGGCTGCGCTCGCGCGGTGAGGTTCTCGCCGGGGTGAAGCGGACGCCGCCCGGGCAGGTCGCGAAAAGCTTTCTCGTCGCCCTGCCCGCATTGGCTTTGCCGTTCCTCATTCGCACCGCGGTGGTCGAGGGTGTCGCGACCGCGACCGAGGTCTCGACGGTCGGCGTGGTCTACACGGCCGCGGCCGGGCTGTTGGTCTATCGCCAGTTCGACTGGCGGCGGCTCTATCCCATGATGGTCGAGACCGCCTCGCTGTCGGGCGCAATCCTCCTGATCATCGGCACGGCAACCGCCATGGCCTGGGCGCTCACGCAGTCCGGGTTTTCGCGCCAGCTCGTGACATTGATGGAGCAGGTGCCGGGCGGTCAGCTCGGCTTCCTCGGTGTCAGCATTTTGGTGTTCATGGTCCTCGGCAGCCTGCTCGAGGGCATTCCGGCGATCGTGCTGTTCGGCCCCCTGCTCTTCCCCGCCGCCCGCGCGCTCGGCGTGCACGACGTGCACTACGCGATGGTGGTGATCCTGGCGATGGGGATCGGGCTCTTCGCGCCCCCCTTCGGGGTCGGGTTCTACGCCGCCTGCGCGATCGGGCGCGTGTCTCCCGACCAGGCGATGGGCCGGGTGTGGCCCTATCTGGGTGCGGTGCTGATCGCCCTCATCGTCGTCGCGCTGTTTCCCTGGCTGTCGATCGGCTTTCTATGAAACGACGAAGGCCCCGGGCGGAACCCGGGGCCTTCGCGTCGCGTCAAAACTCAAGACGCGAAAAGGTCAAGCTTACTCGACCACGCGGATCACGCGATGCGAACGCGCATCGACCAGCACGCGCTGATCATTCACATACGCGTACACATACTCGCGGTGCGCCGGGATCGTGTACACGTGCACGGTACGGGGCAGTGGCTCGCCGATCACGACGCGCTCACGCACGCGATCATAGTGCCGCGGATGACCCGTCACGAAACCCAACACGTCGCCCGGAAGCTCAACCGCAGCGCCGACGGTGCCGCCGACGATGCCGCCCACCGGACCGCCCGCGCGGTAACCCTCGTGGTAGCCTCGCTCGGCCGGAGACTGAGCAAAGGACATCGCAGGGCACAGCGCAGTCGCAGCCAACACGCCTGCAATGAATACCTTTCGCATTGCGCCTTCTCCTCTTGCTGTTGCGCCGGGAGAAAACGCGCAGCGGACGCCGCGGTTCCGATTGTCTCTCGGAAGAAACCTACAACAAAGCGGCTAAGGTTAATGAACCTGAATGTCTGTTAATCAGGCTGTTTCGATCAAGCAACGGCTTCGCGCACACCGAGCCGGGCGAGACGCGGCAAGACCTCGTCGCAAAAGAACGGCAGCTCGTCGAGATAGTTCACGAAGGACACCGCGATCCCGCGCATGCCGCACCGACTGATATTGGCGAGCTCCTCCGCGACGCGATCCGGCGTCCCGATATAGGGATAGCCGCCGATGGCGTTGCCGGCGAAGTAGTGCCGCTTCTTCTCGAACTCCTCCATCGGCATGCTGTAGGGCGTGATCTCCTTGAGCGCCAGCATGCCGTCGACCGCGCCCCAGTCGGCATTGTCGATCATGGCGTGGCGATAGTATTCCTCCGCCTCCTTCTGCGTCCCGCGGCAGATGACTTGCCCGACTGTGAACACCTCGATCTCGCGACCGTGTGCGCGCGCCTGCCGCTTGATGTCCTCGACCTGCCGGGCCGCGGCATCGAGCGACAGGCGCGATGCCGCATTCGCGGTGAAATAGGCATCGCAGTTGCGCAGCGCGAAAGCCTGGCCGGTCGACGACGAGCCCGCGTTCATGATGATCGGACGCGTGCCGCCAAACGGTTTCGGCTGGGCGCGCACGCCCTTGAGCTTGAGGAAATCGCCGTCGAAGTCGAACGTGTCCGGCTCGCTCCAGGCCCGCATGACGGCGTCGAGCCATTCCTGGGCGAAAGCATAACGCGCCTCGTGCTCGCGCTGGCTCACGCCGAACATCTCGAACTCGCCCTCGTTCCAGCCGACCACCAGATTGAGGCCGAAACGTCCCTCGCCGATGTGATCGGCGGTGACGAACTCCTTGGCGGCGATGAGCGGATTGAACAAGGGCGCATGCACGGTGCCGAAGACCGTGATGCGCTCGGTCGCGGCGAGCAGCCCGGCCGCCCAGGTCATGGTCTCGAGCGAACGCCCGTGGAAATCCGTCGCTCCCCCATAGCCCTTCCAGCGCGCGATCGGCAGCATGAAGTCGATGCCGCGCGCCTCCGCCTGGCGTGCGAGGCGCAGGCAGTCCGGCCAGCTCGCCGACCAGCGCTCCGCCACCATGGTCGCCGAGCGGCCCGACGAGCAGTTCGCGCCGAACAGCCCGATCTTGAGCCGATTGGCGTTGTACATTGCCAGGCGGTCGGTGATCGATGCGGTGCGCGCCAGCAAGAGACCCTCTCGTCATTCCGCGGCGCGGGCCAACGGGTCCGGCCTTCGGCCAGCCCGATGACAGGCTCCGCCCGCGGGCCCGGAATCCATCATCCGGGCATTGGTGGTCACGGATTCCGGATCCGCTCCTGCGGGGCGTCCCGGAATGACGAACATTATACTCACGGCCGATAAGGCCCCAGCTCCTTGAGCACGGCCTCGACGAAGGACCCGTCGACCACCTCGTCGAGATTGATCGTCCCCTTGATCAATCCCTGCTCACCATAGAAGGCGAGATCGTGCGCGAGGCTCGCCGTGTTGACGCGTCCGTCGGGATTCATGCCCGTCGGCGTGATGGCCTGATAGATGTCGCGCGACTTGATCGGTGTCGCCTCGGAGAGGATCGCAATCACCTCGTCCGCGTTCGGCCCCTGGAACCGGCCGTTCTTGAGGGCGCCATTGTAGAACCGCACGGCGCGAATATAGGCGCGCATGAAACGGACCGCGTCGGCCCGGCGCTTGCGCACGAAATCCTCCGAATAGAGCAGGACCGCAATCTGGTGGTTGGGCAGGATTTCGTCGTCCGCCTTGATCACCACCGCGTCGCCATTCCTCACCGCAATCGCGGGTCCCGGCTCGACCGAAGCGGACGCGTCGACCGACTTGTTCTTGAGCGCGACCACATGATCGGGAAACGGGAGGTCGACGGTCTCCACGTCGGAATAGCGCAAGCCGGCCGATTTCAGCAACGTATTGAGCGTCGACGTGTTGCTCACGCCCGGCGCATTCATTGCGAACCGCAGGCCTTTGAGGTCCTTGGGCTCCTTGTAGCGCCCGCTGTCGATCAGGTCCTTTCGCACCAGTATCTTGGTCGCGCCATATCCGGGCGGAGACGAGGCCTTGTCGGCCACGATCTTGATCCGGATTCCGCGCGCAACCGCGTTGTACAGCGCGGCCCCGGCCGAACCGGCGCCCGCGTCGAGCTGACCCGCGCCGAGCGGCGCCACCATGTCCGAGGCCGAGCGGAAATTGCTGACCTTGACCTCGATGCCTTCGGCGCGAAAGAAGCCCTTCTTGTCGGCGATGTAGATCGGAGCGTCGCTCGTCGAGCTGGTCGCGCCGACCGTGACGACCTCACCGGCCGCCGCCTCGCCTGCCCAGGCCACAAGCGCAGCCAGCGCGATTGCCGAGAGATGCCCGCCACGGCTCATCCACGTCCTCCGATCGCGTCACCGACCATGCGACGGGAATGATCCGCAAGCGCTCGCGCGGCGTCAACACGGATTGTCGATCGATCAACGCTCCGGCGGCGCGAGCCGGCGGACGCGCTCGCTCTGCAGGCCGCCTTGGCGCGGCCCGACGCGCTTTAGCGTTTCGCCTTCCGGCCGGGCTTGCGACCGGCCTTGGCGATCGCGAATTCCTCGAGCTTGTGCCCGCTCCTGAGCAGCGTGCGCAGCCAGCGCGGCGTTGCACCGCGGCCCGCCCAGGTTTCGGATCTGTTGTGTGGATTGCGATACTTCGGCGCGACCTTGCGGCCTTTGAGCTTGCTGCCGCGCGCCTTCGGTCCGCGCTTCGCGCCGTAGGAAAAGCCCAACCCTTCGATCGCCGCGAGCTTTTGCTCCAACTCACGCCGCGTCGACGCGGCTTTGTCAGAAATCACCCGAACGACGCTGTCGCGCAACGCGACCAAATCATCGAACGACATTGTTGAGAGCTTCAAGGCTTTCATAAAATTCTCTCCAATAGTGTTGCAGGCACAAATACATACCTAATTTCGCCGGGACGGCAAGGGCGTCCGCGCGCGAGTCCTCGGACTTGCAGTCGATGCGCGGTAATCGGGTCGGCAAAAATCCTCAAACGTTGTGTTACATTCACAACGAAAGGGACGGTCGGGCGATGCACCAAATGCAAGCAGACATTTGGTAACGCAATTGCAGGTGGCTATACCTTTGTCGTCAACCTGAGAGGCGGGCCTTATGGAAGAAATAGGTTTTTCGCGTCCTGGTACGCCCGCCAATGCGGAGCCCGGCGATCAGGACCCGGGCTCGTCGGCCGGGTGGCGGGATCTGCGCGAATGGATCGCGCTGATCGAGCAGCGCGGCCTCCTGCGGCGCATTCGCGTTCCGGTCGACACCGACGAGGAGCTTTCGGCCATCACGTTCATGGCGACGCGCGCCGAAACCGCGCCCGCCCTGATGTTCGAGAACCTCAAGAATAGCGAGCCCGGCGTGAGCGTGCTGGCTAACATGCTGGGCGCCTCCAGCGCACGCTATGCGGTCGCCATGGGCATCGATGACAGTCTGTCGCTGCGCGAGATGATCCGCGCGACCCGCACGGTGATGCGCCGGCGTATCGCCCCGAAAATGATCGCCAAGCAGAACGCGCCGGTCAACGAACGGGTCCAGACGGGCGGCGACATCGATCTGACCCGCTTCCCGGCGCCGAAATTCTGGCCGGGCGACGGGGGGCGCTACATCGGCACGGGCGACATCACATTCACGCGTGATCCGGAGACGCGCCGCATCAATGTCGGCTGCTATCGCCAGATGATCCAGTCGCGCGATCGCGTCAGCCTGTATTGCTCGCCCGGAAAGCATGGCCGGCTCGACCGCGAAGCGTGGTGGCGGCGCGGCGAGCCGTGCGAGGTGGTCGCAGCCTACGGAGTCGATCCTGTTCTTTTCATGGTGGCGGCGCAGGTGTTCGGCGCCGGCGAGAGCGAGCTCGATACTGCGGGCGGCATCATGGGCCGACCGGTCGAGCTGACGCCGGCCGAGTTCGTCGACCTGCCGATCCCCGCGCATTGCGAGATCGCGATCGAAGGCGTTCTGCATCCCGGCGAGTTCGCGCCCGAAGGTCCCCTCGGCGAGTTCACCGGCTATTACGGCGGCACGCCCGGACCGCAGCCGGTCATCGAGGTCAAGGCCGTGCACCATCGGCGCGACCCGATCCTCACCGCAGCGCTGATGGCGACCTATCCGTCCTGCGAGATCGGGGCTTATTACGCCATCATGCGCTCAGCCCGCATCTGGGACGATCTTGAAACGATCGGCGTACCCGGCATCA
>Ga0075436_100002032_pt1 | contig 13946 bp, 16 predicted proteins | sample RhiMethybrSRZTD5_FD_75303 | JGI IMG/M metagenome (GOLD analysis project Ga0075436, IMG submission 75303) | Populus rhizosphere microbial communities from Tennessee, USA - Rhizosphere MetaG P. TD hybrid SRZTD5 | ecosystem: Host-associated > Plants > Roots > Rhizosphere > Soil | place: USA...
GCGACTGCGGATATTATCGGCGGCAATTCCGGCTCGCCGGTTATCAACAAAGACGCGGAGTTGGTTGGGCTCATCTTCGACGGAAACATTCAATCGCTGGTTGGAGACTTTGTCTACGATGAGACAGTAAATCGCGCAGTAGCGGTTGACTCTCGCGCGATGATGGAAGCGTTGCGCAAGGTTTACGGCGCGAATGAAGCTGCAGACGAATTAATGAAATGATTTAGGGGCAGGGCTTGTCCCTGCCCGGAAGCTTCGCTCAAGTCCCGCCGCTTTTTACGCTTACTCGCTCTCAATACTTACTCTTGACTCGGATTCAACGTCAGGTTAGGCTCGCCGAGTTCGAAACATCTCATACTCGGGCCGGGGCGCTTCAACTTACCCACGCAGGACGGCCTTCTTATCAACCCTCCGATAGAACCACTTCTCAACAACAAACCTCTCTACGTATCGCAGTCGTGCAGCGTCGTACGGATTTCGATCTTCAACAGTGACTGATTTCGCCAAATGCCGCTCAGCCGACCGGCACTTGCGATGCTTGCATGTGAAACTTGAATTTTCAGGAGGTGCGGCTGTGATAAAGAAATTGGTAGGTATTCTAGCGATAGTTATGATTGCAGCTTCGCTGTCACTCGCGCGACAGACGAACGTCGACAACTCCCGCTTCGTCGAGCGCATTCGCAAGGAACTGGTCAAGCTTCCTTACTTTGGTGTGTATGACAACCTCAGCTTTGAAGTGAAGGGCAACGACGTCATCTTGTACGGTCAAGTTGTGCGCCCGAGCACTCGCTCGGACGCCGAGCGACGTGTTAAACGTATTGAAGGCGTTGACCATGTCATCAACAGAATCGAAGTGCTAGCGCCTTCTTCTTCCGACGATGGCATCCGGCGTCGAGTCTACCGGGCAATATTCAGTTCCGACGGCCTATATCGTTATGCGATGGGAGCAAACCCGAGCATACACATCATCGTCAATCACGGTCGCGTGACACTTGAAGGCGTGGTATCGAGCCAGATGGATAGTCAGTTGGCTTACATGGCAGCGAACCAGGTCCCAGGCGTGTTCTCGGTGATCAACAATTTACGCGTTGAGCGATAGTTGGCTGTAGCGAATTGATTGTTTGCGTCGGGTTGCTTGTGGAAGGTTGGGCCGGATTCCGAAGGACTACTAAAGTAGGTCTTTGAGCGTCACGGCTGTCTTCGAGGCCTTCAAAAAGGTTATCAAGTCGAGAAGCTGCTTCATCGAATAAGTCGAAGCGTACTCTTTGGGCATCACCGATTCATTCGAAGTCTCTAGCTTGACGATTTCAGACTTTCGCACGGTTCGCAGCACAGCGGGCAGTTCGGTTGTGTCATAGACGCGAATCGAATCGCCGTCTTCTTCTTTCTTGACGCCAACGATCTTGTCGCCACTGCGCAGTGTAATGTTCAAGGTTGCGAATCTCGGATCGTTGATTTGTCTCGTCAATACAATCTTCTGCAGCAACTCCTTCGGTGTTTCATTTGAGAGCTTTGATAAGTCGGGGCCGATTGGCGTTCCCTCGCCTTGCAACGAATGACACAACTGACAGCTCCTGGGTTGAGACGAATCAAAGAACAGAGCTTTGCCGGCTTCAGCACTGCCGGTCATGAATGACGATTCTGAATCGCCGCTTTTCGTCGTCGCAACCATGGTCTTATCGAGCGTCGTTCCTTCAACAACTATCGCGGGATTTGTCGCAGCGTCCGACATGATGAACGCAACGATCTTCCAAATCTGCTCGTCGGAGAATTCGGACTTGAAGCTCAGCATTGCGGTCCCGGAAATACCGCTCGATATGGTTTTGAACAGGTAAGCAGGCTCGAGCCCTCTATCGCGAAGCCGCGGTGCACCTCCACCCTTGCCGCCCGCTCCGTGACAATATGCGTTGCCGCAAACCGGAGCGAAGAGCTTTGCTCCTTCACTGATGAACTGTGGATCTTTGAGCCGGTCGCCGTCTGGTGAAGTTTGAGCCTGGCATGTCGCAGACTCGAACGAACCTCGAGCGGAAAAGAAGGCTAGCACCGCAAGAAATAAAATGAGAATGACAACGCGACTCGCTGATGACTCACGCCGCATTCGCTGCTGCGAGCCGGCTTCGACGACCGTGATCATTTACTTCTTACCTTCGGGCAGCGCGAAAGCAAAAACAGTTGACCCGCTCTGAAAATCAGCCGCCTCCGGCCACGTCGCAGGCATGCCGCTCACGAAAATCGAACCTAGTCCGGAAGGAACCGCGACGTATTGACGGCCTTTCACTGAATAAGTGATCGGTCCTCCACGATGACCCGAACCGGTGTTGAAAGACCAGAGTTGTTTGCCGCTCTTTGCGTCAAAAGCAATGAAGTGGCCTTCGACGTCCCCGGTGAAGAGCACATCTCCGGCAGTGACCAGCAACGAGGCAAGAATCGGATACTTAAACGGCAGCGTCCATTTTTTCTGGCCGGTCAGCGGATCGAACGCGTCGAGATGCGCGCGAATCTTTCCGTCAGGAGGCGGCTTCACGTCCACGTTGCCGGCGACGAACGGCCGGCCTTCTCGAGCCTCTTGTGGAAGCACGGTTACGTTCGCGCACCACTCAATGCCGTCGTTGTACCAGAGCCCGGTGCGCGGGCTGTACGCCGAATGATTCCAGCTTCGGCCGCCGCCCCAGTTCGGGCAGATGAGATTTGCCTTACCGGCTTCGGGTTCATTTCGCCCGACTAATTTGCCATCCTTGTCTATAGACTTCACCCAGGTGATGGTATCAACGTACGGCCACGCGTTGACGAACTTCCCAGTCTCCCGATTGAGCACCCAGACATAACCGCTCTTGTTGGGATGAACCAGCAGCTTCTCGGTCTTGCCGTTTCGGGTTATGTCCATCAGCACCGGCTCGTAAGCCGAATCGAAATCCCACGCGTCGTGAGGGATCTCCTGGTAGTACCACTTCAACTTGCCGGTATCGGCATCAATCGCGACTATGCAGTTCGTGTAGAGATTCTCGCCGGGGCGAACCGAGTTGTTGAAGTCCGAAGAAGGATTGCCGATGCCCCAGAAGATTAAGTTCTGTGCGGGATCATACGAACCGGTCAGCCACGTCGAGCCGCCGCCGTACTTCCACATATCCGTTTCCGGCCAGGTCTCGTGTCCGGGCTCGCCGGGTCCGGGGATCGTATAGAACCGCCAGGCGAGCCTTCCTGTCTTCGCGTTGAATGCGTTGATGTAGCCTCGATGCGCGCTGTCGCCTCCCGTTCCGCCGACGATTACTTTGTCCTTCACGATGAATGGAGCGCCGTTGATATTACAGCCGCATTTCTTTACGTCCTCGACTTCGACGTTCCAGACTTCTTTACCCGTCTGCGCGTTCACAGCTACTACGTGATTATCCATCGTCCCGAAGAAAACCAAACCGTAGCCCACCGCGACTCCGCGATTGAACTTACCGTAAGGCGAAAAGAAATCTCGCGGAACTTTGTAGTTGTAGGTCCACAATCGCTGACCTGTTTCCGCGTTCAAGGCGAAGACTCGATTCTCACTGGCGATCAGATACATGATTCCGTCGACGACGAGCGGCGTCGCGTTGAGCCCGCCTTCGACCTTGCCGGTTTGGAAAGCCCAAACGGGCACGAGGTTCTTCACATTGTCGGCACGAATCTGATCGAGCGAGCTGTAGCGCCACGCGTCGTAGGCTCCAAAATAAGTAGCCCAATTCTGCGGCTCCCTTCGCGCATTGACCAACCGCTCGCCAGTTAAGTCTCCGTAGCCGTCCTGTGCGCGGGCCTGCCTAGCGAATGCTGTAATCGCGACGATGAAAGCTAACACTAGTAAACTAGCCCGAATGAGCCGACACTTTATCCATTTATTCATGCCGAGACTCCTTCAATTGAAGCGCACATTTTCGGAATCGCGCGAGATACTATCGCAAGGAAGCGCCGACAACAAGCGGAGTGCTCGTGTGCGGGCTAAGAGGTATAGTGGACACGACGGGCAAGATGGCGGTAGCCTGAGGTCATTGTTTCTGAAGGAGGGACGAGGTTATGTCCACACGCGAACTCAAGGTGGTCTTGCCTGATAGCCTCGCCAAGGAGGCAGAGGTCAGTGGCTTATTAACGCCGGAATCCATCGAAGCCTTGCTGCGGGCGGAAATCCGTCGCCGTCGCGTCGACAAACTTTTCGCGGCGGCAGATCGTTTGGCCGCTTTGGAGACGCCGCTCACCGAAGAAGAAATCGAAGCTGAAATCGCCGCCCTTCGTCAATCTCGCCGCCCTCCTGATGCAAGTCGTCGCTGATACCAACATTGTGGTTTCCGGTCTGCTCTGGCGTCGCTTGAGGCGACGGGTGTCACGGCACATGAGTTGGTCTTGGGCTATGCAGCACTAGCCACGGTGATTGAGGTATAAGAAATAGAACCAGTTATTCTTGCTGACCCCGATGACGATTATGTCTTAGCTTGCGCTCTGGCCGCTCAAGCTGAAGTGCTTGTATCTGGTGACTATCATCTACTGGATTTGAAGCAGCATCATGAGGTTCGCATTCTGACGGCGGCGGAACTGCTTGCGGAGCTATCGTAACGAAGCTAGCGCGGTTACTCCACACGAAGACACTCTTCTCATTCGCGGTCACGCACAGCGCAGCGACACCTTTATGAGAAGCCGTCAAACCATGACCATCTCGCTTCCACAGGAGATGATTGACCAGGTAGAGAAGGTGAGAAAAGCCGAGCATCGTACCTCGCTCCGAGCTAGTCCGCGAAGCACACCGGACCTACATCTCTCGCCGCTTTGCCGAAGCGCCTCTTAGTGCAAGAGAACTCCGTGCTATTCGACGTGGCCGTGCGCAGATCAGGAGAGGTGAGTACGTATCCCTCGATGAACTCTTCAATGACTTGGAATCCAAGAATCCTACTAAGCGGTAGTGTCACTAATTTGATTTTCGCTGGCGGGTTCTTTTCTTTGTGGCTTGCTTCGGTCGCGGCCCTGGCATGTCTGGCTTGAAATTCTCGACCTCTCTTTTCAATAGAAACACATGATCGTCTATAACTACTGTCGTTAGCTTGCCTCGTTGAATCAGCCCTGTGATTGCCTGCTTCGACACCCCACGCATCCGCGCCGCCGTAGCTTGGCTGACTAAATCTTCTGGATTGAACTTCACTTTTCCGCCCCGTTCCATTGACGCGATCAATGGAACCGCGGCATAATGTGAAGGCCTGGAGTTGGATACATCACAACGGCTCTGGGCCTTCGGCAAATATGCCGAAGAAACTGCGGGGCTGGGTTGCGTTATGCCTCGCCAAAGGAAGCGCAGCCTAGTCCCGTCTACCAAACTTGAAACACTACCCGAAGTTATGCCAGACGCGCCAGAGAAACGAAAGCGAAAACCCAGTCGCATTGTTACCTCGTCCTCAACCTCTCTGCCAACAAGCGGACTCAGCGGTCTTAGTTTTACTCCGCTGCAAGTGCTCGGGCTAATCCTCAAGGCCGTTCTTAAGGACAGAATCACGAATGACGAAGTAGATAAGATATGCGTAACCTACTATGACACGATAAAGAAATGGTTTTCGCCATAGCCGCGCGTTAAGTTGCGCATGACCCAAGCTCTTTTTGAGTAGCGGGTTATTCCACTCTGGCGAAAAATATCGGGGCGAAGTTAGGAATATGACAAGGCGGACCGGCAGCGGCTGCGGGCGTGTTTCTGACTGAAGAACTAACCCATGATCTGAGACTCGCTACGTGACTCTGTCGCTGCGATAGAAACGGCGCAGCATATCGTCAACATCCTTCTTGCCGATGGCTTCAAGTACGACTGACGGGGGAAGGCCAAGCCCTTCGGCAAGCTTCAACGCCGTCTCAACATTCAAGGTATTAACCATCGACGACAATATTTTCGACAGCAAGCCCTGGTCGAATCCAGTGCTCCGGCAGAAATCAACCTGCCTCATTCCGCGCGTGTGCAGATGCTCGCTTACGAGTTCTGCAAGCGGACTTCGCCGGTCACCATTTGAGCCGCCATTCGAGTTGACGACTCCGCTTTTGGAAAGCTGTAAGACTGACTTAGGCATTTAGGCTCCCCCTAATAACTTCAACTGATTTCATTTTTCACTTCTCTCTTAGTCACACTCGCTAACAACCCAGCTTGCAGCTTCACACCATCGATCGCGTGACATCTCATCTTTGCAACAGGCATCCAGGCAGACTCACTAACGTCCCCCTCGCGTAAGGAACGTCACGAGTGTTGTAACGCCGACCATGCTCGAGATCTTCGTAATCGTCTTGAACAGGTTGCCGTGCACGATCACCGTGTCACCGGGACGCAAATAGGAATTCTCTTCCGGATTCGCCTTGCCGTTCAAAATCCGTTTCATATCCGCGCCGAGCACTTGAACACGTCCGTCTTCATATTGGCGAAGGATCGAAACATTCGAACTGCCGGTGTCGAGGATTCCTCCAGCAAGCGTAATCGCATCGAGTACTCGCAGCGGGCGCGTCATCACCATAACGCCAGGCGTTTTCACATCGCCCAGAACTCCAATCTTCGCGCTTTGCGCCTCGAGCAACGCGAGCGTCAGCCGTGGGTCCTTGATGAACTCAGCCACCGAGTTCGTGAAATATTCCTGAAGCTGAGGCAGAGTCTTGCCGACGACCGGGACGTCCCCGAGCAGCGGAAAATAAATTCTCCCGACCGGCGATACCGCGACTCGTAGTACTGAATCGTCCGGATGCTTGTCGATGTAAATCGCAATGACGTCTCCCGGGCCGAGACGATACGAATTGTAGAAGCTGCTGTAGACGGCATTTATTTGCGACTGTATTGCGGCCTCGTCTCCCGGGCTCGCCACCTCGCCGTTGTTCAGCGGGCGCGTGTCGACGATTGCGCTTTGATCGCCCTTTTGCGAAACCGTGCGCGGCCGGCTGTCATCAAGAGTCGCCGACACTGCCTGCGACTTCTTCTGCGCAGCGAATGCGACCTGGACTGCGCAGATGTTGATCAACGCGATTAATGTCAGGCTAACAATTCTCTTTGCCATAACGGTACCTCGATCCCCTCATTACCGGGACTGGCGCTGTCGAACTCACCTTCCCCCGCGGCCGAACAAAACAATCTTGATCGTTTCAAAAACGATTATCGGATCCAATAGCAGCGACTGATTCTTGATGTAGTAAAGATCGTACCGAAGCTTCTCGATCGCGTCTTCGACTGAAGCGCCGTACGGGTATTTGATCTGGGCCCATCCGGTCAGCCCCGGTTTCACTACGTGACGTTGCGAATAGTATGGGACGATATCGCTCAACTGTTCGACGAACATCGGGCGTTCAGGTCGAGGCCCAACGAAGTTCATGTCTCCGCGCAGGACGTTAATAAACTGGGGTAGTTCATCGAATCTAAGCTTGCGTATGATTCGCCCAACTCGCGTTACTCGCGGGTCGTCTTCTTCCGCCCAAACGGGACCCGATTTCGCTTCGGCTTCCACCTTCATCGAGCGAAACTTGATTATCTTGAAGATTCTGCCGTTCTTGCCGACTCGTTCCTGGATGTAGAAGATCGGACCTCGCGAATCGAGCTTCACTGCAAGCGCGGTCAACATCATGATTGGCAGCGACAAAACAAATCCAACAGCCGCAAGACCGGCGTTGAAGAGTCTTCGAACGTGCTGCTCGAAATCCGTGAAGCGATTGCCTCGTGAAAATATCAACCACGACGGCCGAAGCATCTCGCTCGCAATCTTGCCGGTGAGCCGCTCGTAGTATCTGGCCGATTCCTCAACCGCCACCCGGCCGCTTAGCGACAGACTCAACAACTCTTCGATAGGGAATTTGCCGCGCCGGTCTTCGACCGCGACAACAATCCGATCAACCTGATATTGATCGATCAACTGGACGATGTTGTCCGTGAGCCCGACTACTGCGGGATTGATCAAACTCTTGCCGACCAGTTCTGGTTTGTTATCGACGAATCCGACGATGTGAAAACCGGAGTCGCGGCGCTCCAGCGTGGCTCTTGCAAGCTCGATCGCCTGATCACCTGACCCAAGTATCAACACGCGTTCGCGCACCGTAAGCTGCGGATGGCCTGCGCTCCACGCTACTAACAAGCGCCAGCTGGAAATGACAACGACGGCGAGGCTCACATCGACCAGAAATACCCCGCGGCCCAGTTGAAGAGCCGGCACAACATAAAACAGGATCGACAACCCTACAGTGGCAACTCCGAGCGCGATTGCTATGTTCATCAACACTCGCAGGTATCTTCGAGTGGCGGGGAGATCGTACAGGTCGAAGAGATAGAACGCTGACTGAATAACCATTGTCACCAGCGTCAGCTTCATCCATCCGCGATGGTTGAAAAGCACGGCTGGTGTGTCGGCGCCGATTCTTATGTACGTCGCAGTCAATGCCGATGCAAGAAGCAGCACCGTCTCGACTATCACTAAAAAGAAACGTCTCATTATGACTACTCCCCTTGTGACCGACTCAGTCTTTCGGCTGCGGCTAAGCACGTCGCCGTTTGCGACCGAACTTCCCTCGCGAGGCGAACGCGTCAGTACCGTGTCCACGTTCGAACTCGGCTTCATTCAAGACGACGCCTAGTCGCCGCTCTTTCGGGACCAGCTTTGTGGCCGCCGTCACCTTCGCGTGATTGGTATGTCCCGCAAGCGCAACGATCACTGCGCCATCCATCGACGCGGCGAGGCTCTGCGTTTCGAGCGAACCGAGGATCGCCGACGAGTCGACGATCACTATCTCGAAGCGCAACTTCATATCGGCAATGACATCTTCAAGCCGGGCCTCGCAGGCGCCAGGCGTTGCAATATCGGCGGCACACCCGGCCGATAGTACATAAAGCCCGTTCGGATTGAGCCGTACTATTGCTTGCTTCGGCGCGCACGAACCATCTACCAAGTTGATCCAACCTAACTTCTCTTCCAAACCGAGGAACCGGCAAACAGGTGAGGACTTCGGCGCCGTGTCAATCAACAAGACTCGCCCTTTGGATTGTTTCGCCAACGTCCATGCAACGTTGGTTGCGACGCTGGACTTGCCCTCGCCACCTTCAGCGCTGGTCACTAGCAGAGTTTTCAGCTTTCGCCGGAGCACTATGTTCAAGATCCTCGCCGACAGAGTGTTAATTCTTTCTGCAGCCAGGGAGTCATCCGCAGTCAACGCAGCGATATGTGGATCGATCGTCAGATTGCTGACGTCCAGGATTTCCTCCGGCTCCTCGAACGAGATCGGTTTGACAACTGCGTCCAACATAGCCGGCAGCGAGGCAAGCTTCCCCGATGCAAGAACCTCTTCGGTCGAAACTGCCGGCGCTAATCCGTAGGAGTTACCGGAATAGAACTCGTCTCCAGTGAATTCGAAAGGCTTGTGAGTTGCGAAATCAATACCGGTAGAAAAGTCGATACCGCCGCCTTCAATCAAATCGGCGTCGGTCGAGGGCGCACCGATCGGACGTTCGTGATCGCTCCACCTCTCTGCCCTCACCAGTGCTTTGTAGACTCTTCCCATTTCTATGAACTCTTTGAAACTCGCACTCGAGAGAAAAACGTTAACCGGGAATCAGAATCTGTTTCGCTTTCCGAGCGCAGGACATACTTTCCGTTGCCAATTGGAACCGCTTTCGACTTTCGTGCAAATGCTTCAGGGTCGCGCCGGATGTACTGCACGTTCGACGGAGTCGATTGCTCGTGATTCAAGGAATCAATTTCATTTTGCTTGTTGAGTGTCGATTGGACTGCTGCGTCCGCTATATGTTCGCTCAGTGTTGTCGCTTGAGCCGCGTCAATCGCGCTCAGGTCAAGCACTTCCATTACATCGTTTATGATTGCGTTTGTTATGTTCGAGCTGTTCTCACTGAATCCGGTAAGCAACGCATTGTCGCAAATGTTGTTTATGATCCTCGGAATGCCACCTGAAACGCGATGCACTAAAGCCAGAGCCTCGGGCTCAAACAAATTCTCGTTTGTACTGCCCGCGATTCGAAGTCGCCAGCGGATGTATTCGGCGGTCTCGTGCTGCGTCAGGTTTTTGATCGAACACTTCAGACTGACGCGCTGTTTGAGTTGACGAAGCTCCGGTTGTGACAGCAAGTCGTGAAGCTCCGGCTGCCCGCACAGGATGACTTGAAGCAGCTTCTCTCGATTTGTTTCAAAGTTCAGTAGCAAACGGATTTCTTCGAGAAGATGTCGGGGTAGCAGGTGCGCTTCATCAACAACCAGAACGGTTCGCAATCCCTGCGAGTGCCGCGCCATCAGAAGGTTGCCCAGCAAACGGAGCATCGCAGCCTTTGACTGCTGAGGTCGCATTCGAAATTCGCCGGCCAATAAGTCGAAGAACTCTGAAGTCGAAAGAAGCGGATTGAAGATGTAAGCGGCCAGGACGGAGCGATCCAGAGACTGAAGCATAGATCGCAGAATGGTCGTCTTTCCTGTTCCGACTTCTCCGGTGACGACGACTATGCCCTTGCCGTTTTCAATTCCGTACTGCAAATTGGCGAAGACTTCGAGCAGGCTATCGGTTCGAAACAGATACTTCGGGTCGGGTGCCAGGCTGAAGGGTATGTCGCGCAGTCCGTAGAATTGCTTGTACATGGGTGTCTCTCACCATGACTAAATGACTAATGGTTCTACGTTTTTAGTTCAGGCCGGCGTTTTTACTTGCCGGTAATGAGCGCGAAAATATTTACGATAACGAATATCTTGGCGAGCGCGGCGGTCGCAACCACCGAAGCGGCTGTTCCCATCATGAGCCTCGCCTTCGCGCGCCACCATCTCCGTCTGCGTTCGCCGACGGTTATTGTTTTAGGGATTGAAGCGAGAAGAGGCAGCCGTGTGTAGTACTCGACGTCGCGAGCGTCCTCGAGCGAATTCATGCGCCGCGATTCGGAAAAGACCGCGAAAACGGCTCCCAGAGCCAGTCCTGCGGTCGCCGCAATGGCAATCAACCACGCGCGATTCGCCGTTACCGGATGCTCGGGCAAGCTTGGGGGCTCGATCATTCGCAATTCAGCGACATCGTCGCCATTCTTTCGCGGAAGTCTTGCTTCGGCATTTTGAAGTTCGCCCGCCACTTGCTGATAGTTTCGTTTCAGTCCGGCGTACTCCGCGAGCAGCTTTGGCGCAACCGCTTCGCGTTGCGGCTGCGCCTTGGGGGCAGGTTGAATTGGCGTTGACCTGCGCGCAAGCTCGCGACCGGTGACTTCAAGTTCAATCTTCAGACGATGACGCTCGGCCTCGAGTGTTGCCAACTCGCGCGCTTCCGGTGATTGAGACGCGACCGCAGCGCCTTGCTTCCGGAGCTCATCGACCTGTCGGTTGATTGCAGCGATTTGATCGTTGATCGCAAGCACGCGTGGATGCTTGTCGGTTAACTCTTGCCGATTGATTAGCGTATCGCGCTGACCCTGGAGCTCGGTGCGCCTTGCGATGAGTACTGCATAAGTCGGGTTGTCGTGTAACGGCGAAGCCTTTTCCTGCTGCTCGACGAGCTGCCGTTGCGTGGCGACTCGGCGCTCTATATCTGCGAGCTCCTGCTGGAACTTGTACTGCTGATCTTTGAGACTCTCAATGGTCATCTGATCAGCTCGAATTGTATCGGCCGAGGGCTGAGAATTCCGAGACTGCTGAGACGATGAGGCAACTGACACATCTCCTAGAAGACGGGAATCCCTCATTTCCAGCTCGTGCAACTGATTGGATATTTCCGACGCGCTTTTTCTAAGAGTCTCAACCGTTGAGCCTGATGTCCCATCCTGATCGCGATTGACAGCGACTACGTGATCGACCAGTCGACTAAGCGTTATCTGAGCTGTCTTGGAATCGGTCGCGCGATAGGATACTTCAAATACGTTAGGCTCTCGCGTGACGTCGGTCTTGACAGTGATCCGATTCTCAATGTGTGAGACATCATCAGCGATTAGGTTATATTGTAGACTGCCGCTCAGGGCCTCAATCATCTTTCGGCTCGTGAGCTGTTTTCGCAACTCGATAAGCCTATTAGCCGGGTCAACTTGCCCGTTCTCACCTCTTTGCTCAAGCACAGCAGTTGATTCGTAAAACTTAGGTAGTTCCGTGAGGGCTATTGAGGTCGCTACGGCAAGAACGAGAGCCGGAGCGAGAAGGAGAAGCTTCCGACGGCGAGCGGCTTTGAAATAAGCTGAAAGACCTCGCTTTCTCCGCGAGCCGTTGTGAAATCGTTTGTCTCTCGCCATAAGCGTTTCTCTGCGCGCGTCTTCCACTCACCCGCGTGGTCGCATGAAGCCTCTCGTCTTTCTTAAAATAAGAATTGCTGTCACTTTCCAGTCCTTAGGGCCGTCAGAAGAGGCCGCCTGCTGTAGGATTTGAGGATGCGCCTGATAACCTGAGTTGTTAATTTGAACGCTGGCCGCAATCGTTATTCAAAAGTGTTGACAACATTGACTCAATAACTTATAACCGACTCGAAGCTATCTTGTGCTCCGATTTCGTTCAGTTGCAAAGCTTCGTACGGAGGTAAGAGCACAAGCCCGGATAGACATTCCTGCCGTCTCAGACAGATGGCGGCGTTCCTGCCCCTAAGAGCCACAGAAACTTTTGCGGAATAGCTGAGATCGTCTGCCGAACTGTCTCGCCTCCGAGCCGAATAGAGGACTTCCTTATGTTAGCTCAAGGGTCATATGTCTCAGTCCCTGTCGCGCCGTTTCCTTCACAAAGGCGAGAAAGATTCGATTGCCTGGCCGCTGCCTTGGACGAGATTAATGAAGGGGCAGTATTTATGAACTCCGAAGGACAACTAATTTGGCATAATCAAGCATTCGACAGACTATTAGTTGAGAATCGAGAAGGGCATCTGCTGGTAGCAGCAGTGATAGAAGCGGCTGCAGACTTTTTTCAGGAAATCTACGAATCCAGCCGCGCGGCTGAGCGCTCATTGGTGCGTGATACGACCGTTGGACGAATTGAACACGTGGTTCATTGCACTTTGATGCCCGAGGGAATGCTTGGCGAAGAGGGTTATGTTCTTTGTTTAGTAAAGCGATCCGCATCCCGGTGGTCAAGCTATGAAGAACACCTGCGTCAAACTTGTGGGCTGACGGAGAGAGAAGGTCAAGTTGCAGTCGAGTGTCTGAAGGGCAGCAAAAATCTCGAGATTGCGGAACGGCTTAAGATAAGCGTCGAAACGGTCAATAAACATCTCGATAAGGTTTATCAAAAGGCTAACGTTCGGGGACGCGCTGAGTTGGCTTCGCGTTTGTTGGACGCAGGACTCTAGTCATGAGAGTCAATTCCCAGCATTCGAACATACGATTTCACTTCACGCGGGCTTGCCTCTCACCGTAACAGAGTTTATCTTTGGAGCAATGGTCGTCGAGAAGTTGTCATCCGCAGTCTATACGCCGCTTGAAGATGGAACAGGTGTCCTTCTTAATGTGGACACCTTGGTCTATTTCAGCCTGAACCGGACCGCTGCCGCAGTCTGGCAACAGATCGAGGCACAAGAGTCACCATCGTTTGACGATCTCACGGCAGTCATTTGCGAAAAGTTTGACGTGAGCGCGAGCACTGCACATCAGGAAGTCGACTCTTTCGTGAAAAAGCTCGAACAACTGGGCGTGGTTCACCTGCTATAAACCGAAATAACGCGCCGACAAAACGGCTTCCGCGCGGATCAACCCATCCGAAATAATACAAATCCAGAACTTGCTTGAGAATTCGCGGGGAAAGCAAAAAGTTTTTTTGCGCGTAAGTCAGAGCTTAAATGAAGCGGCGGGAGGACTTATTGAGAGGGTGAGCCGACCAGGAGTCAATGCTGATAATTTACTTTAACTTTTTTCTTGCATCCTCTTGACAGGTATGCTATAACCTCGCCTCGTAAACAACACCGCTTTATGTTCCTGCCATAAAGCGGTACTGTTTTTGCGGTGCGTTGGGGTAAGGAACATTCAGCTAGGGGGCTACTGGATGTTCAAA
>Ga0075436_100002033_pt1 | contig 13946 bp, 8 predicted proteins | sample RhiMethybrSRZTD5_FD_75303 | JGI IMG/M metagenome (GOLD analysis project Ga0075436, IMG submission 75303) | Populus rhizosphere microbial communities from Tennessee, USA - Rhizosphere MetaG P. TD hybrid SRZTD5 | ecosystem: Host-associated > Plants > Roots > Rhizosphere > Soil | place: USA...
GGGCTTCGGACTGATGACCGTTGCAGGCATCCTCTCCGGGCTCCTCGGAATCGGATCGGGCGCTGTCAAAGTGATCGCCATGGATCAGGTGATGCGCATTCCATTCAAAGTCTCCACCACCACCAGCAATTTCATGATCGGGGTAACCGCGGCGGCAAGCGCGGGCGTATATCTGTCCCGCGGCTACATTGATCCGGGACTCGCGATGCCGGTGATGCTGGGGGTGCTGGCCGGATCCACCCTGGGAGCTAGATTTCTCGCCACCGCGCGCACGCAGCTCCTCCGGAAGGTTTTCAGCGCGGCCATCGCCATCCTGGCAATCGAAATGATCTACAACAGCCTCAAGGGGAGACTGTAACGTGCCCCAGGATTCCACCGGTCTGGCCACCGAGAAGATGGACCTGATCGTCGGCAACCTGCTGCGAGTTGGCGTGGCCCTTTCGGGCGCCATCGTCCTCGTGGGAGGGTTGATCTACCTCGTTCGCCACGGAGCCGAAGCGCCCGGCTACCACGTCTTTCGCGGCGAGCCGGCCGACCTGCGGACTCTCGGCGGCATCTTCCGGGATGCGGTCGCGCTGCGCGGGCGCGGCATTATCCAGCTTGGCTTGTTGCTACTAATCGCAACGCCCGTGGCGCGCGTGGCGTACCTGGTGTACGCCTTCGCCCGGCAAGGGGACCGGCTCTATGCCGCTATCGCTTTGATTGTTCTCGTTCTGCTCGCATACGGCCTTACAGGCGGACAGGCCTAGAAAAACCTCAATAATTATCGATCTTCTTTTTCAATCACTTACAGACATATCTTGTCACTCGGGGCCTTAGTGTGCTAATACATATGATTCGGAGTCGAGCGAACCTCGGCTCCTAAACCTGACAATTACGTAAATACTCACTTGGAGGTTGAAGCATGCAGATTCGACCGCTCTATGACCGCATTGTGGTCAAGCGAATTGAACAGAAAGAGACGATGCAGGGCGGGCTGTATATCCCCGACTCCGCAAAAGAGAAACCGCAGGAGGGCGAAGTAGTCGCCGTCGGAAAGGGAAAGCGTCTGGAAGACGGCAAGGTAGTTCCCCTGGATGTCCAGGTGGGCGACCGCATCCTGTTCGGCAAATACTCGGGCAGCGATATCAAGCTGGATGCCGAGGAGTACATGATCATGCGTGAGGACGAAGTCCTCGGCATTCTGGAACAGCAGCCCAAAGTGGCGAAGAAAGCTAGCTGAGGAGGAAGAGAGAAATCATGGCAAAACAGATTATTTACGCGGAAAATTCACGGCAGGCCATTCTTCGCGGCGTGAACCAGTTGGCCGACGCAGTAAAAGTCACCCTGGGCCCCAAGGGCCGCAATGTCGTGCTGGAAAAGAAATTCGGCGGGCCGAACATCACCAAAGACGGTGTAACGGTCGCCAAAGAGATCGAGCTGAAGGACCCGCTCGAGAACATGGGCGCCCAGATGGTGCGCGAGGTAGCATCCAAAACCTCTGATGTGGCCGGCGATGGCACCACCACCGCGACCATTCTGGCGCAGTCGATCTACCGCGAGGGCGTGAAAGCGGTTGCGGCCGGCGCGAACCCGATGGCGCTGAAGCGCGGCATCGAGAAGTCGGTTGACGTGGCGGTCGAGGAAGTGAAGAAGCTCTCGAAACCAGTCACCGGCGAGATGATCGCCCAGGTTGGCACGATTTCCGCCAATAGCGATCACACCATCGGCAACATCATCGCCGACGCTATGAAGAAGGTCGGCAAGGATGGCGTCATCACGGTGGAAGAGTCGAAAACCATGGTCACCGAGCTGCAGACGGTTGACGGCATGCAGTTCGACCGCGGCTATCTTTCGCCCTACTTCGTCACCGATGCCGAGCGCATGGAATCCGTGCTCGAAGATCCCTATATCCTGATCCACGAGAAGAAGATCAGCAACATGAAAGACCTGCTCCCGCTGCTCGAGCAGATCGCACGTAGCGGCAAGCCGCTGCTGGTGATCGCCGAGGAAGTCGAGGGCGAGGCCCTGGCTACCCTGGTGGTCAACAAGCTGCGCGGCACGTTGAACGCCGTCGCCGTGAAGGCGCCGGGCTTTGGCGATCGCCGCAAGGCCATGCTCGAGGACATCGGCATTCTCACTGGCGGCAAAGCCATCATGGAAGAGACCGGCATCAAGCTCGAGGGCGTTCGCCTCGAGGACTTGGGCAAGGCCAAGCGCGTAACCGTGGACAAAGACAACACCACCATCGTTGACGGCGCTGGCACCCAGAAGAACATCGAAGGCCGCATCAAGCAGCTCCGCGCGCAGATCGAGGAAACGACCTCGGATTACGATCGTGAGAAGTTGCAGGAACGGCTGGCGAAACTGGCGGGCGGCGTGGCAGTGATCAAAGTCGGCGCGGCTACCGAAACCGAGATGAAGGAGAAGAAGGCTCGGGTGGAGGATGCGCTTCACGCCACTCGCGCGGCGGTCGAGGAAGGCATCGTGCCGGGCGGCGGCGTGGCTCTGCTGCGTGCGTCCAAGGCGCTGATCGACCTGAAGCTGACGGGCGATGAACAGATCGGCGTCAACATCGTCAAGCGCGCTTGCGAAGAGCCGTTGCGCCAAATCGTGCAGAATTCCGGCACGGAAGGCGCCATCGTCGTCGATACGGTTCGCACCAATAGCAATCCCAACTACGGCTACAACGCCGCGACCGACCAGTACGAAGACCTGGTAAAGTCCGGCGTAATCGATCCGACCAAGGTGACCCGCACGGCGCTGCAGAATGCGGCGTCGATCGCTTCACTCATGTTGACCACCGAGGCCATGGTGGCCGAGATCCCCGAGAAGAAGCCAGCTCCCATGCCCGGCGGCCACGGCGGGCCCGAGGGGATGGACTACTAAGCAGCAGATTTACCGCAACAGCAGTTCAAAGCCGCGTTCCGCAAAGGGGCGCGGCTTTTTTTGTTTGCATCACTACTCCCCCGCGATCCGCACCTCGCCCGACGCCGTATGCCTCACGAGCACCGTCAACACCCGCCGCCGCAAGATGCTAGTCTCCAAAGGTGGCATCCGATCGATCTAACGGCCAATCGCGCTGTAGCGGCATATTGCTACACCCCACATCGCTCCCCGGAGGCTTCGGCCTCGGTGATCTCGGAGCCGAAGCATATCGCTTCGTCGATTTCTTGAAGGATGCCGGGCAGCGCCTCTGGCAGGTCCTGCCGCTCGGCCCGACCGGCTACGGCGATTCACCCTATCAGTGCTTCTCCGCTTTTGCCGGCAATCCTTTATTGATCGGCCTTGAGCGGCTCGTGGAAAAAGGGCTGCTGTCGGCCGCCGCGCTGCGCAATACGCCGAACTTTCCGGAAGAAGATGCCGACTACGGAGGCGTAATCGCGTGGAAAATGCCGCTGCTCCAATCCGCCGGAAGAAACTTCCTAACCCACGCGATGGGAGAAACCCGCGCCGAGTTCGACGCCTTCTGCTCTAGCCACGCAGCCTGGCTCGATGACTACGCGCTTTTCATGGCGCAAAAGCTCGCCCACGGCCAGGAGTTCATCTGGACCCGCTGGGACCCGGCCATCCGCGCGCGCCGGCCCGAAGCCATCGACGAATGCCGCCATCGCCTTGCCGCCGAAATCGACTTGTACCGCTTCTACCAATTCGAATTCTTTGAACAGTGGCGCGCCCTGAAGCAGCATTGCGCCGAAAGCGGCATCCGCGTGATGGGAGACGTACCCATCTACGTTGCGCACGATAGCGCCGATGTCTGGGCCCACCCCGAGTTTTTCGAGCTGGACGAAACGGGCAACCCCACCGCAGTCGCGGGTGTCCCGCCGGATTATTTCAGCGCCACCGGACAGCTCTGGGGCAACCCGCTCTATCGCTGGGACGCGCTCGCCCGATCCGGTTACCGGTGGTGGATCCATCGTCTCGCCGCGACTCTGGCGACGGTCGATATCATTCGCCTCGATCACTTCCGCGGATTCGAAGCCTACTGGGCCATTCCCGCCAGCGAAACAACCGCGGTGAACGGCCGTTGGATCAAGGGGCCGGGCGGCGCCTTTCTCGAAGCGGCGGTCAATGCGCTAGGCGAGTTGCCGCTAGTGGCGGAAAACCTGGGCGTGATCACGCCGGAAGTGGAAGCCATCCGCAATCAGTTCGGTTTTCCGGGCATGAGCATTCTGCAATTCGCCTTCGGAAACGATCCGCAGGCGCCCAGCTTCCGCCCGCACAACTACTCGCGCGCGCACGTCGCCTACACCGGCACGCACGATTGCGACACAACCGTCGGCTGGTGGACCAGCAGCGGCAAAGGCGAGAGCACCCGCACCGCCGAAGATATCCGAAAAGAGGGTGATCACACCCGCCGCTATCTCAATCTCGACGGGCAGGAAATCCACTGGGCCTTTATCCGCGCGCTCATGGCCTCCGTCGCCGATACTGTAGTTTTCCCTTTGCAGGACGTGCTTGGCCTGGGGAGCGAAGCCCGTATGAACCTGCCCGCGACGCCCAGCGGCAACTGGCGCTGGCGGTTTCGCAGCGGCGCTCTCACTGCCGAGTTAAGCCGCCGCTTGCGGGAACTCACCCAGACCTACGAGCGATGAGCATCGCCGCTGCTAACTCCTCACAGCGACCTCAAGAATTCAAACAGCGCCTCCTGATCTGCGCGCCCCAACCGCCGAAATCGCTGCGCTGCCTGCTCCGCCTCCTTGCGGTGCCGCAGGATCGCGTCGCGGAAAGTCGTTGAAGCTCCGTCGTGCATCAACCGCGGACGTAAGCGCACGCCCCACAGCGGCGCTGTGCGCACCCGGTTCCGGGTCTTCTGAAAATTCTCGGGCGAGCACTCCCTCGGCATCTGGCGCGCTATACGCGCGTAATGCTCCACCAGGGGAATGACGATGCCGTCGCCGGTTCCGACGTCGTGCATCAGGAAGTCGCCGAAAGGATGGAATGTCTTGCTTCCGAGCGCCGCGGGAATCGTGTATGCGCCGCCATTGATCGTGGTGCCCGCCGCCGCCGTGGTTAAGCTGCGCACATGACACTCGGCGCAACCGGCCTTATCAAATAGCTCCGATCCTCTCTTCGCCTTCTGTGTTTCCGCCAGCGTCGCGTCGCGCGCGGGCGCCTTCGACGCTCGCATGAAGCGCGCGAAGTGGTCGACATCCGAAAGTCCATCCGGACCGGGCGCGTCGTTTGGCTCCGGCGCCGTGTTGCAGAGTTTGGTCACCTCGTCCGGAAAGAGCCGGGTGGTAATGCCCATCTCGTTCAAGTAAGCGTCGCCCGAAAACGAGAGCAGGCTGGCATGCTGATCCTTCCAGCCGAACCGCCCGACTCCCGCTTGCCCCGGGGCTTCGACGATCGGCACGTGGATCGCCAGCCCGCAAATCTTACCGTGCGATTTCTTGCATTGCTGGCGGGCCAGATCGACCAGAGTGCGGTCCGCCACCGCCTCCACAAAGCCGTCCCCCAGCAGGTTCAGCGAAATCCTCGTAGTGCGGACTAGCTCGCTGTCCGGCACGCGTTCCTGAATCTCGGTGTCGGGAAACGCGCCGCTCGGGCAGATCGCGCGATCGTTCACCAGCGTGCGGCCGGAGATGATTTCCGTTCCCCGCGCAACGGGAATGGCTGGATTCTCGAAGCGTCCACCCGTTCCCAGATGTCCCACCCGCAATTCGGTGACTTGGCTCCCGCCGCCTGATGTGGGATTCTGATGACACTCGCGGCAGGATTGCGCGTTGTAGAGCGGGCCTAGCCCGTCTGCCACGCTCTCTACTTCGTCGAATTTTGCCTGATCGGCTTGGTGAGTTGCTTCATCCACCACGCCGTTGCTCTTGTTGTCAAAACCTGCAGGCGCGTCGCCGGCCTGCGGGCTCCAGTAAGCAAGGGTCATGCCCAGAGACGCCATTGCAATCAAGATCCTCATATCGACTATCCTTTCGGAATGAGTTCGTTGAGCGGCGTCTCAAATTCAGAGTGAAATGCCGATGCGGCCCGACCTGTCCGGCCCATCGTGACTTCATCTTATCCTTGCCGGCAGGATCTGCATCACCATCCAGCCACCATTTTCTTCTTGTAGGCGTTCACTGGATTGGTGCGGGCGGCCACGAGGTCCGGTAGTGGCCGGACATTGTCCGGCCGTCCGTTACCGCCCTTCGTCCAGCACTTCAATGGCGTTGATGCAGGCGTAGTTCTTGACCGGGACAAACGAGAACACCAGCTTACCCTGAGCGTTCGGCTGAAGCGAATGAAATACTTTGTGGAGTGGGCGGTCCTCGCCGCCCGCTTCCTTGAAAATATCGAAATTGCGCAGCAGCGCCGTGCCGTTCATGTAGACGTCAAAAACGCGGTCGCCTGCCCCGCCGCCGGCGGGCTTCGTGGGGCCGAACCAGGTTTCGCAAAACAGCAGAGTCGCTGTGTAACGGCCGGGCGCTACCGGTATTGAGTAAACGAAGTTTCCATAACGCTCCCCGATGTATAGCTCCGGATCGGCCACCCCTTTTATCTCGTCGGCACGCGTCACTCGTTGGCCCCGTATGAAATAACGGTCCGCGTCCCACGGCTTGCCGTCTTTCGTATTCACCGACGTATCACGCGCCACAATGCGCACCGGACGGAGCCGGTCCGGAATGCCCGGAAGAATTTCGATGGCATTCAGAAATGAGTTCTCCTTCACCGCCCGGGGAAACGTCAAGTGCAGGAACCCATCCGGGGCGGGCGAGATGTCTTTGAATACTTTCACATCGGCGGTGTTGGCCCCCGGCGCGTCTGTGACTACGTCCAGGCCCGAGACCAGAGGTTTCCCGTTCGCCAGGATGTCGAACAGGCGATAGGTTTCACCACCCCCCGCGATATTACCGTCCCCGAAAAGCGTTTCCGCAAAGTAGAGGTGCAGCTCATAGACTCCCGGCTTGAGCGGTATTTCGTAGCTGAAGATGCCCTCGCGGCGCGATTGAAAGATCGCCGGGTCTTGCGTTCCGATAATGTGGTAACCCGAAGGAGCGCTGAAAACGGCGCCGCCTTTGAAGAAACGGTCGCCGGTCCACGTGTTGCCGAAATGATCGATGTAGCGGGCGGCATTCGAGCCTGCCAGCACGCGTATTTCCTGCCCTTCCGAGACCATGAGGGGCGGCAACTCCGGGCTCTCGGCTTTGGCCACTGGCGATAGAAGATGCAACTGCGGAGCGAGCCGCCACACGGCAAAAATCGAAGCCGCCACCACCACGGCTCCCCCCAGCCAAACCAGCAGCTTCTTAGCCGCCACCGATCGAGGCGCGGCCGTTGTCTGCGGCGCACTCGCTACTTCCACATTATTCAGCGGTTCAAGGGGCTCGACTTCGTCATCCGCCTCGGCGGTCTGAACCATGACTGCGTGCGCATCCTCGCGCCATACAAATTGCGGTACGTATTGGCCGGCCGGGATTATAATCTGGATCGAGTGGCTTGCGCCTTCCTCGTCGTAGTACTGGCGTAGCCGCTTGCGCAGACGGTGCGCCTCCACTCGTACGATTGAGTCTCTTTTTTGATCGAAGTCCGGAGTCCGCCCTAAAGCCTCTACGGCGATGCTGTATTCCTTGATCTGGCTGGCTTCCCCATCGAAACACTTGGAACAGATGTACGACAGGAATTGCGCAAGGCTGGGCGCATGCGCAAACAGCCCCGAGCTCAGAATTGCATCAAGCTCGATCTTCGCTTGTTCATTACTCGCTAACCCCTGCATATGGCGCAGAATCTGCCACCCCTATATTTTGTTTGTGGGAGTATACCACCAAAGCGTTAACGTATGCCAGACCTCGCCTGTAACGTGGTTGAAAAGGCTGGATTTTTGGGATGTAACGTTCGCTTGCGTAAAAACGGCTTGCCCGGCGGGGCTAGAATAGGAAATTCTAATGCTCTCGCACGGCTTATTGCGGTGGCTTGGAGCTTTTTGGCTGCTGGCTTCTGCTTGTCTTTGGTCCCAACCCACTGATAGCGCAGCGGAAGCCTTTGCGCGCGGAATGGCGCTCCATCGCACCGGGGATTTTGATGGTGCCATTCGCGAATATCGCGCGGCACTGGCGCTCGACCCGGCGAACTTTGAGGCCCGCTCAAATCTTGGTGTAGCCTTGGCCCACACCGGGCATTACGACGAGGCTATCAATGCCTACCGCCAGGCTCTGGAAAATGCGCCGCCTGCCGCAACCAGCCACCTTCGGATGAATCTAGCTCTCGCTTATTACAAGTCGGGCCGGATCGCCGAGGCGGCGAGCCTGTTTGAGGAGGTCCGGAAGCAACTCCCCGACGACCTGCAAGTCATCTTGCTGAGCGCGGATTGCGATCTGCGCCTAGGCAACCTAGAGCGCGTGGTCGGCCTTCTCACTCCGGTCGCCTCCGCACGCCCCGCCGACCGCGCTGTCAGCTACATGCTCGGCGTGGCGCTCATTCGCAGCGGAAATGTGGAAAAGGGACAGGCGCTCGTAGACGGCATCCTCCGCGACAGCGAATCCGCCGAAGCCCATTTCCTGCTGGGCTCGGTAGCGTTCATGGCTAAGGATTATCCGGGTGCCGTCAAGGAGTTCTCTAAAGCGTCCGCCGTCAACGCGGACCTCCCCTCGCTTCAGTCGTACTACGGACAGGCTCTGCTGTTCACGGGCGATCCGGACGGGGCGGCGGCTGCGTTCCGCAAGCAGCTCGCCTCCGATCCGAATGACTACGACTCGAACCTGCGTCTGGCCCAGATCCTGCTCCAGCGCCGCCAATATGCAGAGGCTCGCCCGCTTTTCGAGCGCGCGCTCCGTGTGCGTGCGGGCTCGATGGAAGCCGCCTTGGGGATCGCTAAGTCAGACCTCGGGGAACGGCGCCCCGGCGAGCGTGCTGCAGCCGCCAAACTGGATGGCGGCGAAAGCGCTGGCGGCATTCCGCTTGGTTCGATGGCCCCGGATTTCACCCTGCTTGCCTCCTCGGGCGAAAATCGGGTGCGACTCTCCACGTTCCGCGGCAAGCGCCCTGTCGTGCTTGTTCTAGGCAGCTATACTTGCCCCAAGTTTCGCTCGCAGTCGGGTGTTTTGAACGGCCTCTACGAGCGCTACTACGGACGTGCGGAGTTTGTGCTGGTCTACATTCGGGAGGCTCACGGCAGCAGCTCCTGGCAAAGTACGATCAATCAGCGCCAAGGCATAGACCTTGCCGACCCCACGACATTCGAGCAGAAGCGCGAGTACGCCACAAGCTGCGTCCGCAAGCTCAAGATCCCATACACCGCCGCAGTGGATCCCATGGACAACAGCACCGAAAAGGCATATGTCGCGTGGCCCAGCCGGCTGTATTTAGTTGACAAACAGGGGCGCGTAGCGTTCACGAGTCTCCTTGACGAGCTGAATTTCGACGCTTCCAGTCTCGATTCGGCCCTTCAGTCGGCAATCGCGCAATAGGTAACTGCCGGCGGCATTGCGTAACGGAGCCCCCAAGTAATAGATAAATAAGGCGTATCCAGATCGGAGATAGGTGTTAACCCCTTTAACCTAGTATTTGCACTACTGCCTTTATATTATCTCTCGAAGCCAAGTCGCTTGAAATTGTCTCCACGTGAAGGGGTTACAAGACAGCCATGACAAACTGGACTAAATTCCTCGTTGGAATCGCCTTACTGGCTTTTGCGGCCACGAATCTGCCAGCCCAGTCAATTTTCGCAACACTCACAGGGGTGGTATCCGACCCCTCCGGCGCCGTGGTGCCGAACGCGAAGGTCAAGTTGAAGAGTGAAGCGACAGGCTCTCTCCGCGATACCGTCACCAATTCCGACGGTTACTTCTCGTTCAGTTCGCTGGCAGTTGGCGACTTTACTTACGAGTTGTCGGTAGAGGCGCAGGGTTTTGTTTCGTACAAGGCGTCGGGCCTGGCCCTTGGCGGCGGTGAGAAGCGCAATGTGAACGTCACCTTGCAGGTCGGAGCAACTACTGAAACCATTGAAGTTACTGCCGGCGCGGAAGCGCTCACCACAGTGGACTCGGGCGAAAAGTCAGCCACGCTCACCACCAAAGAATTGCAGAACTTCGTACAGGTGGGCAGCAACGCGGCTGAATATATCAAGATCATGCCGGGCTTCGCCATCCAGAACGGCACGTCGAACAGAGCGAACTACGACGGTCAAGTCATCGGCATCAACGCCAACGGGGACGCCGGCAGCCAGAGCCCGCTAAATGACGCTTTCCGATACAACGGGTTGCCGAGCAACTCGCTGGACATCACGGCTGACGGGGCGCATGTTTCCGATCCGGGATGCAACTGCGATACACCGGTGAATCCCAACTCGGACATGATCGCCGAGTTCAAAGTGCAGACGTCGAATTTCAGCGCCGAAAGCCAGAAAGGGCCGATCGTGGCAAGTTCGGTGGCGAAGTGGGGCGGCAACGAGTTCCATGGTTCGGCATTTTTTTATGCCAGGAACTACACCCTGAACGCCAATGACGCTCTGTTCAATGCGACCTCGCAGCCGCAACCTCAGAACAAGTACTACTACCCCGGCGGCACCATCGGCGGTCCGGTACTGATCCCGGGGACGCGCTTCAACAAGGACCGGAACAAATTGTTCTTCTTCACCGGTTTCGAGTACTTCTACCAGGTGTTGGATACCGGGTTGCTCCGCGCCACGGTGCCTACCCCGGGTATGTTGGGAGGCAACTTCTCTCCCTCCGAGATCGCTAAGACCGGCCCCTTTACGGCGTCGGGCGGCCCTCCGGGACAGCTCAACGCGGCGGCGCAGGCTCTGTTCCCCGGTGGAATCATTCCGAGCTCGCAGGTCGATCCGAACATGGTGGCCCTAATGAAGTTGTATCCGGCGGCGAACGCCACGCCCACGCAATCCGAGCCCTACAACTACATCCAGGCGGAAACCTTCAACCAGAACAACACGCAGTGGATGTCGCGCGTGGACTACAACATCAGCGACAACACCAAACTGTTCGTGCGCTACAACCTGCAGCGCGAGACGCAGCAGTTTCCGGTGGGGTTGTGGTGGCGGAACGGCAACCAGGTTCCTTATCCTACGCCGGTCCTTGGCAAAAACCGCTCCGATTCAGTCACAGCGTCGCTGACGCATGTATTTAGCGCGACGATGACAAACGAGTTCGTTTTCGGTTATACATTCATCGGTTTCCCGAACGTTTTCAAAGATCCGAAGAAAGTGGACCGCGCGGCGGTGGGTTATGGCTACCAGGGGCTGTATAAGAACGGCGTGGCACAGATTCCGTCATTCGGGAGTTGGGGTGGGGCCGAAGCAGCGCTGATCTTCAACCCGGGCGGTTTCGAAGCCGGCGGTCCTACTTCGGGTCTGTACGCCAACAAGTACATGCCCAGCGTGAGCGACACGGTATCGAAGGTGTGGGGCACGCACACCGTTAAGGCGGGCTTCTTCTGGGAGTGGATCCGGAACGCCCAGCCGGCCAACAACTACACCAACGGCATTATGACCGTCGGGCCCTGGAACGCGAATTCATACGGCAACTTATTTGCCGACCTGGTAACCGGAAACATCAGCGACGGGTATCAGGAGAGTTCCTTCAACCGCCTCAACGATATCGCGTACAACACGTACGAAGGTTTCGTGCAGGATTCCTGGAAGGTCAACCGAAGGCTGACGCTGGAACTGGGTCTCCGGATGACGCATTTCCAACCATGGGTTGACAGGCTTGGGTTCGGTTATTCAATTTTCGACTACTCGAAGTACAGCTCGAGCTGTCTGCCTACGGACTACTGCGGATTCCTGTGGAACAAACGCGACCCGAACGTGCCATTAGGTGGTTTCCCCACGAGATCGTTATTCTACCAGCCGCGCCTCGGCCTGGCCTATGACCTTACCGGCAGCGGCAAGACCGTAATCCGCGGAGGCTGGGGCCGCTACTACTTCCACTCGGGCCAGTTCACGGCCGGGCTGGATGTGTCCGCTGGAGTACAGACCGTGACCGTGAATACGGGCACCATCGGCGGCGCGCATCTGTTTGCCAAGAATCTCGACTCGCTCAATTTCTCGAGCGCTGCTCTCTCCCCTGCGGCCGTCGACAGCAAGGACGACAGGCAGGCATATACGGACAACTACAACTTCACCATTTCGCGGCGCCTGCCGTGGTCGAGCTTGGTGGAAGTTGCTTACGTGGGCAACCAGACTCACGACATCGCCGGCAACTACAGGAACATCAATCTGGTTCCAGTAGGGGCCTTACTATCGAGCAATAACGGCGGCGTGGATCCGGCCTCGCTCGACCCGAACAAGTTCCGCCCCCTGCTGGGCTTCTCGGATCTGAACCTCGCCACCAATCTCGCGTGGGCAAACTACAACGCTTTCCAGGCAACTTGGGTTCGCACGCAGGGACGCTACACCATCAATGCCAATTATACGTACGGCAAAGCCTTAGGAATCGTTCCGGGCGCAAACTCCCTTTTGCCCGATCAGTTCAACCTGAACAACGACTATGGCGTGCAGCCGGGCAACCGAAAACAGATCTTCAACATTGCTTACTCGGTGGAACTCGGCAACTTCACACGCAACAAAATCGGCGGCGGCGTCATCAATGGCTGGCAGCTTTCCGGCATTACTCAAGTGCAGAGCGGGGCGAACCTCACTGGCTTCAGTAGCGGTGCCAACTTCAACCTGAACATGAACAGCCTGAAGATCCCAGGCACCACCTACAACATCAGCAATGCTTCGCTGCTGGGCACGACCGATATCCAGCTCAACCCGATCCTGACCTGCGATCCAACTTCGGGGCTCGGGCATAATCAGTACATCAATCCGAACTGTTTCGCCCCCCCGACTCAGATCGGCCAGAACGGCCCGTCGGTTCTGCCGGCGATCTACGGACCGGCGTTCTTTAACTGGGACCTGGGATTGTTTAAGAATTTCCAGATCAGCGAATCGAAAAAACTGCAGTTCCGTGTCACCGGGTACAACTTCCTCAACCACCCGTTGTGGTCGTTCAACGGAACGAACCTGCAGGCGGGTTTCGATGGAACCACCGGAAAATTGAATACGCCGGACTTCGGAACGGTCACCGAGAAGCAGGGCCACAGAGTGATCCAGCTCGCGATCAAGTTCATGTTCTGATCGCGAACGGACAAACTGCAAACGAAACCGGGGGCGTCTTTGCAAGAGATGCCCCCTTTTCCTTTAGGCGCGGGGAGTAAAATCGGTAGAGAGACCGCCAGACCTCAAAGATTCGAGGCTTGCCATGAACCATCGTTGCTGTTCGCTCGCGCTGATCGGCGCGCTCTTACGGGTGTTCGCTCAGCAACCTGCCGTACCCGCCGCTGCCCCTGCGCAGTCGTCCACGGTTAAGACCACCGCCGAGGAAGTCCTGCTGGACGTCATCGTACGGGACAAGAAGGGGAAGCCCATCACGGACCTCAAACCGGACGAGCTTACAGTCCTCGACAACGGCGTTCCGCAGACATTGAGCGGCTTCCGGCTGGTGCGGGGGGCTGAAGCCATCACCCAGACCGGCGCGACCACTCCACTCGACCCGCTGCGGGTGTTGCGCCTGGTGACGCTGGCGTTCGAGCCGCTGGGAGAGATCGATCAGCGCAAGATGGCCCGATCGGCCGCGATCGACCTGATCAACGGCGAGCAGGGCACTAACGTGTATTATTCAGTGGTTGCGATAAACACGCGGCTGCTGGCTTTGCAACCATTCACGAAAGACAAGGAAGCTCTGACGCGCGCGATCGATCGGGCGACGAGCGGATACGCGGGCCCGAAGCTGATGTCCGAATCGGACTCAATCCAGGCGGAACTGCGGAGGCAGTTGGGCGGCCAGACAGTGGCAGGAGCCGATCAACCCACGACCCTGCTGGCAGCGGCGAGTCAGGTGTCGACCCAGGACACATTCCAGGGCCGGCCGCCGGCCGACACTGATTTCACCAAGCCCGTACTGGCGCGGGTTATGCTCGACATGTTGCGGATGGACCAGGCCGTGGCATCTCAAGGGGCGCGGCTATCGATCTCGGCG
>Ga0075436_100002034_pt1 | contig 13945 bp, 6 predicted proteins | sample RhiMethybrSRZTD5_FD_75303 | JGI IMG/M metagenome (GOLD analysis project Ga0075436, IMG submission 75303) | Populus rhizosphere microbial communities from Tennessee, USA - Rhizosphere MetaG P. TD hybrid SRZTD5 | ecosystem: Host-associated > Plants > Roots > Rhizosphere > Soil | place: USA...
TCGGTGGCCGACGCGCTGCGCCCGCGGCAGCTCTCCGACTATCCCAGCCCGCAGGCGTTGCGCGAGGATGTGATCGAATCCATCGCCGCGTACCGCCGCGAGCAGAGCCAGGCCGTGGTGGCGGCCTTCAACCGCGCGACGTTCGCCTTCTCGACCGACTTCTACCGCATCGGCGACGGCTCGCTGGGCGGCAAGGCCCGCGGGCTCGCCTTCGTGCGCCGCCTGTTGAGCTTGCGCAAGCTGCGCCGGCGCTTCCCCGGGGTCGAGATCGCCGTGCCGCCCGCCGTGGTTTTCGCCACGGGAGTCTTCGAACTGTTCATGGATCAGGACGACCTGCGTCGCTTCGCCGTCGAGTGCACGGACGACGCAGAGATCCAGCGCCGCTTCGAGGAGGCGGCGTTCCCGGAGCAGGCGAGCCTGGATCTCCAGACCTTTCTCCAGCACGCCGCCTGGCCGCTCGCCGTCCGCTCGTCGAGCCTCCTCGAGGACTCGCGAAACCAGCCGTTCACCGGCGTCTACGACACCCTCGTCCTGCGCAACAACGTGGGCACCGTGGAGGAGAGGACCGCCCAGGCCCTGCGCGCCGTCAAGCGCGTCTACGCCTCCACCTTCTCGCAGGCGGCGAAGGCCTACCTCCTGGCCACCGGCCACAGCCTCGACGAAGAGAAGATGGCGGTCATCCTGCAGCGGATCGTCGGCGCGCCGCACGGCGAGCGCTTCTATCCCGACTTCTCCGGCGTCGTGCGCTCCTACAACTTCTATCCCGTCTCGCCGATGACGCCCGAGGACGGCGTCGCCGCCGTCGCCCTGGGGCTGGGCCGGGCCGTCGTCGAAGGCGGCAACTGCCTGCGCTTCTGCCCGCGCTATCCCGAGAAAGTGCCGCAGCTCGCCACCGTGTCCGACATGCTCGACTCGACGCAGCGGGAGTTCTGGGCATTGCCGCTCGCCGGCCCGGGCGATCTCGGAATGCGGGAAGAGGCCTTCGACCTGGCGACGGCGGAGAAGGACGGCACCCTGGCCGCCGTGGCCTCCACCTACTCACCGGACAACGACGTCGTCGTCGACGGCATTTCCCGTCCTGGACCGCGCATCGTGACCCTGGCTCCCGTGCTCAAGCACGGCCTCTTCCCCCTCGCCGACGTCCTGGAAACCCTGATGGAGATCGGCCGCGAAGGCATGGGCACGGCGGTCGAGATCGAATTCGCGGTCAACCTCGCCGTCAAGCGTGGCCAGCCGAAGGAGTTCGGATTCCTCCAGATGCGTCCGCTCGCGCTGGCAAGGGAGAGCGAAGCGATCGATCTCGGAGAGATCGATCCCGCGGCCCTCCTCTGCCGCAGCCGCTCCGCCCTCGGCAACGGCCGCCTCGAAGGCATCCGCGACCTCGTCGTGGTGGATTTCCAGCGCTTCGAGCGCGCCAGGAGCCGAGAAGCGGCGGCCGAGATCGCCCGTCTCAACGCGCAGCTCCTCGCCCAGCGCACGCCGTACGTCCTCATCGGAGTTGGCCGCTGGGGCTCGCGCGATCCGTGGCTCGGCATCCCCGTCACCTGGGATCAGGTCTCGGGAGCCCGCGTCATCGTCGAAGCCGGCCTCCGCGACGTCAGAGTGACGCCCTCCCAGGGCAGCCACTTCTTCCAGAACCTGACCTCCTTCAACGTCGGCTATTTCACCGTCAACACCGAGGACGGCAGCGGCTTTCTCGACTGGGCCTGGCTCGACGCTCAACCCGACCAGAGCCATAACGCCCACGTCCGCCACCTGCGGCTCGACGAGCCGCTCCTGGTGAAGATGAACGGGCGGAAGGGGGAGGGGGTGATTTTGAAGGAGGGGGATGACTGGTAAAGCGCTTACGCTCTACGCAACAAGGCGTCGCCGCCTGCTCGTGCTGCGCAGCGCAGGCGCGGTGAAGGCGCGCTCGAGAGTTTTACAGCTTCTGACCCAACCCCTCAGCACGTCGGGCAGCACACCTCCGGCACCGCCGTGAGCGGCGAGGTGCGCAGGATGCGGTAGTTCCCCAGGGCGTCCGACAACGGACGCGGGTGATCGGCCCCGTAGGCCGCGGTTCCGGGGCTGGTTCCCGAGCGCTCGGCGTGGACGGCTGCGATCAGATCGGAGCGGGTGCGCACCCCGTCGGCAGCGCCGCGCACGCGCAGGGCTTCGAGCGTAGGCATCATCTCCACGCAGAGCACGCTGACCGGCGCGTCCTGCGGCAACCCGAGCTCACGCAGCAGGGTTGCGATCTCCTCCTGCGTCCAGCGCGTCGCGCCGCGGGATGGCGCATCGAGGTTCTGGAAGGCGCCCAGGTACAGCAGCTTCCCCGTCACATCGAAGACCCGGCCGCGCACCCGGGGGACGAGTGCCAGCTCGCGGTCATCCAGCAGGACGTTGCGCCAGTCCTTGCCGTCGGCCTGGCGCACCTGGGCGTAGAGCAGCGCCCAGAGCTCGGTGCGCGGCGGATCAGCGGTGATGTTCTTGCCGTTCAGCACGGCTTCGGCGAACGGCGCCTCCACCAGCAGCTCGTCCGCGTCGCGCTGGCAGGTGCAGAAGAGGGTCGGCGCCGGATGTTGCACGCCGGTGCTCCGCAGCGGCCGCCCGAAGCGGCCCTGGGCCGTGGACCAGATCCCGGCGTGGCCGACGCGCAACTCGTAGGTGAAGAGGCCGAACAGCTCAGGGCTGTCGTCGTTGAGCCCCGGCGGCAGCGGGATCAGGAAGTGGCTGTCGCTCTTCTTCGAGGGTAGGAGGCGCGTCATGGCCGGCAGCCCCGCCTCGTCGTGGGGCTGGCCGGGCGTGATCACGCGCACGAGCTCCGGGTCAATGGCGAGCGGCGACTCCTCCGGCGGCACGCCGGTCTCCGGGCGATCGTCCGACAGCAACGGATCGGGGGCGTAGGCGAGCAGCCGGATGAAATAGCCGTCGTTTGGATCGCGCACGGGCTCTTCGAGCTCCAGCCACAGAAAGCGGCGGCGCGCCTCGGTGGCGGAGTAGGTATCATTGCGCTGGTACTTCGACAGTGCGAGCCCCGCCGAGACGATGCGCGGGATCTGCGCCGGCGGTGTGGTCACCGGCAGCTCAAGGTGCAGCGGCGCGAGTGGGGCCGTCTCCGGAGCGCTCTGGAAACGCGGCTCCACCCGATAGTCGAGCTCGACGACGTCCGGGAAGCGCGTCTCCGCGTGCGTCTCCCCGGGATTCAACGGCTGGAGCAGCTCCGACTTGGGCTCGACGGCATCGAGGAAGATGAGCGTCGTGTGCTCGCGATGGGGTTTACCCTGAGGATCGCCGAGCGCCTGGAGCGAGGCAGTCGGGATGACCTCCCAATCGCTGATCGGCTTGCCGCCGTTGTCGTCCACCTCGGCGTCCGCTTTGAAACGTTTTTCGCGGAAGATCTCGAAGCTCACGTGTTGCAGCGCATCCCACGTCCAGTCGCGGTCAAGCTGGAGGGTGAGCGCCACGATCCAATGATTGAACAGGTCTTCCTTGGCCGCGAAGGTGAGGGAGGAGTTGTCGGGCGACAGCGTGTGGCGGATCCGCCGCGAGCAGCCGAACACAACCCGCTCCCCCCGCTTCCCCACCAGCGTCAGCCCCTTGTGATCGGTCCCGAGCTGCTCCGCCAGCCGCTGGATGATGGCCGGGTTCTCGCCCGTAGTGCGCTGGAAGAGGAGCGTGGGCACCCCGCCGTCGAACGCGGGCACCGGATCGGGCTGCAGATAGAGGCCGCGGATCGTCTTGCCGGGGACGGCGTGGGCGATCAGGCCCGTCTCTATCTTGGACTCGCGCCGCACCCTCACCTGCAAGGGTTTGCCGACGTGGGCGTCCTTGGCGAAATACTTTGGATCCTCGTCGGCCACGGCCCGGATCGTGAGGCGGATGTCGCGCGCGGCCGGCAGCACGAGCTGATCGAGCGCGTTGATCTCCGCCTGCGTCAATCCGAGGTCGCCCAGGTCGGTCGGATCGCCGAAGCGGAGGACGTTCGCATCCTTGAACTCCAGCGGCACGTTGCGCGGCTGGTCGAAATCGGCCGAGAAGTCGCGATGGGTCGTGTACAGCAGGGCCCAGGCTTCGCGGCCGGAGAGCGAGAGCTGGTTGTCCATCCGCAGCGCGCGCACCTCGACGTCGATCCGCACCTTCCGCACGTCAGGATCGGGGATGCCGAAGCTCTCCTTCCCCACCGCGGCGTCGGCGGCGGCCTGCAGAAGCGGAATGGGATCGGCGTACTTGCCGGTGAACACCACGCTGGGATAGCCCAGCAGCGGCCGGCGGACCTCGAGGACATCGTCCGGATAGAAGGCGTCGAGCGTGGCGTCGGGGAACTTGGGGAGTTTCGGGATGCGCACCGGCTCGGGGACGACGTGCCGGAGGAAGTGCACCTCCGCCTCTGGTGCCAGCGACTCCTGTACCGGCTTCTCCTCTGCGGCCGGCCCGCCGCCCGTGGGATCCATGAGCCGCACGCGCAGCTTGTAGGTCTGGCTGTAGCGCAGCGGGATCGCCTCCAGCCCCACGGCGTCGTACAGCCGCCCGAGGTTGGCGGTCTTTCCGTCGGCCTGCTCCGTCTTGAAGATCGCGGCCGCGTCTTCGTCCGGGAGCACGAGCGACGCGCCGTTCCACTGCGCCAGGTAGGCCGGCAGCCAGAACTGGCCGGCCGCCTGGTCGCCGTCGAGCTGCTGCGGGTGCACCTCGACGCCGAGCTCGCCCTCGAACGGCTCGTCTGGCGGTCGCCCAAGCGGGATGCCGCCGAGCGCGAGCGGCGCCTTGCTGCGCACCCGCACGAGTGTGTGCCACTTCGGATCGCCCAAGACGTGCGCGTCGATCCGATACCCGAATACCCCTACCGGCGCGTCGAGGCGCTGCCCGTCGCCAGCGACCTTGGGGACGGTTGAATCCACCTTGAGCTGCCGATTCTGCCAGGTGAGGATCTGCTCGTCGTCCCACCCCAGGCGGATGCCGATGTCGGTGAGAGGCGCGAAGCCGTCGGGATCTTCCGCCAGCAGGTTCTGGCTGACCGGTTGCACGGCGTGCACGATCTTGGCGAAGCCGTCGTCATAATCGGACGCCTCGATGAACACTTCATCATAATTGCCCAGGGCCGGGGGCGGACCGGGGATCAACGGATCGTCGAACAACACCGGGAACTGCACCGCGGCGAAGAGCGGTCGCTCCGTCCCGGCCGTGAGCCGCGGGATGCGCGCCGCATAGCGCTTGAGAAAGGTGAAGTCGATCGCCGCCTCCGCCGTGTAGGTGCTCCCCGCGCCCAAGTCCACGTAAAGGAAACCGCCGTTCGCGAACAGCCCGGCCTCGACCGGGAACGACGCCTCGCGCACCAGCCCCAGGCGCTCGGCGAGCAGGTGGTGGCGCAGGCAGTAGGCGTAGACCTGCCCCCAGCTCACCTCGTCCGGCGTGGAGACGAACACGGGGTTCGGGTCCTTCCGCGCCTTGATCGCGCAGTGGTAGCTGTCGTCGGTGACGGCGTCGCGCGTGCGGGGACCGGTGAACAGAAACGATTCGCGGTAGCTGCGCGGCAGGTATTTCTTGACGAAGATCTCCGGCTTCACCGGCTCGGCCAGGCGCGGCGGATCGGTGGAGAGCCGGAAGCGGCCGGGCTTCGCCGCCACCAGCTCCTCGAACAGCGCGCGCGCATCGGCCGCGACGCCGCTCGCCGCGGGCAGCGGCTTGGTGAAGTCCACCGCGGTGTTGGTGGGGAAGCGCTCAAGTCCGTCGAGGACGCGGACCTCGAGCTGAAGGTCGGCGTCGGCGAAGGCCGTGGCCGTGTTCCCTGGGTTGGGGACGTCCGCGAGCACGGGCAGCAGAGGATTACCGTTCCAGGCGACGCTCAGCTTCGGCACCAGCAGGATACGCAGGTGCAGGTCGGCGCCGTCGAAGCGCTGGGGAAAGGTCAGGAGGCTGAATCGAGATTCCATGGTCGTTGTCCCTCAGGCGATTTGGCGGTTTTCCTGCCAGCTCTGCGAGAAATGGATGTTGATCACCAGGAAAATACTGATGTCGAGCCCGAAGGTGACCTGGGCGATCAGGTCGGTTCGATTCTCCGCGGGAGGCGGCAGCTCAGACCGCTTGACGCTCCCCTTCGCTTCGATCTGGATGGTCACGGCGACGATCCCCCCGAGAATCTCGGCATGCCCGCGGAAGAGCAGGAACCCCGAGATTGTCATCTGGGTCGTGTCGACGTCGATCTCGACTCCCACCATGTAGAGCAGCGAAATATCGCCGACGACAGGGAGCCCGACGACGATCTCGGCGCCGAAGCCGAACTTCATGTGCAGCGAGGGTCCGGTCTTGATGTCGGCGGCCATCCGCAGATCCACCGCGCCCGTGGCGTAGACGGTCGCGGCGGCGAGGCTCAGGCACATCACCGACAGCCGGCCGCCGAACTCCAGGAAGGCGCCGGCCGACGGGATGAGCTGCGCCGGATCGCTCGTGACCTTCAACGCCTCGTTGAAGTAGACGCCGATCGCCATGTGGGCTTCCAGCTTGAGGGGATTCGTGGGAGCGTCATAGAGCGCTCCCGGCGGGAACTTGACGAGCGGGATCTCCTTGCGGGCGTGGAAGGCGTAGCTCCAGCTCTCGGCCGAGTTGCTCATCGCGACCTCGAGCCCCTTCTGCAAAGCGTCCTTGTAATTGCCGCCCTGGAGCTGCAACAGGATCTGGAGGATGTCGATCACCGGCTTGAGCTTTTCGCTGAACTCGAGCTCCGGCTCGATGAACCCGGGGGCGCTCCCCTTCTCCGCGTCGAACTTCCCCTTGATCATCATCAGCCGCTTGAGGGGCCCGAGGTCGACGACCATGCCGATGTCGTTGACCTTCGAAAGCCATTTCTTTCCCACGTCCGCGGCGGACGAATCGAAACCGTAGCGCAGGTGGCCGTCGCTGATCTTGGCGCCGTTCTTGTCCTTCTTCGCGTACTCGACGTAGATCTTGAGGAAATCCTCGTGGATCAGGAACAGCGGCCCCGCGGGAAGGTTCTTCTGCTCGAACACCGCGGCCGGATTGGCCACGTCGAGCAGGCGGTAGCCTTCGGCGATGATCTTCGTCTGGAAGGCGCCGAGGGCGAGCGGCAGCGCGTCCTGCACGTTCGGGAAGATCCCCGGCGACTTGACGATGCGGTAGGCGTCCGCGAAGTCGGGGGCCTCGCTGAGCAGCGTGCTCACCTTCTCCTTGAAACGCGGCAGCCGGAAGAGCGCCTTCTGCGTGCCCGTGGATTGCAGCAGGCCGTAGTTGCGCGTGCTCGCATCCGGCGGCCGCACCAGGTCGAGCGGGTTGGCCAGGCGCAGCAGGTCGTTCGGCGTGGCGTCCGTCATCCGCTTGCCGGGATCGAGGAGACTGCCGCGCCGGATGAGGGGAACTGCAGCCTGCGCCTCCAGGGGCGAGACCTCACCGCTCCCCTGGTTGTGCTGGACGACGCTCCACGAGCCGTCCTTCGGCAGCACCACCGAGCCGCGGGCAGCGCTGACGAAGATCGGGTTCGCGCCGTCCTGGGAGTTGTTGACGTCGACGCGGCTCAGGCGCATGAGCTGGCCGCTGCCGCCGACGTCGATGACGCAGTCCACCGGGCCGCCGATCGCTCCGAGCTGGCTGATGAGGAGCTGGGCGAAGAGCGCCGGAGAGATCGGCACGCCACGGGGCGCGAGCTGGACGTACCCCAGCATCCCCTGCGACGGCACGCGCCCGCCGGTGGCGCCGCTCTTTACGCCTTCGATCTCGACATCGGCGTCGAAGTAGACCGGCTGGAGCTTGACCAAAGGGTTGTTGGCCGGGGGGAAGCTCGGCACCGCAGAGGTATCGCGGATGTTGCGCACCCGGAAGACGCCCTTCACGATGCCCGGGTGGATCTCGTAGGGATTTCCCTGTCCGGGAGTGCGGAAGTCGTAGATCCCGTCGGACTCCGCCTGCCATCCCGTGTCGTAACGGAAAACATAGCCGCTGCTCGTCCGGAACATCGTGATCGTGCGCACGACACGGATGCCCCACGGATAGATCAGGCTGCGAACCTGGACGACCTCGTTCGCCGTGCGCCCGAGGAAGACGTCGAAGTGCGCCTGGCTGGTCTCCGCGATCACCGCGTCCGGGTTCTGCCAATGGCTGAAGAGGCTGGCGCCATAGCCGGAGAAGTCGATGCGGGTGAGCGGGACGCCGCGGTTGTTGTAGCCGGTGTTGCCGTCGTAGAAGAACTCACCGTTGAAGATGAAGCCGGCGTCGTGGCCGAGCGTTCCGGCTTCGGTGCGCAGGCCCTCGGGGCTCAGCACGTTGTCGAGCTGCAGCGTGCCCCCCTTGAAGATCGGGCTCTGCGGCAGGTTCTCCGGCGCGTCGGCCCGCAGTTGCAGACCGCCCTTCACGTCGCCGTCGTACTCCGGGCGGTTGAACGCGAGCTTCGCCGCCGCGAGCGCCGGTCCGCCCGGCTTCTGAAATTGGTTCCGGCGGCTGAATTCCGCGAAGGCGCGCAGGCCGAACGGCAGCGCGAACAGCGCGCCGGTGAAGCCCTCGTGCCGTTCCTCGAAGTCCCGCACCAGGAATTCCGTCACCGGGATGGGCGCGATCGGCACCAACTCCACGCTGTCGTTGAGCAGGCGGGTCGGCCCGCCGTCGTCGGGGAAGAGGTTGAATCCCGTGGGCGGGTCCTGGGGCGGCTCGGGGAACACGGGGGCCGGAGGCGTCAGGTTGAACAGCGGCTCCCAGCTCACCTGCGGCACCGTGAAAGCGCGCACGTACCGGCTCTCCGCCGTCAGGTCCAGCTCCCGCACTTGGAGCGGAAAGCCGGACGCCGCGACCGCGCCGTGGCCGTAGACCTGGTGGAAGACCGAGTCGCGCTCGTTCAGGTCGCGCGGGTTGAACCAAGCGAAGCTCACGCCCATCTGGTCGGCGTTGCTCGACACATCGAGGAGGGCGAACTGCTCCGCCCCGAAGCGCTGGAAGCGGCGGTCCCAGTCCACCTGGTTCGACTCCCGTACCGCGACGGAAGCGAACGTCTGCACGCCGGCTGGCTCGGGAGCGACCGCATTCGATGGGCCCTCCCCGGCGGCGAGGAGCGCCTGCTGCGGCTGGAGAGGAACGAAAGCGAAGCGGGTGTCGACGGCGTCCGGCTCCTCGTCCGTCGCGGCCTTCGTCCAGGCGACGGCGGCGACGAGGAGTAGGCCCACCTGCCGCGAGCGCTGGACCGCGAGCCCACCGCGGCGCAGGCTGCCGACGTTGGCGGCATAGGGGTCCGGGAGCGTGGGGAGCAGCCCGTAGAGCCCCATGCCGAGCATCAGCGTGCCTCTCTCTACCATCTCTTCGTCACGAAGCCGGGCAAACAGGAGGAGGCTGTTCACCGGTGTCACCGTGAACAGGGCGTTGCGGATGGCGAGCGAGAGGGCCCGCCGCACTTCCAAAAGCCGGATCGCCTTGGGATCGAGGCTGTCGACCAGGATGTTGTCGTCGTAGAGGAAGGCAAGCTGCGCGTCGTCAGTGTAGCTGAGGACGAGGAGCGAGTCGAGCGTGTGGATGGGAAGCGGCACTCCCTTCACGTCCACCGGCCGGTCGAGCCGGGCCTCGGCGTTAGTCTGGGCGGCCAGCACCTCGCTCCCTGCCGCCGCGCCCGCGTAAGTCACGGCGAACGAGTCGGCGTAGCGAAGCTCGAGCGTCGAGCGGAAGCGCGAGTCGGCGTCCTTCCACAGCCGTAGAGTCTGGTGCGCGTAGCGGTTCGAGGCGTGCAGGTCGGTGATCAGGAGGAGGCCCGGCGAGAGCGCCACCCAGGGCGAAGGGAGCCGCACCGGGCCGTCCCGCAGGCCGCGCCAGCTCAGGGTGAGCCCGGCGTCCGTCTGCACCGCGAGCCCTCCGATGCCGGAGGCTTCGACGGGATTCGCCACCTCGATCGCGGCCACGGGGAGAGCCCACCCGACGCGGTGGAGGGGCGCCCGGCCGGCGACCTCCGCGAACGGAGAGTCGGTGGCGCCGACCTCGACCTCCTGCACCGAGGCCGAGAGAGGGATCAGCACCGACAGCAACTGCGGCTCGTACACCGGCGACGAGCCCGGCCGCCAGTCGAAATCGATCCGCTGCCCAAAGAGCGTCCAGCTCGCGCTGGCGAGCTGCGTGACGGTGTCGCGTCCTGCCGCGAGCACGAAGGAGAACGTCGCCGGCAGCGCCAGCTCGGCGTTCGCGGCATCGAGCCCCACCGGGCCGCCGCCGGCGGGAGGGAGCTCAGGCGCCTCCAGGTTCAACTGGACCGCGCACCGACCGCCCGCCGGGCCAGCCGGAATCGTGAGCTTGCCCCCCGCGTCGACCGGCGGCGGCGTGAAGGTGAGGTGCCCGCCCGTGATGCGCAGGCCGACGTAGCTTCCCGCGGGCGCACCGGGGCTCAACAGATCGGCGCGGATCCAGAAGCTGCTGCGCCCGAGGTCGTACCGCTTGCGCCGGAGCAGCCGGAGCGCCTCGTCGATCGGCAGCGGATCGGCGAGGCCCAGCCGGAGCTGGCGCAGATGGAACAGCAGCGCCGGCTGCGCATCCCCGGCCAGGTAGACGGGGACCAGCCGGACGAGGGGATAGAAGTCGAACCAGAAGAGCCGTCCGTCGAGGCTCGGGAAGGGGCCGAGCGTCTCCGCGATCGCCGCGCCGCGCCCCCAGGCCGGAGTCGTCACGTCGAGGGTGGTCGCGGTGAGCGGGGCCTCGCGACGGAAGACGCGGAACTGGGGGATCTCCCCCGCGAAGGCGGCCGCGGCCAGCCGCTCGCGGCCCTGCAGCGGCTCCGCGGCCACCGGCTCCGGCGCGTACCAGCTCGCCCGCTCCACCGACAGCTCGCGCGCCACGGTCCCGGAGAGGTCATCTCCGAGGCGGGAGCGCTGTAGCATGGCCTGGAGCCGCGCCAGCGCCTTGCGCTCCTGCTTCGTCTCGGCGCAGAGATTCGCGGACAGAGCGGCGAGCGGAGAGAGCGGGTCGGTGCCGACGGTCATGAGGTCCTCCCGGTCCTGAGAGCGCAGGGCAGGGCAAGCCCTACGACTTCGCATGGATGCGTTGGTCCCAGGTCCGCCGACCTCGACTGGAGGAGTACTTGCGAAACCCTGTCCTTAGAGATAGGCGAATGGGGACGCAGGTTCGTTACACGTTCAGAGACGCGGTGCTTGAAACTACGCTCAGTCATCGTCTCGAGACAGCTCCGGTGGAACCGGTGCCAGGCCGAGTGAATGTCGGCATCTCCCATGCGCGAATTGGGCCGAGCTGCGGTAACCAGGATTTGACCCGTCAGGTAGAGCGCCGTACCCTTTACCCATGCGAAGCACCATATCCTCCAAAGGTCAGGTCACTGTGCCCGTCGAAGTGCGGGAGCGACTCGGGCTGGCCCCCGGGACGCCGGTCGAATTCGAGCTGCGGGAGGAAGGCGTTTTCCTCCGAAAAGGCATCTCGGGCAGCCACCCCGTCGACAGAGTGTGGGCGACGCTCCCCCTCGGACGCCCGGTCGACGAGATCCTCGATGAGATGCGAGGACCCCGGCCGAGGAAGACATGAGGATCGCCGTCGACTCGTCGGTGGTCTTGGATGTCCTGACCGCCGACCCGACCTTCGGTGTGGCGTCATGAGAGGCCCTTCGCCGAGCCTACGACGCCGGCGCTCTTGTGGCCTGCGACATCGTGTGGGGTGAGGTACGCGCCCACTTTCCGGAGGAAGAAGCTTTCCGCAGCACCCTCGCCACGCTGGGGGTGGTCTACGAATCGTTGCGGCAGGAAGCAGCCGAGCTGGCCGGGGTGTTGTGGCGGGAGTACTGCTTGGCGACGCGCAAGCGCGATCGGGATCGGATGGTGGCCGACTTCCTTATCGGCGCCCACGCCGAGAAGCAAGCGGAGGCCTTTCTGTGCCGTGATCGTGGGTTCTTCCGCACGTACTTCAGGCGGCTACGCCTCATCGATCCGACCGAGGAATAGCACAAGTCGGTCCCGGCCGGACAGGGCAAATTGGCTAAACAGATGGCAAGTCGCACCTTCCGCAACCGCCTTGGTGATCTGGTTGAGATCCCCGAGGTCGCTGCCAAGCTCGTGGGTCTTCTCGAGCGCATGCAGACGCCGGCGGCCAAGAAGGCGATGGCGTCAGCGAATGCCTCACCGAAGGCACTCGGTCGGGCGGCCAAGGCGGCGCGCCGGCCGTAAGTGCCGTGAAAGGCGGGACCCCCACAGGGGCGGGACGGCGGCGTCCTTGGGCTCGGAGGCCGACGTCCCTCTCGATTGTCAATGAACAGCTCCGTCGGCTCTCACTCTTTGATGAGCCTCTTGACCCGCTGGAGCAAAAGCCTCGTGTCGAAAACGTTGTCGGTGGCCACGAAGATGGTGTCGTCCTCGGCCAGGACGCCCCGGATCTCCGGCCAGGCGGTGCTCTTGAGACCGACGGTCACGGCCTTGGCGGTCCCCGGATTCGTATCGAAGACGAGCATGTAGGGCCCGGCGGTGCGCACGCGGCGGATGAACTCTTCCATCTTGCCGAGCGTTCTGTCGTCGCCTTGCGGGGGGGGCAGGCGGTAGACACCCTCCCGGCGCACGACGCCGAGCGCTTCCAGATCCCGGCTGACGGTCGACTGCGTCACTTTGTAGCCGTTCTTGCGCAGCATGCGCCCGATCTCGATCTGCCGGCTCACCGGACGCTCGGCCAGCAACTCGAGGATCTTCCTCCGGCGCTGGTCCTGATACTCACGGTCGATAGGCATTTCGCCTCCTTCTCGATGCGTTAGCTTGCCAGGTCTGGAAGATCGTGTCAAGAGGGGGCTTGACATCATGGCGGGAATGTTGAACTCTATGCGCACTGCAAGCCGGACGACCGAACCAAACGCGGGAACGGGAAACCCGCGGGCCGGAAGGGGAGCAGCGTTCAGCATCCCTCCTGGCGCCAATTCCGGCGCCTGCGAGGTCCGGGGTCGGAAAGAACCCCAGAGAGGAGAAAGACCATGCAGAACGAGACCACGTATTCGGGGATCCTGGGAGAGCTTCAGCGCTTCCAGGCATCGATGGAGGCCAGCATCGGCGAGGTGCCCCACCTCGAGCCGAGCCGCGCCCGCTTCGGGGAGACCCTGAGCCGGACGCAGGACCTGGCCAAGCGGCAGGCGGCGGTGATCGCAGAGAAGCAGGATCTCTCGAAGCAGCTCAAGGCTGCGATCATCGACGGCCAACGGCTGGCGACCGTGCTGCGCAAGGGCCTCCAGCAGCACTACGGCATCCGGGCCGAGAAGCTGACGGAGTTCGGGCTGCAGCCGTTCCGCGGCCGCAAGGTGAAGGCGAAGGCTACGCCCGAGCCGGAGAAGCCCACCCCCACGCCGGCCTCGCCGCCGGCACCCTCCGCCGGGTAGCGGCGATCACTGATCCATGTCTCTTCGGGGGAGCGCCTGGCGCTCCCCCCTTTTTTACGACGCGCCGTCGGGAAACTGGACGGGGCGTTTTCTTTTTCGGCGGCCCGTCGGGAAATTGGACGGGCCGTTGCAAGCTTACGACGCCTTGCGCAATTCGTCGACGCGGCGTTCGCGAATTGGGCAGGGCGTTCTCGTCTTCGGCGGCGCGGCGTGAAACTGGTCAGAGCTTCGGGGAATTGGATGGGCCGTCGTTAAATTGTGCGGAGCGTCTTTGTTCTTGAGCGGCGCGTCGGCGAATTGTGCGGAGCTTTTTCTTCTGGACCGCGCGTCGGGAAATTGGGCAGCCCGTCGGGGAACACGACGGGCCGTCGCAAGACTACGACGCCGCGCCGAATCTTCCGGCGAGGCGTCGGCGAATTACGCGCAGCGTTTTCTTTCTGGACGGCGCGCCGAGGAATTGTGCAAGGCATCGGTAAATTGGGCGAGCCGTCGAAAAGCGCCCTCACCCCCGGCCCCTCTCCCAGCTCCCACCCGCACTTCCCCGGGAGAGGGGAGAAAGGCCCAGAAACTCTTGCTTCTTGTCTCCCCTCTCCCGGCGGGGGTATGGGAGGGAGATGGGAGAGGGGCCGGGGGTGAGGG
>Ga0075436_100002035_pt1 | contig 13944 bp, 19 predicted proteins | sample RhiMethybrSRZTD5_FD_75303 | JGI IMG/M metagenome (GOLD analysis project Ga0075436, IMG submission 75303) | Populus rhizosphere microbial communities from Tennessee, USA - Rhizosphere MetaG P. TD hybrid SRZTD5 | ecosystem: Host-associated > Plants > Roots > Rhizosphere > Soil | place: USA...
CCGAAAACCGGTTCATCGCGGACTATCTTCTGTCCGGCCGGTACGAGGTTTCGGGCGGCGCTCTGCTGTACGAACAGAGCGAGTCGATTTTCACGGACAAGGCACCTGAGGCCGTCAACGCGGGTGCCGAATACCCGCGCACTCCAGCTTCCCCCGGTGCCGCCGCTCTCGCCGGTGTCGTCAAGTGGGGACAGGATGTCCCGATCACTGACGAGCACGTGAAGCGGTACGGCCGTCGCGCCGTGGACGTCTCGCTCACAAAGATCACGAACTACGTGGTCAAGCAGGTTGACTCTGTCGCTCTCGCCGTCATCGCGGCGGCCGTCACGCAGACGGCGGCGGCTACGGTCGCATGGTCCACGACGGCCACGGCGGATCCGCTGCTTGACCTGATGAAAGCCAAGGCCACCATCCTCGCGACGGACCAGGGGTATGACCCCAACGTCGCCGTGATGTCGGACCTGAGCTACGCGTACCTCCTGTCCAACCCCAAGATCATCGCGGGTCTCGCTCGGGAGAGCAACACCAGCGTGACCATGACGGGTGACGTCCTCACCGTGGCCGGACTCCAGATCCTTTCCACGAACAACCTTCCCGTTGCGTCTACGGTGTTCGTCATGGATACCGTCATGACCGGCGGCATCGGTTACGAACGGCTGGAGAGTCCCGAGTATCAGGGTGACCCGGCGAACGGTGTCGAGTCGTGGATCAGGCGTGACCCGCTGGCTAACGATCAGTGGATCGTTCGTGGCCGTCGTCCGATCGTCCCCATCGTGCAAGAGCCTGGCGCGATCTTCAAGATCACGGGTGTCTGATCATGGCTATGGCACATCAGGTCATGTGGAAGACCGTTTGCGTCACGGATAAGGACGGCGTTGACACGTTCGTCCACCGTGGCGCAGACCTTCCCGATTGGGTGGACGAATTCACCCTCTTTGCGCTCAGCACTAGCGGCGCAACTCAGGTCGTGGACAGGGGAGAGTCTGAGAGCGCCGCTGAGGCGCTGGAGGATGTCTCCCTACCCGACGCACTAGGCGAACTCATGAAGCCCTCTGCGGACGATCCCAAGTCCGTGTGGGTGGACTACGCGTCCGACGCGCGCAACCCGAACCGGATCACGAGTGATCAGGCTCAGGGCATGACCAAGTCCGCGCTCATGGAGCGCTTCAAGTAGACCGGTGCCGCCCGGTGGTTAGCGTGGGTGCCATCAACCGGGCGGCACCCCCTAAGGGGGATGCATAATGGCCACTCTCACATCACCTATCGTTACGGTGCTGAGCAAGACATTCACCGGTAGCGCGTCTCAGGGTCAAGCCGCCGGATTCGTCGCCGGTAACGGTGGTGGCGATATGCTGCCAATTAGTGGACAGGGGATCCTAGTTACTGTCCGCACGGCCGGTACCGGTTCCACGGTCACGTTTGACAGCGTGGTCCCGAGCAACTACGGGCAGGACCAGAACGTCACGATGGTTCTTGCCGCAACCGACGAACAAGAACTCTTCATCAAGAACGATGGCCGGTTCGATCAAGGCGGGGTGAACGCGGGTCTCGTGGCCGTCACGTATACCTCGGTTACCACGTTGACCATCAAGTCCAAGACCATTCCGGGTCTGGCGTAAGTCATGGGCTTCAAGGAACAAGCAGGATACGCAGCGGATCCCGATTTCCGTAAGCGTGTTCTTGTGGCGTCCTTGACTGCGGCTGTCGCCATTCAGGGTGAGTCTAAAGGATCGCTGAAAAGTGGTGAGTACGACAAGCGCCAAGTGCTCGCTACTAAGCTGATCCAAACCGGCGGACTAGGTACGGTCAATGAGGATCTCCAGCGGATGTTCGTGTGGGCAGTGATCACGAACGTTGCCATCACGAGTGCAAGCCTGGATAGTGATATCCAATTCGCTGTGAATTCGCTGTTCTCCAAATGTGCCGGTGCTACGGGGACTGAGGTCTAATGACTGCGACATGGGCACCGACATTGGCAGAAGTCGGCGGGTGCATCCCTACTCGGACGGTTAACGTCAACCTTCCGGGCAATCTGGACTACCTGAACACCTTCACCACCGATACGCGTCCCACAGCGACACAAGCTCAGGCAGTCATAGACCACGCGGTCAACGACGTGCTTGAGGCAGTCAGCGCCGTACCCACCGCGCTAGAGGAAGCCGCCGCTAATGCCGCCATGTGGAGAGCGGCGGCTGATATCGAACTCGCGTACCCCGAGCGGAACGCGGACGCTGACTATTACGCCAAGCTGAACGACCGTGCTAAATACGCATGGGATCTCTTGCTCAAAGCCGCTGAGGCTGACGGAACTAGCAATGCCGCCACACTTCCCGTGTGGTACGCCGGTACCGCCCCATGGTGGGCAGATAGGACCGATATCTAATGTCACATCGTCCGGAAGACCACTACGAATACGTGGCCGTCAACGACATCATGTCCGGCACCGTTCGCGCGTTCTCCCAGGGTGACCCGGTACCGGCTGACACCGTGGAAGCGCTCGGCCTACTCGACTCGGGAGACGTCGTTCACCGCGATGACTACGAACGGCCGGACGGTGAGGAGACACCGGCGCGACCGATGAAGCGCGGGGACATGCCGCCGCATCTTGTCCAGGCGGACGACAAGCCGTCCGGCGATGTGGCCGGTACCCCCGCCAATGCAGGCACAGGCTCAAGCCGCATCAAGACCAAGGCGACAGCGGCCGGTAAGGCGTCTGAGTAATGGCGCACCGCCCTGAGGATGTCGAGACGTTGGACGCGCACGAACGCGGGCAAGAGCCGGATACCGGCATCGTGTTCCGGCTGATCGACGTCGAACCGTTCGCAGGGCTGATTGCCGCTGTGGCTCGCTACTGTATGTCGATTGGCCCTGAGGTATATGCGGCGCACAGTCCGGCCGCCACAGAGGCACTCAGCGATGTACAGGGCATTATGTGGCGTCTTGAGCACGCGAACGTTGAACGGGGGTGAAACCATGGCGATAGGTGGCGCGATTATCTGGGATGACGCTGAGTTTAATGAGATGTTCTACTCAGAGAACGGACCAGCGTTCATCCTGATGAGGCGAGTAGGTGAGATCGTCACGCAGGGTGCAAAGCGACGCGCGCCGGTATCGCCCGATGGATCTAACGGCCGTCCTTCCGGCTACATGCGATCGAACATTGGATGGGTAGTTGGCACTGACGCTGAGGGTCTGTACGTAGACGTGATCTCTCCAGCCACCACGCCATCGGGCTACCCCTACGGGCTCGGGGTGGAAGTCGGTACAGCCGCACACATCATCCGTAGCCATGGCCCGTACCCACTGCGTGACAAGCGTGGTCGTGTGTTCGGCAGGGAAGTGCACCATCCCGGTACCGATCCTCAGCCGTACTTGCGCCCCGCGTTTGATGACGTGAGGGGGCAACTCTGATGCTTGATGTTGAGGGCATCGTCTGTACGTGGATGAATACCCGTTCCGATTTGGTTGGCCCTAGCCGTCCGATCAACGCCGGTGCGCATCTCAAGCGCATCCGTCACCAAGGGTGTTACGCGTACATCATTGCCGTTGGCACCCCCGCCGATTTGGTTCACGATGTGCCCATTGGAAAGGCACGCATTTCCGCAACCATTTACGGAGCGACCAAACAGATAGCCGCTACCGGTGCCGTTGCGTACGGCACCATCCTAGAGCGTATTGCACTTGGGTTCACTGAGAAGATGGGGGATTACAAGTGCATTGCGGTAGACAACATCATCGGTCCCACGCCCGTTGACGATCAACTCACCACTCGTGAGGAACATCGGTATCTAGTTGATGCCGATTTCTGGATTACCGGCTAGGTCGGTAATGGATGCCGCTAGGCGGCAAGAGAGGAATGGGACATGCCCGCTGTAACAGTTCCCATTGATGCCATCGCGCTGGGACCCGGCTTCCTGTACTGGGCTCCGCTACTCAGCGCGCTACCGACGAACACCGTAGCCGGTTCCAAGTTCACGGATACGTGGCCTGGCGCGTGGCTGCTATTCGGCGCTACGGCGGACGGTACGGAGTTCTCGTACAAGCCCGCTACGGATGACGTGGAAGTCGCTGAGTACTACGATCCGGTAGCCGTCGTGTCCACCGGACGTGAGATCAGCATCACGTTCGACCTGGCACAGATCCACGCAACCAACTTCAAGCGCGTGTTGAACGGTGGCACGCTCACCACGTCGGGATCGGGCGCAACGTTGCTCAGCACCTATGACCCGCCGGACGTTGGCGCAGAGGTCCGCGCGATGGTCGGGTGGGAATCGCAGGACTCGACTGAGCGTCTCGTGATGTTCCAGTGCTTCCAAACCGGCGACGTCAAGATCTCCCGTAAGAAAGGCGCGGCAAACGCCACGCTCCCCACGGAGTTCCGCGCTGAAAAGCCGTCTGGTAACCCGCCGTTCCGTCAGTTCTTTGCCGGTTCGGCACGCGGCTAATCCGGCCGCTACAAAGACACGCGTCCCCCGGTACGTCATGGGGGTGGGATATCGGGGGACGCGTCCACCCCTAGCCGCAAGGCGGCTATCAGCACTCTTTAGGAGAGTGAAATGTCAGCACAGGTAAGCTCACACGATGCCCTGAGGCTACTGCCGGACGATTACGCGTCCGTTGTTTCGGAAGTGATCCCCGAAACCCCGCGTTCGCCTGAGGAACTCGCAGAGGACCAGGCGATCCGAGCGCAAGCCGCCGTGGAAGGCGTGCCCGTCATCACGGAGGGCAAGGCGCTCGCACGTAAGGTTCTCCTGCGGAGTCAGCACCCTCAGGCCACGGAAGCTGAGAAGCAAGGCCGGATGTTCCGCATCGCTGATCGCGTCGGCCTACTCCCTCTTGCAGAGTTCGCGTACCACGCCAACAGCGGCATGGATACCAGCGACATGGGGGCACTCGCAGCTATTTACGAGATGCTCAAGGACTGCATTCGTCCTGAGGAATGGGACGCATTTATCCGCTACGGCAAAGAGATCAAGGCCGACGTGGAAGACCTCATGGACGTCGTGAACCAGACCACGGAGCTACTGACGGCGCGCCCTACCGGGCAGGGTTCCGACTACTCGCAACCCTCTACTCAAACCTCGGATTCTGGGATGGACGCCTCATCTCAAACGGCGGGTCTGGTCAACGTGGCGGATCTGGGGAAACTGGCGTCTATGCGCTAACCCCCCGCCAAGCGTGCAACATGGTCTATGCACACCGCATGGAGAACTGTGACGCGGATGAAGCTGAGGAATTCCTAGAGGAATTGGCCGCACCACTCAGCGCCAAGGAAAGGCGCGCTGAGAAGAACATCGGTAGATGGCTAAGGGGGTGAGAGTATGGCGGGTACGCCACTGGCTAGCGCGTTCATTAGGCTACGCCCCGACACGTCCGACTTCCGCCGTGAAGCTGAGCGTGAACTAGGACGCTCGGGTACGCAAGCCGGGCAGGAATTCGGGAGTAGCTTCGGAGACGCCTTGCGCCGTAGCGGTGACGCTGAGGATGCCGGGCAGGAAACCGGCCGCCGGTTCGGTGGTGCGTTCGCTGACTCCCTCAAGGTAGCCGCCGGTGTTGCGGTAGCCGCCGTGGCTGGTAAGGCCGCTGACGCGCTCTCAGAGGGTTTCAGCGCCGCTCTGGACGTAGGCGCGGCACGCAGCAAGCTACAGGCTCAGCTAGGGCTGACGGCTGACGAGTCCAAGCGCATCGGTGGTGTTGCGGGCAAGCTGTTCTCTAACGCCTACGGTGACAGCATGGAGGAAGTCAACGGGGCGGTCACCTCTGTCATTCAAAATGTGGATGGCATGAGGACGGCCGGTAGCGCCGCGCTGGAAACGATGACTAAGCGCGCCATTACCACCGGTCAGGTGATGAATGCTGACGTTGGGGACGTCACCAAGGCTGTATCCCAACTCATGCGTACCGGTCTGGCTAAGAACGCGGATGAAGCATTTGACATCATCGTTAAGGGTACGCAGAACGGGGCTAATGCATCCGGTGACCTACTAGACACGTTCAACGAGTACGGTACTCAGTTCCGTAAGATGGGTATCAGCGGAGCGGAAGCCACCGGCATCATTCAGCAAGGTCTCAAGGGTGGCGCAAGAGACGCTGACCTTGTGGCGGATGCCATCAAGGAATTCAGCATTAGATCCATTGATGGCAGTGATGGTGTGACCAACGCGTTTAAAGCGCTTGGGCTGAGCGGCAAGAAAATGGCGTCAGACCTAGCCGCCGGTGGGCCACGTGCTAATGCGGCACTAGACCTCACACTTGACAAGCTACGCGCGGTCAAGAACCCTGTGGATCAGGCGGCTATCGCTACGGGTCTATTCGGCACACAAGCTGAGGACTTGGGTAAGGCGCTATTCAAGATTGACCCAAGCGAGGCAACAAAGAGCCTTGGTGACTTTAAGGGTGCTGTAGACAAGGCGGACTCTGCCCTAGGTGATAACGCGTCCGCGAGACTGGAGACGTTTAAACGTACGCTAACCACGAACATAACCAACGTCATTGCCGACGACGTGATCCCACACCTGGAAACGCTTGGTGCGGCTTTCACGAACATTGGTGGTTCCAGTGGTGGACTCGCAGCGGCGGCGGTTCCAATTGTCGGCATGGGCATCGCCGCAAAGGTCGGTTCGGTAGCGGTCAACACGATCAAGACCGGCATTAACGGGATCGTCGGTGCCGGTAGGGGGCTTGCCGCAACCGCTAACGGGATAGGTAGGTTCACGTCCGGCTTCCGGTCTGCGGATGCTGCCTCAAGCGCGTTCAGTGGCCGTCTAGGGACCATCGGGGGCAAGGTCCGTACCGTGTTCAACGTAGCGGCTTCCAGTGCCAGAACGGCGGCCACAGCGACACTCAGCGCCGCGTCAGCGGCAACTACGGCGTCACTCGCTTGGGCTCGGAACGCAGCGGCAACGGCTCTCAGTACGGCGCGCACGATCGCGGCGGCGGCCGTGCAAAAGGCTGTTGCAATCGCTACGAAAGCTTGGGCGGTTGCTCAACTGGCATTGAACGTGGTTATGAGCGCGAACCCCATTGCGCTTGTGGTGATCGCCATCGCGGCACTCGTGGCGGCTGTGATCATCGCGTACAAACGTAGCGACACGTTTAAGCGAATCGTTGACGCTGCGTTTAGGGGGATCGCAGCGGCCGGTAAGTTCATGTGGGAAAAGGTACTCAAGCCGGTATTCAACTTCCTAGGCAAGGGTCTCGGCCTACTCGGTGTCGGGTTTAAGGTCTGGCTAGGCATCGCCAAGTCCGTATGGAGTGGCGTGTCTGGTGCCGTAGGGGCAGGCTGGAACAAGATCAGTGGGTTCTTTAGCCGCATTAAACAGGGCATGGGTCTTGTCGGCAGAGCGTTCGGTACTGGTGCGAGTGCCATCCGCTCCGCATGGACCAAGGTTCAGGACTACACAAAGAAACCGATTAACTTTGTGATCGGTACTGTGTACAACAGGGGGATTGTCGGTCTATGGAATAAGGTCATGGGGTGGCTTCACCTTCCGGGATCGCTCAAGTTGAACACGCTTCCTCAGCTTGCATCCGGTGGCCCGATGCCGGTACGTCCTGGCATCTTCAATAAGCCAACCGCTGTCGTCGGGGAAGGCAACCCCAATTACCCCGAGTACGTGATCCCAACGGATCCCAAGTACAGGGGACGCGCTCAAGCGCTGTGGCAAGCGGCCGGTGGCAACCTTCAAATGCTGCAATTCGGTGGCATTATCAGTTCGGTTAAGAAGTTCGCAAGCAAGGCGGTTAACCTCGGTAAGAACGCGTTGGAATTGATCACGAACCCCGGTGCCGTATGGGATCGCCTGGTCAAGCAATTCGTTCCCAGCGCTGAGGGTCTCGCTGACTCGCCATGGGGTAAGGCCGCTACCGAGATCCCGAAACTGATCCTGAACAAGGCACGTAGTTACGCACTGTCTCTCTTTAAGGCGTTTGGTTCCAGCTACGGGGGTGGGGACGGCGCTGGAGTGGTCAAGGCCGCACTCAAGTACATCGGGGTTGGCGACGATCGCGGTGTGGACAATAACAACATCTTCACGCGGCAATGGGGTTGGCCCTCAGGTACCCCTTGGTGCGCCCTGTTCGCCTCTACAGCCATCCATGACGCTAAGGCGAGTAAGAAGTACCCCGGTTATCCCACGGCGGCTGTAGCCGGTTACAACTCCGCAATGAAGCATGTCGGCCTTGGGGAAGGCAGGGCGGGGGACCTTGGTGTGTACCGGGGTGGCGGACACATCAATATCATCATTAAAAAGGTCGGTGCCGCGTATGACACTGTCGGGGGTAACCAAGGGCCGGTAGTCAACCGCTACGTGCGGGGTGGACAGACGTCCATCCTGAGACCGCTAGCCGCCGGTGGCGCGATCTCAGCGGCGCGCGCGTCGGCTCTCCAGCAACGGCGCGTGTTCGCTCAGGTGAATGACGATCCCAACGACAGGCGTAACCCCCTACTCGGAGCTTTGCGCAGAGAGCGCCGTCCGCTATTTGATACCGGTGGGTTTGTGTCGGGTTGGCCGTTCCATGCAAGCAAGCCTGAGGCTGTTCTGGCTAGCTCGCAATGGCAGGACATCCACACGTTGGCGTCTCGTGGTGCGCGTCCAAATATCATCGTGAATATGCACGGTGTCAGGGACATCCCCACTGAGAAACAACTGGTGAGTGCTATTGAAAGAACTACCACGATGTTCGGTAGGTGGTAACCGATGCCCGCTGTCACTACGATCACGGATCCCAGCGGCTTTGATTGGATCCTTGATGGCACTTTGGGGATGTGGGAAGGGCAGGGAAAGAAAGGCTTTCACGCCCCGACGTACGAACATTACCGCGATCAGTCACCCGCTATTGCCGGTGGGTTCTATCGTGGTACGCGTGCCATTCCGCGTGAGCTGTTCCTACCGATTGTCATCCGGGATCAGAACCGGGATAACGTCCTTGCCCGCCGACGCGCGCTGATCAGGGCTATCTCTCCCCTCAAGGGTGAGTGTGTGATCAAGAGTTCATGGCCGGACGGCTCAGCCCGTTCCATCCGATGCCGGTATCTGGACGGCATTGACGCTGGAGAGCAAGGTGCCGGTGAGTACGGGATCACCGTCCTCAGGTACGGACTCCGATTCATTGCAGATGATCCGTACATGTTCGGGGATCCTGTTCCGTCACAGTGGGATTTCGTGGCGTCCAGCCGCCTTGAGCTTCCAATACCCGGTGCCGACACGTTCTTTGAAGTCGTATCGTCCCCCCTGCTTGCAAGCGGCGCGATCATTGTCAGTGACGGTGACGTTGACTCATACCCATCGTGGACATTCATCGGACCGTTCACTCAGATTGCGCTGTCCAACGTGACCACAGGCAAATCGTTCACCATCAATTACACAGCCGCAACCAACGCGGACATTATCTATGTGGTGACCGATCCCGGTGAGTCGTACATTGTTGACCAGTCCGGAACGAACCGATGGAACACCTTGGCGGCTGGATACTCGCTGTGGCCGTTGGCGTCCGGGACGAATACAATCAACGTGACACTCACCGGCGCTTCCACCGGAACGTCTGCATTGATGACCTACAGTCCACGTTATGAGGCTGACTAATGAGCGCGTTCGTTTCCCTGGACGGGGCTCGGGAAACCGGCCCTGGTCAAGAGCGTCAGCTACAGGCCACCACTGCGCACCACACATTGGCCGTCACGCTCACAGGTGAGCCCCTGAACTGTGAGGTAGTCCTAGAAGGCTCGCACGATGGCTACGGGTGGTTCCCTATGGGCACGCTACAGATGGCGCTTATAGGTGGGCTCAAGACCACACAGCCGACAGGCAGTCTGTTTAACCATGTACGGGCAAACCTCACTGTGCTTGAAGGTGGCACGAACCCCACCGTCACAGCGAGCATCGCTAGCGCGGACGGTTTCTAATGCCTACTCCGTCCGTCTCCATTCCCCCGTACCGGGTCACGATCCGGGATGCGACCATGGTTGAGCGCGGGGAACTCGGACGGATGACCGATCTAAAGGTGATCCCTAGGTTCAACGACGTAGGCGCATTCGAGATCAATATGCCGTTCTCAGACCCCAAGGCTCAGCTTATTGCCAAGGGTGGATGGCTTGAGTTCCTGTCGAATGACAACACGCTTATGGTCGGGAACATCAGGGGCGTTAAGGTTGTGGAGGATGAGAACAACGTCGGGGGAACGCTCACCGCGTATGGTCCGTCCGCTGAACAGATCATTGCGGACAGGTTGGCCTATCAGGTACCTACCTCAGCGGCACCCTCACAAGGCTCGGACGACTACGATAACCGAACGGGTACGGCAGAGACGATCATCAAGCAGTACGTCAACCTGAATGCGGGTCCTGGCGCGTTGGCCGCACGGCAGGTGAACACGCTTGTCATTGAAACGGATCTCGCTCGGGGAACGTCGGTCAAAGGCTCAGCGCGCATGACGAACCTGTTGACGCTGTGCCAGGAATTGGCGTCCGCCGGTGGCCTAGGGTTTCGCGTGGTGTTCAACGCCAGTGACCAGCTTGAGTTTCAGGTATACGTTCCCACCGACAGATCCGGCTCAGCCAAATTCGGTATCGAGCTAGGTAACCTGGTCTCGTACGAGTTCACGCAAGAGGCGTCAAAGTCATCGTGTGCCATTGTCGGCGGGGGTGGTGACGGAACGGCGCGTGTCTTCCGCGAGATCAACGACACGACGGCACAGACGGCGTGGTCGAATCGCTCAGAGACGTTCATTGACCAGCGCGATACCACTGACACGACTGAGCTTGACCAGGCGGGTACGCAAGAGACGGTGGATAATGGGCCGGTTAACGGGCTCTCCATTAAGACGGCGGATACCCCGAACCTACAGTTCAACGTGTCATACTTCCTTGGTGACCTAGTGTCCATTCCGAAAGCGAATGTGACGGACGTACTCAGGGAAGTTGAGATTAACTGGACAGCTGACGATGGTCCATCAACGTCTAGCACGGTGGGGACGTCATCCACTACCGGTACTTTGCAGATGTTGAAAAAGCTTGCGGCTCTTGATGCCAAGGTTGCCGCATTGGAGGCTAAGAAATAATGGCTACCGAATACGCGGCACCGTTTGCCGCATCAACCATCGCGACTTCCCAGCAATACCGAGACCGGCACCGACCCGCACAATGGGATTTCGTTGATGACAACATTGGTGGCACGGGGCTACAGGTCACCAATGCGGCAAACGTCAACGTCAACATCGCGAACGGCAACGCCGTTGTGCAAGGCGCGCTGTATCAGTTGACGGCGGGTCCACTGGTGCTTGCCGTACCGGCGAACGGTGGTGGATCAAACCGGTTTGACGTCGCGTGCCTGACATACGACTCATCCCACTCCCCCGGTGTCTACGGCCGTCTCGTGTCCGGCACCCCCGGTTCCGGTATGCCCGCGCTCAACCGTTCATCCACCGGCGTTTGGGACATGCCCCTAGCTCACTGGGAAAAGCAACCGGGCGGCAACATCGTCAACATGGTTGATCGCCGCATCTTCTCAGACGGCACCGGGAACATTCTCGGACCTGACGTGAACTGGGCACCAGTAGGACCAGGACGCCGTACCGGTATGCAATTCCGTGACTGGACATCCGGCACGGACTACACGTACAACGGCACGTCGTGGATTGAGAACGGCACCCTGAATGGTTGGCTTTCGTTCACGCCTACGTGGACGGCTAGCACAACCAACCCCGTTATCGGCAACGGTACGATGCTCGGCCGGTACCGGGTCATGCCCAGCAAGTCAGTCAACTTTGTCATGCGCATCACGGCCGGATCAACCACGACGTACGGCACCGGTGGCGCATACTCATTCGGCGGGTTGCCCACAGCGCCGATGCAGAACATAGCAAGCCTAGGTCAAGTGGTTCAGGCTTACTATTACGACTCGTCTGCCAACATCAAGTACCCCGGTTACGCTTACGTTGCTTCTAGTACGACATGGCAAATGCAGGTGGCGAACGCAAACGCCAACCTGGTTACCGCAAGCCCCACATCCCCCGTTGTACCTGGTACCTCGGATGAGTGGATGCTATGGGGGACAGTGGAAGTTACCTAAGGGGTACGAGTGTGGAAGAACCCACCGGCATGGATCGTCATTCTGAGGGACATCACAGCGACAGTGATCGGTCTCGGGGGAGCGGCCTTGCTCATTCTGCGAGGAAATCCGGATCCCGTGGTTCTCGTGATTCTGTTCACCTTGGCGGGGGCACCGGGCGCGGCCAACCTGAGCGCGCTACTCACAGGAGCTACACGGCAGAACTCCCCCAGTGGTACCGAACCTCCGTCGTCCTCGTCTCCGCAATCGGAATCACAATCGTCTTGATTATCCAGATGCTTTACGGAGGTTAAGGCCATGCCTACCACACCGGTTGTTCTGACCAAGCGGGCTGTTCGGTGGATGATCGTCGTTGCCGTGATCACTCCGATTCTCGTGACAGGGCTCAATGTCCTGTACACAACATCGGTGGACGACAGAGCGCGTGCACGCACAGAGCAATCCCAAAAACGTGTGCAACAGCAATCGGATATGCGATGGTGTCGGCTGTTCAATCTGTACGTGGACCCGGATCAGCCGCCACCCACTACCGAGCGCGGTAAGCAGCAACTAGCAGAGTTCCTCATTCTGTACAACTCATTGGGGTGCCATAAGCCATGAGTTTCGGTATCGACTATGCATGGTCAAGGCCATCGGTAACCGCCATGAAAGCGGCCGGTGTCACGTTCGTGTGTCGGTACCTCTCGCACGACACGACAGGCAAGAACGCCACACCGGGGGAAGTCGCCATGCTCAGGGCGGCCGGTATGGCTCTCGTGTTCGTCTGGGAGACCACAGCGGCAAGAGCTTTGGCCGGTGCAGGTGCCGGACAGGCGGACGCTGTAGACGCGCTCTCACAGGCTCGGGGGCTAGGGCTTCCCGATGATCGCCCGATATTCTTCGCTGTGGATTTCGACGCGATGCCCACAGACCAACCCAAGATCAACGACTATTTCGATGGCGTGGCATCGGTCATCGGACTTAACAGAGTGGGTATGTACTCTGGGTACGGACCTGTCGCGCGGGCATTCGACGCGGGGAAGATCCGTTACGGGTGGCAAACATACGCGTGGTCGGCGGGTAAGTGGGACGGACGCGCGGGCATTCAGCAGTATTCAAACGACGAACGTATCGGCGGACAGGATGTGGATTTCAACCGATCCACTCTGGACGATTTCGGGCAATGGACAACGGGGGATGTAGTGGCCATCACAGATGCCGACGCTTTGAAGATTGCCAAAGCCGTATGGCTGACGGACAACATCATCAAGGCGGCTGACGGCGGTACGGCTAACCCGTACTGGACACCGGCGTTTCATGTCGAGTCGGCGGGCAAGATCCTCCGAGCCTTGATGACGGCCGACGTGGTAGACGAATCCGCGATCATCACGGGTGTGATCGCGGGCATGGGTCCCGCGCTGGACCCTGAACGGCTCGCTGAGACCCTGGCAACCCACCTGAGTACAGACATGGCCGGACGGCTCTTGGACGCGCTCAGGGGCAGACTGGAGAGCTAGCAGCATGACCCTAGAGACTGTGCTACTCGTCATCGCGTTCGTGATGCTTCTGATCGTGGCTCTCGGGGGTTTCTTCCCCAAGGTTGCCGGACGGCTACAGGGACGCATCAACTTGCTAGCCCTAGGGCTAGCGTTGTGGGTGCTGACATTCATCATGGACAAGTGGTGACAAGACTTCCGGAAACAGATCCGGGGAAAGAGGGAACGAAATGACCACTCCGAATAGCGGCGGCAATGGACCCGTCGAAACCAAGGTGACGGTGGCTGGAATCGCAGCGACCATCACGACATTCATTATGGGATGGATCCTGACGCAAACGCACTGGTTCGATTCGGTCGCCGGTGCGCTGTCCGCTCTCATCCTTGCCGCCGTCTCAGGC
>Ga0075436_100002045_pt1 | contig 13910 bp, 12 predicted proteins | sample RhiMethybrSRZTD5_FD_75303 | JGI IMG/M metagenome (GOLD analysis project Ga0075436, IMG submission 75303) | Populus rhizosphere microbial communities from Tennessee, USA - Rhizosphere MetaG P. TD hybrid SRZTD5 | ecosystem: Host-associated > Plants > Roots > Rhizosphere > Soil | place: USA...
GCCGCGGCGTCGTCGCCTTCTCGTCGGGCAACCACGCCCAGGCGGTCGCCCTCGCCGGACACCTGCTCGGCATTCCCGCCGTGATCGTCATGCCGGCGGACGCCCCGGCCGTGAAGGTCGCGGCCACGCGCGCTTACGGCGCCGAGGTGATTTTCTACGACCGTGCCGCGGGCCAGAGCCGCGAGGCGGTCGCGGGCCGCATCGCTTCCGAACGCGGCGCGACCGTGATCCCGCCCTTCGACCATGCGGCGGTCATCGCGGGGCAAGGGACCGCGGCGAAGGAGCTCCTCGAGGACATCGGCGCGCTCGACGCGCTCGTGGTTCCCTGCGGCGGCGCGGGACTCCTGTCCGGCTCGTCGGTCGCGGCGACGCATCTTTCGCCGGGAATCCGCGTCATCGGCGTCGAGCCGGAAGCCGGCGACGATGCGGCACGGTCGTTCCGGACCCGGACGCTGCAGCGCGTCGAGAATCCGCAGACGATCGCCGACGGCGCGCGCACGCAATCGCTGGGCGATCTCACCTTTCCGCTCGTGCTCGAGCACGTGCACGACATCGTGACCGTGAGCGACGCCGAGATCGTCGAGGCCATGCGCTTCCTGTGGGAGCGGATGAAGCTCGTCGTGGAGCCGACCGGCGCGCTCGCGGCCGCCGCCGTGCTCGCCGCGCGTGTGCCGGTGCGCGGTCAGCGCGTCGGCATCATCCTCTCGGGCGGCAACGTCGATCTCAAGGCCGCGGCCGCGCTCTTCGCGTGAGCGCCCGGCCGCATCTCGGTGCGGCGATCCCGAGGCGCGAGAGCCCCGTCCTGCGGCTCGCCGGCCGCGCCGTGCTGCGGCTCCTCGGCTGGCGCATCACGGGCGAGATTCCCGACCTGCCGAAGTTCGTGATCGCCGTGGCGCCGCACACCTCGAACTGGGACTTCGTCGTCGGCATGGCCGCGATGTTCGCGCTCGATCTGCGGCTCGCGTTCCTGGGCAAGCACACGCTCTTCCAGGGGCCGTTCGCGCCGCTCGTGCGCTGGATGGGCGGAATTCCGGTCGATCGCTCGAAGCCGCACGGCGTCGTCGCCGAGGCCGTGGCCGCGTTCGCGCGCATGGACCGGCGCATCCTCGCGCTCGCGCCCGAAGGCACGCGCAGGCGCGGCGCGGAATTCAAGTCGGGATTCCTGCACATCGCGCGCGGCGCGCACGTGCCGGTGCTGCTTGCGGCCCTCGACTACGAGGCGCGCTGCGTGAGGCTCGGCCCGTGCGTCGAATGCGGCGAGGACGTGGAAGCCGAGCGTGCCCGCATCGCGGCGTACTTCGCCGCGGTGCGTGGCAAGCACCCGCATCAATCCGCGTAAATCCCGGCTTTCCTGATGATCGGGCTCCACTTGTCGATCTCCGCCTTGAGATGGCGCTGCAGCGCCTGCGGCGTCTGCATGTCGGGCGGATAGGTCACCGCGCCAAGCTCGGCGAACTTCGCCTGCACCGCGGGATCGGCGAGCGCCTGGTGCAGCGCGGAGACGAGCTTCTCGATCGCGGCTCTCGGCGTGCCCTTCGGCGCATAGAGGCCGTGCCAGATGCCGACGTCGGCGCCCTTGAGGCCTTGCTCGTCGAGCGTGGGCACGTCGGGGAGGGAGGCGATGCGCTTGCCCGACGTGATGCCGTACACCTTCACCTTGCCGCCCTTGATCTGGCTGGTGGTGCTGGTGGTCTGGTCGCACATGAAGTCCACGCGGCCGCCGATGATGTCGGTCATCGCGGGGCCGGTTCCCTTGTACGGCACCGTGAGCACGTCGGTCTGGATCGCGCTCATGAAGAGCATGCCGCACAGGTGCGAGGCCGCTCCGATGCCGGCGTTCGCGCAGCTCACCTTGTCCTTGTTGGCCTTGATGTACGCGATGAGCTCCTTGAGGCTGTTCGCCGGCAGGTTGGGCCTGCCGATGATCGTCATCGGCACCTCGTTCACGAGCCCGATGTACTCGAAGTCGTTGAGCGGATCGAAGCCGGCGTTGCGATAGAGCGTGGGAATCGTCGCCATGCCGATGTGGTGGATGAGGATCGTGTAGCCGTCGGGCTTCGCGTTCTTCACCACCTGCGGGGCGAGGATGCCGCCCGCGCTGGGGCGATTCTCGACCACGACGGTCTCGCCGAGCGGCTTCGACATGGCCTGCGCCACCACGCGCGCGACGGTATCGGTCGGCCCGCCCGCCGCGTAAGGCACCACCATGCTGACGGTGTGGTTGGGATAATCCTGCGCCACGGCGGCGATCGACAGGGCTAGCGCCGCGGCAAGAAGGGAAACTCTCCGGAACATCATGGTCTCCTCGGGGTTGTTGGCCACCGAATTATAATTCGTCATCTCCCGCACGGCCGTTTCGCTTGAGTCTCCTCGCCCTGCTCGCCGGGCTGCTCGCGCAGCACGTGTATCCCGTCGCCGTCCGCCGGCGCCTTATCGCCTTCTACGGGCGCATGTCGCTCTCGGTCTCGAAGCGCGTGAACGCCGGCGACCGCAACTCGGGCGTGCTCGCATGGCTCGCGCTGGTGTCCATGATCGTGGGCCCGGTCGCGCTCGCTACCGCGCTCGCGGCGCATGTCCATGCCGTCGCCGTGTGGCTTCTGGACGTCGCCTTCGTCTACGCGACCATCGGGTTCCTGCCCACGGTGCGCACGCTCGCCTCGGTGGAAAAGGCGCTGCGCGAGCAGGGCGCGGCCGTGGCCGCCAACCTGCTGTCCCTCTGGCAGGGAGAGACGGTGGACAGCGAAGACGCCAACGACGTCTCGCGGCTCGCCGCCGAGCACGCGCTGCGCGAGGCGCATTACGGCACCTTCGGCCCGCTCTTCTGGTTCCTCGTGCTTCCCGGCCCGGTCGGCCTCGTCCTTTACCCGCTCGCGTTGCGCGCGGCGCGCATCTGGGGCGAGCCCGCCGAGGGAGAGCCGCGCGACTTCGGCTGGTTCGCCGCGCGCGCGTTTTACGTGATCGACTGGATTCCGCAGCGCCTGAGCGCGTTCGCCTTCGCCGTCGTCGGGAATTTCGAGGACGCCCTCTATTGCTGGCGTTTGCAGGCCGCGGCATGGCTGCGGCCGGAGGAAGGCATCGTCCTCGCGAGCGGCGCCGGAGCGCTCGGCGTGCGCCTCGGCGAGCCGGTCCACGCGGGCGGCGCGGTGCTCGCACGCCCGGCGCTCGGCATGGGTGAGCCGGCGCGCGAGGACGCGCTCGCGAGCCTGGAAGGATTGCTGTGGCGGGCGTTCGTCCTGTGGCTCATCGTCTTCGCGCTCGCGGCGGCGCTTCACGGCGCCTGAAGCGTTACGAGTAAAATGCATCACCCACTGAAGGAGATTTCCCCCATGTCGTCGAGGATCGCACTCGCCGCGTTCGCCGCGGCGTTCGCCGGCAGCGCCGCGCTCGCGCAGGTGCCCGCCGGTTATCCGGCGGACTACGCGCAAGTCGTGGCCGCCGCCAACAAGGAAGGCAAAGTCGTCATCTACAGCGCGCTCGATACCAAGGCCGCGAAGCCGCTGATCGAGGATTTCAACAAGGCCTACCCGAACATCAAGGTCGAGTACAACGACATGAACTCGACCGAGCTCTACAACCGCTTCATCGCCGAGAACGCTTCGGGCCAGGGCGGGGCGGACGTCATGTGGAGCTCGGCGATGGACTTGCAGATCAAGCTCGTCGACGACGGTCTCGCGATGGCGTACAAGTCGCCGGAGCTCGCGAAGCTGCCGAAGTGGGCGGTTTACAAGGACATGGCCTACGGGACGACCTACGAGCCGGCGGTCTTCATCTACAACAAGCGCCTGGTCACGGGCGAGGAGATCCCGCAGGACCACGCGGCGTTCGCAAGAGTGATCAGCACCCACGCCGACAAGTACAAGGGCAAGGTCACGACCTACGACATCGAGAAGAGCGGCGTGGGCTTCATGTTCGTGGTGCAGGACACGAAGTACTTCCCGGGCATGAAGGACCTCGAGCACGCTTTCGGCAAGACCGGCTACAAGGTCTATTCGTCGACCGGCAACATGCTGGAGAAGGTCTCCTCCGGCGAGCACCTGCTGGGCTACAACGTGCTCGGCTCCTACGCGGCGGTGCGGGCGAAGAAGGACCCGGGACTGGGCGTGGTGCTGCCGAAGGACTACACGCTGGTGCTCTCGCGGGTGATGTTCATCGGCAAGAACGCGAAGAACCCGAACGCGGCGAAGGTCTGGACCGACTACATCCTGTCGCAACGCGGGCAGAAGATGATCGGCAGCGACGTGGAGCTCTACGCCATGCGCGACGACGTCGACGCAGAGTACACGGCGAAGAAGTTGAACCAGCAGCTGGGCTCCAACGTGAAGCCGATCCCGGTGAGCTCCGAGATCACGCAGTACCTCGATTCGAAGAAGCGCCTGGAATTCCTCGCGCAGTGGAAGGCCGCGCTCGCCGCCGGCAGCGGCAAGTAGCGGCGGGCGGGGAAGCGCGTGGCGTCGGTCCCCGCGAGCTGGACACCGGAGTCGCGCGCGGTAGCGCTGGCGCCGCGCGCGCTCACCATCCTCGTCACGGCAGCGGCGGTCTTCGCGCCGCTCGCGCTGATCCTCTACCAGAGCCTGCTCGACGCGCCGTTCTTCGACGCGAAGAAGAACGCCGGGCTCGACGCGTATCGATTCATCTTCGCCGACGCGGATTTCTGGCAGGCGTCCGAGAACTCGTTCCTCATCGCCGGCGGCATGACGCTCATCGCCGTGCCGCTCGGCGCGCTCCTCGCGTTCGTCATGGAGCGCACCGATATCCGCGGCCGGCAATGGATCGAGCCGCTGCTGCTCGTGCCGAGCTTCGTCTCCCCGATGGTGCTCTCGTTCGGCTACGTCGTCGCGGCGGGACCCGTGGGCTTCTACACCATCTGGACGCGCGATCTCTTCGGCGCGGCCCCGTGGAACATCTATTCGGTCCTCGGCATGACCGTCATCGCCGGACTCACGCACGTGCCGAACGTGTACGTGTACGCGTCCTCGGCGCTGAAGAGCCTGGGCTCGGACGTGGAGGAGGCGGCACGCGTCATCGGCGCATCGCCTTTCCGCGTCGCGCTGTCGGTGAGCCTGCCGCTCATCATGCCCTCGCTGCTCTTCTCGGCGGTGCTCGTCTTCTTCCTCGGCTTCGAGCTCTTCGGCCTTCCCCTCGTGCTGGGCGACCCCGAGGGAATCCTGGTGCTCTCGACATACCTCTACAAGCTCACCAACAAGCTCGGCACGCCCTCGTACCACCTCATGGCCGCGGTGGCGATGTGCATCGTCGCGATCACTTTCCCGCTCGTGCTGCTGCAGCGCCAGCTCCTCAAGGGCTCGCGCAAGTACGCCTCGATCAAGGGCAAGGCCGGGCGCATGCGCGAGCTGCCGCTGGGGCCATGGAAGTGGCTCGCGATGGCGCTCATCGCGTTGTGGATCTTCACCGCCGTGCTCGTGCCGCTCTCGGGTGTGGCGCTGCGCGCTTTCGTCACCAACTGGGGCGAGGGTGTGAACCTCTCCGAAGCGCTCACCCTGGAGACCTTCCGCACGATCTGGGGCGAGCCCACGATGATGCGCGGCATCCTCAACACGGTCCTCATCGGCGTGGTCGGCGGGCTCCTCACGGTCGCCTGCTACACGGCGATCGGATTCGCCACGCACCGGCGTAACGACGGGTGGTCCCGCTTCGTCGATTACCTGATCCTCGTGCCGCGCGCGGTGCCGGGACTGCTCATCGGCCTCGCCTTCCTGTGGGTGTTCCTCTTCTTCCCGCCGCTCACGCCGCTGCGCTCCACACTCTTCAGCGTCTGGCTCGCGTATTCGGTCGTGTGGCTCGCCTACGGCATTCGCCTCATCTCCTCGTCGCTGCTGCAGGTGTCGCCCGAGCTCGAAGAAGCGGCGCGCAGCGCGGGCGCCCGCCGCGCTCGCGTGTCGCGCGACATCACGCTGCCGCTCATCCGCTACGGGCTTCTCGGCTCGTGGCTGCTCGTCTTCATGATCTTCGAGCGCGAATACTCGACCGCGGTGTACCTGCTCGCGCCGGGCACGGAGGTGATCGGCGCGCAGCTCGTGTCCCTGTGGCAGGGCGGGGCGATCGACATCGTCGCCGGCCTCTCGCTCATCAACGTGGTCCTGGTCGGGGTCGGACTGGGCGTGGCGCTGCGCTTCGGCGTGCGGCTGCGCGACTGAAACGGGAACCGTCATGGCTGAGCTCACCGTCGAAAACCTGCACCTGCGCTATGGCGACAACCCGATCCTCAAGGGCGTCTCGATGCAGCTCGAGCGCGGCGAGGTGGTGTCGCTGCTGGGTCCTTCGGGGAGCGGGAAGACGACGCTCTTGCGCGCGGTCGCGGGGCTCGAACAGCCGCACGCCGGCCGCATCCTCATCGGCGAGCGCGTCGTCTTCGACGGCGCCGGCGCGATCGAGCTTCCGGCCGAGGCGCGCAACCTCGGTCTCGTCTTCCAGTCGTACGCGCTCTGGCCGCACAAGACCGTCCTCGACAACGTCGCCTACGGTCTGAAGCTGCGCGACGTGGGCCGCGCGGAAAGCGCCGAGCGCGTCGCCAAAGTGCTCGAGCAGCTGGGCCTCGGAAAGCTCGGCCAGCGATTCCCCCACCAGCTCTCGGGCGGGCAACAGCAGCGCGTCGCGATCGCGCGGGCGCTCGTCTACAACCCGCCGGTGATCCTGCTCGACGAGCCGCTCTCGAACTTGGACGCGAAGCTGCGCGAGGAGGCGCGCGCGTTCCTGCGCGAGCTCATCGTGCGGCTCGGGCTCTCCGCGCTCGTCGTCACGCACGACCAGAGCGAGGCGATGGCGATGTCGGACCGGATCCTGCTCCTCAACAACGGCGTGATCGAGCAGCAGGGCACGCCGCAGCAGATGTACGCCTCGCCCGCGACGCTCTTCACGGCGGAATTCATGGGCAGCAACAACCGCCTCAAGGGCAAGCTCGCCGAGGTGCGCGACGGCCGCGCGCGCATCGCGGGCGACGGGTGGGCGCTGTGGGGGGCGCTGCGTGGCGAGGCGACGCCCGGCCGCGAGGCGGTCGGCGTGATCCGCCTCGAGCAGGTGCGCGTCGCCGAGAACGGCGAAGGCAACCGCCTGCGCCTGCCGTTGAGCACGTCGATGTTCCTCGGCGACAAGTGGGAGCATCTCTTCCGCGCCGGCGACATGCCGCTGCGCGCGCACAGCGCCGGCGAGCTCGGGCCCGGCGAGTACTGGCTCGACTTTCCCGCCGACCGGCTCTGGGTGTTCTAGCGATGGAGTTGCGGTTCGACCGGTTTCTGCGCTATGGCGAGCTCACCGCAGCGCTCGCGGACCTGGCGCGGCGGCACCCGAAGCTCTTCCGCATCGACACCATCGGCAAGAGCCACGAAGGCCGCGACATCCAGGTCGTCGTCGCGACCAACGCCGCGAGCGCAGAGGCGGAATCGAAGCCCGGCTTCTGGGTGGACGGCAACATCCACGCGGGAGAGCTCACGGCGTCGATGGCGTGCCTCACGATCCTCGACTTCCTCGAGCGCGGCTACGGCTCGGATGCGGACGTGACGCGGCTCCTCGACACGCGCGCGCTCTACATCTGCCCGCGCGTGAATCCCGACGGCGCCGAATGGGCGCTCGCCGACAAGCCCAGGTACATCCGCTCCTCGACGCGGCCGTATCCGTTCGACGAGGATCCGGTCGACGGATTGAATGTCGAGGACGTCGACGGCGACGGGCGCATCCTTTCGATGCGCATCAGGGATGCGAACGGCGGCTACAAGGCGCATCCCGACGACGCGCGGTTGATGATCCCGCGCGATCCGGCGGAAGCGGGCGGCGACTACTGGCGCGTGATCCCCGAGGGGACGCTCGTGAACTACGACGGCGTCGAGATGCGCTTGAACCGCGACAAGCAGGGCCTCGACCTCAACCGCAATTTCCCCGCGGCATGGCGGCAGGAGTTCGAGCAGCTCGGCGCGGGCCCCTATCCCACCTCCGAGCCCGAGGTGCGCGCCGTCGTCGATTACATCGTGCGCCATCCGAATCTCGGCGCCGCCGTGAGCTTCCACACCCACAGCGGCGTGATCCTGAGGCCCTTTTCCGCCGAGCCCGACGACCACATGCCGGCCGAAGACCTGTGGCTCTACAAGCTCTTCGGCAGGAAGTCGACCGAGCTCACGGGCTACCCGAACATCTCGATCTTCCACGATTTCAAGTACCACCCCAAGAAGATCATCACCGGCGGCTTCGACTGGGCGTACGAGCACCTCGGGCAATTCTTCTGGACGGTGGAGATCTGGGCGCCGGTGAAGGAAGCGGGAGTCGAGGGCTACCACTTCATCGACTGGTATCGCGAGCATCCGGCCGAGGACGATCTCAAGCTCCTGCGCTGGAGCGATCGCGAGCTCGGCGGCGAGGGCTACGTGAGCTGGTATCCGTTCGAGCATCCGCAGCTCGGCGCGGTGGAGCTGGGCGGATGGAACCGGCTCGGCGTCTTTCGCAATCCGCCGGTCAAGTACCGCGAGCGCGAGGTGCGTCGGTTCCCGCGCTGGATCGTATGGCAGGCGCTCACCCTCCCGCGGCTCGAGACCCTGCGCACGGAAGTCGTCGCGCTCGGCGCCGACACGTGGAAGGTGCGGCTCGCGGTGCAGAATTCCGGCTACCTGCCGTCGTACGTCACCAAGCGCGCGCTCGAGCGCAAGATCGTGCGCGGCGTCGTGTACGAGATCGCGCTGCCGGCGGGCGCCGCGCTCGTCGGCGGCAAGCCGCGCGTCGAGGGCGCGCAGCTCGAGGGTCGCGCCAACAAGGTGAGCCTGCAAGCGGTCGTGCCGGATCCCTCGCTCACGGGCGATCGCGGCCAGTGCGAATGGACGGTGCGCGCGCCGAAGGGAGCGCAATTGACCGTGACGGCCCGCCACGATCGCGCCGGGAAGGTCGTCGAACGCATCGTGCTCGCATGAGGCGGGCGGCCGCGAAAGTGCTAGGCTAGAAGCATCGTTTGTCGGAGCCATTCGAGCCGTGGGCGCGACCAGGCCTGCAGCCGTGGCAGGCTTCTTCTATCCGGGTGATCCGGCGGCGCTCGCCGCCGAGGTGGCGTCGTATCTCGCCGCGGCGCGCGGCGACGGCGCCAAGCCCGCACCGAAGGCGATCATCGCCCCGCACGCGGGCTACATCTATTCCGGTCCGATCGCCGCCTCCGTCTACGCTCGTCTTGCGCCATTGCGGGGTCGCGTGCGCCGCGTCGTGCTCGCGGGTCCCGCGCACCGCGTGTACGTCGCAGGCGCGGCGATTCCGAACGTCGATGCGTTCTCTTCGCCGCTGGGCGCGGTGCGCCTCGACCGCGCCGCGCTCGAGGCCATCGCGAAGCTTGCGTTCGTCGAGGTGAGCGACCGCGCGCACGCCCAGGAGCATTCGCTGGAAGTGCACCTGCCGTTCCTGCAGTCGGTGCTCGGCGACTTCTCGCTCGTGCCGGTGGTCGTCGGCGACGCATCGCCAGACGAGATGGGCGCGCTCTTCGACCGCGTGTGGGGGGGCGACGAGACGCTCGTCGTCGTGAGCAGCGACCTCTCGCATTACCTGCCGTATCGCGCGGCGCAGGACCGCGACACGCGCACCGCGCAGGCGATTGTCGGGCTCGAGGCGCGCCTCATCCCGGACGAAGCGTGCGGCGCGGCGCCGATCAACGGGCTGCTACGCGCGGCACGGGCCCGCAACCTCGCCGCCGAGCTCGTCGACCTGCGCAATTCCGGCGACACTGCGGGAGACCGCTCGCGCGTGGTCGGCTACGGCGCCTTCGCTTTCGCGCCGAACCATGGTTGAGCACGAGCAGCGCCGGCGCACGCTCCTCGCGATCGCGCACGAGGCGATCGGCGAGCCGCGCGAGCCCGGCACGCCCGGCGAATGGCCGCACGATTGGCTCAAGCTGCGCGCCGCGACCTTCGTGACGCTGCGCATGCAGGGAGAGCTGCGCGGCTGCATCGGAACCATCGACGCCCGCCGGCCGCTCGGCGACGACGTCGCGCACAACGCCTATGCCGCGGCTTATCGCGATCCGCGCTTTCCGCCGCTCGCGCGCGACGATCGCACGCGCATCGCCGTCGAGGTGTCGGTGCTCTCGCCGCGCGTGCGTCTCGAGGCGGCAAGCGAGCAGGACCTGTGCGCGCGGCTGCGTCCCGGCATCGACGGCGTCGTCGTCGAATACCAGGACCTGCGCGCGACGTTCCTGCCGCAGGTGTGGGAGAACATCCCCGATCCGTTCGAGTTCCTGCGCAACCTCAAGCTCAAGGCGGGCCTGCCGGAGCGCTTCTGGCACGGCGACCTCAAGCTCTGGCGCTACAGCGTGGAGAAATACCTGTGACCGCGCGCGTTCCCGACGATTTCGAGGGAAGCCTCCACCCCGGCCGCTGGTGGCACAAGCTCGACGACGGCCGCATCCAGTGCGACCTGTGCCCCCGCGACTGCCGACTGCACGAAGGCCAGCGCGGCGCGTGCTTCGTGCGCGCGCGCGTGAACGACGCGATGGTGCTCACGACCTACGGCCGCTCGTCGGGCTTCTGCATCGATCCGATCGAGAAGAAGCCGCTCAACCATTTCCTGCCCGGCTCCGCCGCGCTTTCCTTCGGTACAGCCGGATGCAATCTAGCTTGTAAATTTTGTCAAAATTGGGACATCTCGAAGTCGCGCGACATGGACCGGTTGATGGACAACGCCACGCCGGAGGCGATCGCGCGCGCGGCGGTGCGCTCGGGCTGCAAGAGCGTCGCCTACACCTACAACGATCCGGTGATCTTCGCCGAGTACGCCATGGACATCGCCGACGCGTGCCGCGAGGCGGGCATCCTCAACGTCGCCGTCACCGCCGGATACATCTCGCCCGAGCCGCGGCGCGAGTTCTACGCGAAGATGGACGCGGCGAACGTCGACCTCAAGGGCTTCACCGACGAGTTCTACGTGAAGCTCACGGGCGCGAAGCTCGCGCCGGTGCTCGACACACTCGTGTACCTGCGGCACCAGACGAACGTGTGGTTCGAGATCACGACGCTCCTCATCCCGGGAAAGAACGATTCCAGCGACGAGCTGACGGCGATGTCGAAGTGGATCATGAAGGAGCTGGGGCCCGACGTGCCGCTGCACTTCACGGCGTTCCACCCCGACTTCAAGATGATGGACACGCCGCCGACGCCCGCATCGACGCTCACGCACGCGCGCAGAATCGCGCTGGACGAAGGCTTGCGTTACGTCTACACCGGCAACGTGCACGACAGCGAGGGCGGCACGACGTACTGTCCGCAGTGCCGCGCGGCGCTCATCGTGCGCGACTGGCATCGCATCGACGCGTATCGCATCACGCCGGACGGGAAATGTCCCGACTGCGGCAGCGCGATTCCCGGACGCTTCGAGGCCTTCGAACGGCGCGCGCAGTTCGGCCCGCGCCGCATTCCCGTGCGCCTGTCGCGCTAGCGGCTCAACGTTTCCACTCCGGGTGCTGCTCGTGCAGCTCCCGATGCTGCTCGATGAGAACCTGATAGAAGGAGAGTCGCTCCGGCGAAATCTCGCCGCGACCCGCGGCCTCGACGACCGCGCAGCCGGGCTCCTCGAGGTGGGCGCAATCGTTGAACTTGCAGCGCCCGAGATGCGGGCGGAATTCGCGCATCGCCTCTCCGATCTGGTCCTCGGTCAGGTGGAACAGGCCAAACGACTGGAATCCCGGCGTGTCGATGATCGCGGTGTCGCGGTCGAGGCGATAGATGCGCGAGAAGGTCGTCGTCTGCGCACCCGATTCGAGGGAGGCGGTGAGGTCGCCCACGCGTGCCACGTCGCTCATGAGGAGCGCGTTGACGGTGCGCGACTTTCCCATGCCGCTCTGGCCGACGAGGAGCGTCAGGTTCTTCTCCAGATGCGGCAGGAGCGGCTGCGCGGTCTCGAACTTCGCCGACATGCTGATGATGGTGTAGCCGATCGACTCGTACACGCGCAGCGTCTTGAGCGACTCGGCGTGCTCGGGAAGGTCGGATTTGTTGAGCGCGATGATGACGGGAATGCGCGCCGCCTCGCAGGCGACGAGGCTCAGGTTCAGGAACGCCTCGCTGAAAGGCGGCTTGGGCGCGAGCAGGATCACGACCTGGTCGACGTTGGCGGCGAGCGTCTTCTCGCGCCACTGGTCCGAGCGATACAGAAGGTTGCGGCGCGTGCCGACGCGCTCGATGGAGCCCTGGGCGGAGCCGGTGAGGCGCGCCTCGACGAAGTCGCCGCAGGTCGCGTCCTGCTTCTTGCCGCGGCGCGTGCACACGATCTGGCGGCGGTCGGCGAGCTCGACGAGGAATTCGCGCCCGAAGTCGGCGACGACGCGGCCCTCGACGACCATCTGCTGCTCGCGCTCGCGCCGGGTGGTCATTTTATTTCTTGACGGCGCTTCGCGACCACGCGGCGCTCACCGCTCGCCGCCTCTCAGATCTCGAACAACGCGTCGAGCTTCGCGGCGCAGATGAAGTCGTTCTCGGAGAGGCCGTCGATCGCGTGGGTCACGTACGAGACGCGGCACTGGTTGTAGCCCACCAGCATGTCGGGATGATGGTCCTCGCGATGCGACACCCACGCCGCCGCGTTCACGAACGCCATCGTCTCGTAGTAGTTCTTGAAGCTGTAGGTCTTCGCGATCGACTTGCCGTCGAGCGACCACCCCTGAAGCCCCTTCAGCATCGGGCGCACCTGCTCGGGCGTGAGCGGCGCCACACCGCCTTCGCACGGCTTGCACTTCTTGCGCGCGAGCTCGTTCATTGCGCGATGTGCCTGAGATGTTCGATCCGCAGGACCGCCGGGGGATGCGAATCATACACCAGCGAGTGCAGGGGATCGGGCGTGAGCGTCGCGGCGTTGTCGCGATAGAGCTTCGCGAGCGCGTTCACGAGGTCGGTGGCGCTCGCGTGCGCGGCCGCGTAGGCGTCGGCCTCGAACTCCTGGCGCCGCGCGATGAGGCTCGCGAGCGGCTGGAAGGGGAAGGTGAACACCGGCACCGCGAGCGCGAAGCCCGCGAGCGCCGCGCCGATGTGCGGCTCACCGAGCTTGAGGGATTGATAGAACGCGGGCTCCTGGTAGAGCCAGCCGAGAATGCCGAGAAGGAGCAGCGCGAGCCCGAAGCGCACGGCGAGGAGCCGCGGAATGTGGCGCCGCGCGAAGTGGCCGAGCTCGTGCGCGAGCACCGCCTCGATCTCGGAAGGCGTGAGACGCTCCATGAGGGTGTCGAAGAAGACGATGCGCTTGTTGGTGCCGAAGCCGGTGAAGTACGCGTTGCCGTGCGTGGAGCGGCGCGAGCCGTCCATCACGAACAGGCCCTCGGCGTGGAAGCCGCAGCGCTCCAGCAGCGCCTCGATGCGCCGGCGCAGCTCCCCTTCCTCGAGCGGCGTGAAGCGGTTGAAGAGCGGCGCGATCCAGCGCGGGAAGACCATGACGAGGACGAGCGTGAAGGCGATCCAGGCGATCCAGGTGTAGAGCCACCAGAGCGGGCCCGCGGCCTCGACCAGCCAGAAGACGCCCAGCAGCAGCGGCGTGCCGATCACGATCGAGAGCGCCGCTCCCTTGGCGATGTCGAGCGCGAAGAGGGCGGGCGTCATGCGGTTGAAGCCGTGGCGCGCCTCGATCGCGAAGGTGCGCCAGATGTCGAACGGCAGCGCCGCGGCCGTCGTCACGAGCAGCACCCCGAAGACGGTCGCGAGGCCGCGGGCGTGGCCCTCGCCGAAGAGCCGCGCGGAAAGCGCGTCGATCGCGGCGATGCCGCCGCCGAGCGTGAGCGCGAGCAGCACCGCGCCGTCGACCACGAGCGACTCGACGATGCCGAGCCTCAGCTTGTCGAGCGTGTAGTCGGCGGCGCGGCGGTGGTCTTCGATCGGGATGACGGCCGCGAAATCGGGCGGCACGCGGTCGCGATTGCGCGCGACGTGGCGCGCCTGCCTGAGCGCAAGCCA
>Ga0075436_100002052_pt1 | contig 13890 bp, 12 predicted proteins | sample RhiMethybrSRZTD5_FD_75303 | JGI IMG/M metagenome (GOLD analysis project Ga0075436, IMG submission 75303) | Populus rhizosphere microbial communities from Tennessee, USA - Rhizosphere MetaG P. TD hybrid SRZTD5 | ecosystem: Host-associated > Plants > Roots > Rhizosphere > Soil | place: USA...
GTTGTAGCAACCAGTGAATCTGCCAGAAGGTATTACAATACAAAGCAGTTCATATTTAAAGGAGTACCTAATGTGTTCAAACCTTCTGAGACTTTGAGGGACAAGACTTTTTTAGATCCAACTAATGTATGGTACCTATATAGTAACGGACCTTTAAAGCAGAGTCTCGAGAAATTTGCAAAATTTCCTATAGCAACCAGTTATGAGAGAAAAGAACCCAGATTACTCTTGGTGGCTGTAGATGTACAGGAAGGAAGCACAGTAGTTTTTGATAGTTATGAGAAACAGGATGGTAGTCGCAAAACTGAATATGGTCGTTATGATCCTGAATTTGCGCATGATAGTAATGAAGGATTCGAACACATAATCAGATATAATAATGGAATAGAGGTTGATTTTGTTCTTGCTAGTGGTTCTGTACCTGTCAACTATGACTACACTAAAATAATGGTTGAAAATTACAGTAACGAATACAAAATCGAATCTGAAAACGTACCTGAGAAAAAATCGCAAACTAGAAAAAGCATTAATAAGAAAGAACGCTACTTTTGGGATGGTGGGATTATTGCCAATACTCCGCTAAGGGAGGCAGTGATGGAACACCGCAGATATTGGCATTATGTTAGAAAATCTGAAGTACCACTACTTCGTGCATTCATAATAAACGTACATCCTATTAAACAAGAACATTTACCAGCTAATTATGATGGAGTACTAGATAGAAAAAATGACTTGACATACCATGACAGAACCTTATTTGATGAAAGGATGGCACTAATGATAACGGATTATGTTAGTATTATTAATAAACTAATCAAGCTGGCCAGTGATAATAAGATTAAAAAGAGCTTGGTGGACAATATAATGCAAAACCAAGCCCTATCGAGAAATTTTATGACCGGGAAGCATTTTACGTATGCAGATATGATTGAAGGCATGGTCTCTGTAGATCTAGTAGTTAGAGTTGAACGAAAAAACGACATGAATACAATAGCAAATAAGACATTTGATTTTTCAGACACTACCATACACCAGCTAATAAAAAATGGGTATGAAGAGGCATTAGATCAAGGATCTAAAATAATCAAGCAGTGGCTTTCTGAACGTAACTAAACCATGCAATAATTGCATGAGTTAGGATTGGATGAATAAGCCGTAAATGAATTTGTAATTGCCTGTATAGTGTTGGCCATAAGTTTACCGTTTATTCTTACTTCAGGGATTAGTTTTATTCCATGTCGTTAACTAGTAGAAATAAGATGAATCTGATAAAAGGGAAGGGACCATGATACTCAGCTACTGAGAGCAAACGATCTCGGATCTAGTAATTCAAACTCATCAAGGAACGTGTTCCAAACTTCTTCGGCTAAGTGACTTCCGTCTACTTTGCTCTTCCTCCATTCATCCAGATTATTAATCGCCTTCTTAAAGCGATCTATGCTCATTACCAACCCATAATAGTCCCTTACCCTTTCTAGTGTAGTTTTATAATGTTCTTCATTACCGGACGCTGTGGCATCAGATATTAGTGCCACATCGTATCCTATGTTAAATCCTTCTCTTAGTGACGTCTCCACGCAAATCGAAGTGTCGATACCCGTAAAAATTAGCAAGTTAATGCCTTCGCTCTGAAGCCATACTCGTAATTCTGTATCTTGGAAAGCTGAATCTCTCCGTTTGATTACTACATGATCCTTCTCAGTCGGCTTTAGTTCGTCAATTGTAACACCATCCCATGTCCCTCTCACACAAATCGGAATCTTTAGTCGCTCTTGTCTCGTTTTTGGTAAAAAGTTGTGGACTTTGGTTAGGACGTCAATTCCACTAGCTTCCTTAACAGCTTCGGTATAAAATATAGGAATATCTTTACTCCTGCAGAAATCGATTATATTCCTAAGCTTGGGGATTATCTCTCTGTAGTTTGAGGTATTCATTGCCAACCTATCATATGAACCACCTTTGCTTACGAAACCATTCTGCATGTCTACAACTATCAAAGCAGGTACGATCTTACGTCCTGATGGAAAATTCGCTTGAAACATTTCCAGTGGTCGTTATAATATCGAAATTATATAAGCGTATGCTCTTGATAAGCTAAGTCACAACTGGCTCCATTTTCAGAGATCATTGTTACGGATGCTTGTTTTATTTTCTAAAGTATTTGATGGATGCCAAAACCTTGATAGCTAGAAACATACTTAAATGCAGGTAGAAATCCTGTATTTTCATGGCCGAAAGTGAGTTACTGGTAACCTTTATGCTCGGGTTGAGCCTGTTACTAGTGGCTATCTCTGCAGTGCACCGATATACAAGAAGCTTCATTATACCTGGAGTTGCGATTTTAATGTTTCTTGGAGCAATGTTAGCAATAGTCCCTATTATTAGTCACGAGGTAGACAAGTTTTATGGGATAATTGAAACTATACCTGAAATAGTATACTTGGTCATTATTCCAATTTTGATCTTTGACTCTGGACGCAAATTATCTGTTGGACAGATGAAAAATGAAGCTATTCCAATTGGCTACTTTGCAATCATAGGAGTAATACTAACTATACTAATTATAGGAATTGGAGTTAATTTTATATTTCACATTCCATTAATAGACGCCTTACTTCTCGGGACTATTCTTGCTGCCACCGACCCCGTAGCTGTCGGAGTAATATTTAAGAAGTTCCCAATTCCGCGTAGATTGGATATAATCATAGAAGGAGAGTCATTATTCAATGACGCAACCGGGGTTATCTCTTTTAATGTTGTTAAAGGTATAATATTTTCAGGCGTTGTTTTTTCTTTGGCAGATGTCTCCGTCTCTTTTATTTGGTCAATGCTAGGTGCAATTGCTTTTGGCACTGCACTAGGATGGATTGGTGGGAAAATTCTTGACAAGTGGAATGCTGATGAGTTTGTAGATTTCACCTTTTCCTTAGGATTGGCTATCGGTGGTTTTATCGTGGCTGACCACTTTTTACATATATCTGCAATAGTAACGACTTTATTTATTGCAATGTTTATCGTCACGCGACATAAAGAGGTCTCAACCGGTGTTAGGAAACTCTTTCACAAGTACTGGGACTACCTAGGTTTTGTTACAAACAGTATCTTGTTTTTTGTAATTGGAATTCCTTTACTTGCAGTAGAATCATATCAAAATAGCGGTGTTGCATTGATAATAATAATAGTAGCTCCATTTGTTATCATGATGTTCTCCAGAGCGGTAGTAATTTACAGCGGCAGTGCATTCTTAAGAATCTTCAGGGTTAGAATTCCTCTTCAATGGCAAAATATTCTAACCATTGGAGGTTTAAGAGGCGGCATAGCAGTAGCTTTAGTTCTCTCACTTTCATCAGACTATCAATTCAAGGATCTATTCATTAGTATAGTAGTACCCTTAATTGCAATTAATTTAGTTGTGAATCCAATTGTTTTAAACCAGTATCTGAAAAAAACATCCTCTAAAATGGCTCCGTCGAATTCTGACATTCATTAATTGGTTGTAATATATGAGTATTCAGCAAAAAATCATAATTTTTACTTTAGTATTTGTTATTCATTGAGCAAGTGAATAGAAAAACATATGTGGATAGATTGCAGTATAGGATTTTAATGAAATCTACTTTCATAACTGTTATAGCGACAACTTTGATAATAATAGCAACACCTTTTGTCATCACGCAACAAATTCAAGCTCAACAAGGCAATATGATTATCACATTTCTGTCGGGCAAAGAGGAAGTTCCCCCAACTAAATCTGATGCTAATGCTTGGGCCAAGTTCCAAGAGGTTAACGGTGGTGCACAAATTGCTTATTGGGTTAGTATTAGTGGACTAAATAAAATAACAGGGGCACATTTGCACGAAGGAGTTAAGGGTCAAAACGGTGATGTTGTAGCTGTTTTAGCTGGAAATAAATCTGCAACTGAAGGGAATTCAACCATATCGTTGAGCGGAAATATAACAAAGGATGATTTACACGGTCCACTGAAAGGTAAGGAAGTTTCCGATCTTGTAAGTCAAATGAAAAACTCAAGTATCTATGTAAACGTACATACCGACGAATATAAGGACGGAGCCATCCGTGGTCAGATTGGCTAATCTCAATCACATAGTTAAGTGATTTATCGACAAATCTAATTGTATCATAGACAGGCAGGCAGTTTTGTCAAACGGGTTATGACTGACAAATTTTTCTGCCCAAGGGATCATTCTCATCCGAATTGAACTTTATGGTTAATTCATTGAATTAGATTCGGTGGAATGGATAATTATAGAATTCTGATTAAAGGATGGCTGACGTCTAAAGTAAGTTTTTGATCGCAAGAGCGGGAAAAAGTACGCTCCATAATAATGCAGGTTGCAATTAGACTCGAACAAGTGATCAATGTTTATTCTTTAGTCCTGCTAGGCATTAGAAAATCCACGGCTTCAAATAATCCTTCCAGTTCTTTAGAGACTTGGCTCGAAAATACACCTAGAACATCAAAGTCAGCTACTTGCATTCTTCTAGTGCTAAACATAGCCAGAACTCCGATAACATCATCGCCGTGGGTAAGAGGATAGCCTGCAAAAGATTGAAGGTTTTCTCTCCTTGCCCATTCAGGATATCTTATCCTCTTGTCGTTAACAACATCATTAGTTATTGATGGCTTGCCTGTAATTACTATGTTCCCAATTTTATTTGAATTAGCAGAAACTTTCGAAAATTCGCCGTCTATGTTTTTATATTTTCCGGCACTAAATTTTAGGATTAGATTTTTCCTTTCTTTGTCCAATAGCCATATACGAGAAAACTTGGCGCCAAAATGTTTTACCAAGCTCTCTACTATAAACTGCAGCTTTTCATTTAATTTTTGATATTTCTTCATTGAACTGAGGATCTTGTAAGCCCTCCACTTTTGGTCTCTTATGTCATGATCATCAAATAGAGTGTAGGGTGTAACCTTCACCATGCTGGATTCGTAGGAACGAAAATCATCTATCAGATCGACAAATCTATTCAAAAAGTTACTACTTTCAAATTCATATTGTTCTGCAGAATCAAAAACAAAATGACATATCCAATCAAAATCTCCTGTCATCCTTGAACAGTAAACACAAAACTCAGATTCGCCACAGTATTTTTCAAGACGGGAAATCATGACAGATGTGTCTGCTTTGAATCTGAATTTAAGAAGAATCGTACGATTTATCTTATCTGAGAGCAATGAGGGATTTAGGAGGAGAGAGTAACCCAGGATGGTGTTGGATATTTCCAATCTTTTCAATCTATGTCTTACAGTTCTATCAGTTATTTTGTAGCCTAGTCCTTGGAGATTTCTAGCCATTTCATAAGAAGATGTACGCGAGTTCTTTCCCAGCTGTGATAATAGAAATCTATCGATTTCGTCTACCATAGATAGACATCCCTTTGATTGTTATTATGTATTGCCAATTAGGAAATTGTTTAAATGTCCGAGATTATTTCGTTCGTATTATATTTTCTTTCATTGCCTAATCGGAAATTTAGAATACAATTAATTTTCCGTAGTAAATATATCATTTTTATCCCTATACAAAGTTATGAAAATAGATTTTTTTGAAGCAGAACGTGTAATCGAAGAATTGGCAAAAAACTATGCAGCTCCATGTACTACAACATGGTTTAAAGTAACGAGTATCAGGAAACCCTCGGCAGAAGAATACAGAGAAAAGGTAGTAGATTTCATGAAACAATTTGAAATCATTTTGTCAGGGCAGCTACCCCATAGCGAACAAGCAGAATTATGTTTAAAGCATATTAAAGAACACCTAAGTACACAAATTTTGTTGATTAGGAGAGGTAACAACAAAGAAGTAGAAAGACGCTTTCAATATTACGTCAATTACAACTAATTGATAAAATGGCATTTTCTTTTCTCTCTTTTAGCAGCCTTTCATTTGTAAATACTGATGGAAATAAAATGGAAGATATTTAAAAATGGTAAACTACAGTGTACTTGCAATACCCATAATAGGAGTACTCGTAATTGCTGGAACAACTAGTTTTATTATCGTATATTCCTCATATCCACAAAAACATGAAAATATAAGTATTGATGGCAGGTGTTATGAATTACTGGGTACTGCTCATCAGAAATATGGGAACTTAACTGCAGAAGCAGAAATAAATAAAATGATACTTCAAATTAGCAATGTAGAACCAAACAATGCTGTTATACCGATAATTTTCAATGGAAAAGATTCTGAAATTGAAAGGTTTATGGATAGACATAATCTATCAGAAACTTCGAGACAGAGAGTGATATATTTCCCCGACATTAATGGAAGTGTTGTTACAGCAAATATTCCAAAAGCCGAATTACAAAGAATTGTAGACAATCTAACCATATTTGATCTCTTGCCTTCTACTAAATCTGTGGTGGGTAGTATTGGAATCCAACCAAATAATTATATAACATCCATTGAATCTAGAGACATTTCTTCTATTACGGATAAATTCATATCGAATGGGCTGAGGGAGATAATTAGTAGGTCGGATGGAGTGAAGTCAGCAGAGTGTAGAAATAATACGTAGACAAGCCGAAGATAAATAGCTGAATTTAGGTCAAATATGATTCACAAAACGATCAGCCCCACCATGCCAATATGTATTTCGACATTAGGATTATGTGCAAATCTGTCCTGCATCCCTTCCGGCCCACGTTATTTTGAGATTGAATTACAAGTTTCGAAGAATTCATTGAAAAATACTGATTAGCCGTGTGAGGATAAGTCACTACAGGTTCTACAAATAATACGTTTTATTTGATCTAAACCCCAGAGCGTACAGTTTTATTTGTCATTCAAATTGCGAACTTTACGCGATTTGTAACAATGGATAGACAAATCCAAATGGAATAAACACATAGGGCTTATTTGTAGAAAAGCTGTACATTACAACTATCGTTTTGTCCCGCTTTGGTAATACATTCAGAACTTGATATTTTAGAAAACACACCATCTAGTTTATTTTGTCTATTTTGCAACCAGTTGCAAAAATCAACACGAGTCACCCAAATATATACACTGTAATTCGGAAAATAAGTATCGGCGGTCTATTTTCCTCAAAAAGCTCTCCATATCAGCTCTCTTCAACATTAAGTTATATGATAAGATACGGTTTTTAATTAGAAAAACAAAAGCTCGCTTGTATTTTATCTATCTCGCACCAGCCGTAAAATTTTACAACATACTAGAATAAAGCACAGCAACTGGCAATATGATAACAATAATAACGGAACCTACTTAGTAGAGTTTACCATCAGTAAGGCGTTTTAATATACTCGACCAATGGTAATATATACTGCTAGCTAAAATAGTGTTATTAGAGATGCCTATTCGCAGGATACAGGCTAAAGAATTTGAATGTGCTCACTGTGGTTACCTTTGGATAAATAGGATCAATGGCAAGGAGGGACCTATTCCAAAAAACTGTGCTAAGTGCAAAAGGAGGAACTGGAACACTGGAGATTCTCAAAGAACCATGCGGCAAGTAAATGGTCTGAGGAGAAGAATAAAAGGTTTTAAACAAATATACGCTTTCGCCGACACTTACTTTGACAAAGATAAATATGATATTAATGAGGCTATCACTTGGCCTGAAGGGTTAACCGAAAAATTTCTAAACGTGGCTCCGCCACCAACAATAGCGGAACTTAAAATAGTAGTCTTTCCGCCCGGATTAAGACTGGAACCGTTGGACTCCCAAAACCAATATACATTTAGAGGTTACATTCCAGATCCACAAAAGCCTGGTTATTTAACGTACAACCCTAAATCATGGATCAGTCTCCGACGGGAAGAAGCTCAAATACGTCAAAAACTCATGCAGCGCATAATTAACTCAAGATCATGACTAAAGGCAAGGAGATACGATTCTGCAGGAATTCCGGATTCAGCCGTTCCAGCTCATCTCAAATCTGTAATCTTTAATTATAAGGAGTCTTTACAGCAGGAACATGTTTGACACGGTAGAGAAACCACCCTGTAAAATAAATAATTTGATTATTTAATTGAATGGTTATCAGTATTAAATAGTGGCATAATTATACTAGGCTCTAATTTGCATATCAAATCTATCGAGGACGAGCCTCCATCTGAAAAGGTATTTCATAAACTCTGCCATATCTATTAACTGTGATCGTTACTCTATCACTAGCTATCTTTTTACTTCGTATATAAGATGATATTTGTGAAGGACTTTCTATTTTGTTTCCGTCTATTTCTTCGATTATATCTCCTCTTCGCAACCCTGCATTCTCTGCAGGACTATATGGTTCTACGTTGACAATTAGTGCACCATGTACTAGTGGCAATCTGTAAAAGGTAGCTATTCTGGGGTTTAACTTTACTGTGCTTATACCCAGCCACGGTCGTGTGACATGCCCGTTCTCTATCAAATCGTTTAGTATCAATTTTACCGTATTAATAGGGACAGCAAATCCAATTCCTTGTCCATAAGGAATTTTTGCTGTATTTATTGCTACTACTTCACCTTTTGTATTTATTAGCGGCCCCCCTGAATTTCCTGGATTTATTGCGGCATCAGTTTGTACTAACTCTAAAATCCCATTTTCAAATTGTACGTTTCTGTTTAATGAACTGATAATTCCTCCCGTTACTGTTGGTCCCCCAGTTAGTCCAAATGGGTTACCGAGCGCCATAACTATTTGTCCAACCTTAAGCTGCTCTGAGTTTCCCAGATTCGCAGGTTGAAAATTAACCTCATTGTGGGTATTTATCTCAATAGGCTCCGCCATAACTACAGCTAGGTCAGTTTCTTCATCTGTTCCTACAACTTTTGCACTAACCTGTTTTGAATCGCCAAGGGTTACTCTTATTCTATCAGTCCCTTCTATCACATGATTATTTGTAAGTATATGTCCTCTATTGTCTATGATGACACCTGAGCCTACACCCTGAACTGGAAATACCCTGAAGAGTTGGTCTTGCATCATCCTTACACTGGCGATGTTAACTACGCTCTTGCTGACTTTTTCAACAGCATTTACAATAGATTCTTCAGACATTGGTATCAGTTTACTATCACTTCTTCATATATCATATCGGTCATACGATATAACATATAGAGATTAGTCTATTTATATATATCGTATATCCTATATGATAAGTAAACAATAAGTTAAGGTTCTTTCATGAAAGATCAGTAGTAGATAGATTCTTCGGAACTGGAGCAGTACTATCATCTAAATATCCAATTGTCCTGGCCATTTGAACAATATATTAAAATATGATAACCTCGCTAAACTGTACCAAGAAAAAAGAAAGGCAATAATTTTTGACACAAAATCCTTACAAGTCGGAAGAAAATTCAGATCCAGATGAACCTCCTGACGGAAATCGCCAGTTAACCAGTTGTGATACAATAGAGGACGGTACCGAAGCTTTTATGCAATGGATGGGCTCACCTGACAAGAAATCACTTACATCTGACAATCCAATAGTCTTAATTAGATTTGTCAATGATGTGCATGCTGTACTATATGACACATCGGTATCTAAGGAAGTTGAAGTTAGATTAGCATCAGGTATACCATATTGCAATTATTGTAAATCTGATGATTGTGCACATATAGGTTTTACCATATGCGTAGAACAACTAGTCAGACATGGACATATTGGTAACGATGAATCCATAGAAGAAATTATCAACAACTGAATTATGTAATATTATACATTCAAACAGTTTTTATTCGAATTCATTTCTTCTTATTTCTCCTAAAACCAAATGAAAATTTTCTCCCTATATTATCACTATTCTCTACAAGTCTACAACCCATTTTTATTAGATATGGTATGATAAAAGTTGTAATTATAGTCATCGTACCTACCATTGGCAACACAAAGGAACTTGTGGTTCCCACATCAGTTCCACCCCGAAATTTGGGTGTCATTACTAGTTTAGAGACTAGATATATACTCTTTCATCTTATATCTACGATTTTTAATTCTATTGTGCTTTCTGAACCTAGATACTGTCATATTTAATGCAATGTCTTTAAATGCTGCCAGTTCCTTCTATTAGTAGCATTTCCTAAGATGAATTAATACACAGTACAATATTCTGTTAGTTGATTCATATACATATCAATTTTTTTCTGATAGGAATGAATGCAATAATTCACATATTATAGCGGGTTTCTCGGCAAATGGTGCATGTCCAGCGTCTTCTATCATTTCAACCCGGTAGTTCCTAAGAACCTGCTTGAACGGCTCAATATACTCTATTGGTATCAACTTATCGTTATGACCCCAGATTAACAATGTAGGAATATCTTGAATTGACTTTAATCTTCTTAAGTCGATCTGTGTAGTAGTACTATTTTGATAAGCTGATTCAAAAGGATATTTTGCATCTGGCGAGCTAATCCTCGTTATAAAAGTGTTGATAACAACAGGTAAGACTTTCCAGGGCTGAGAAACCATTTGTTCAAATACACTCCGCACGTTGTCATACGTTGGATATTTTGCAGCATTTAGATACTGCGTAAGTAGAGGAGTGGGTCCTTTCAGAAAGCCGGAGGAATCAAATAATACAAGCTTTTCTATCTCTGCCATATTTTTCATGGCAAAGTCAACGGCTATGTATCCCCCTAGTGAATGTCCTACCAATGTAATTTTTCTATCAACACCCTGTAGTCCAATTTTCTCAATAAACTCTAGGATGAATTCTGAAAACTTTCCAATTGTGTATTTAACATCTGTTGGTTTATCACTTCCCCCAAAACCTATCAGATCAACAGCTATCGTGTGATAATACATTGATAATGCATCTGGAATGTCTAACCATCTATCTGCGGATGCGCCAAGACCATGTATAAATAATATGTGACTATCAGCAATGTGACCTCTTTCTTTTGACTCCAGATATCTCATTTTGATATTGTTGTTTAATAGTATAAATTTTTCTTCCATTCCTATGAGATTAGCTATGACCACTTATTATATGCAGATCTTTGACAGAACACCTATAAATTGAATAGTGTTGATTAATTTAACCTGTAACCGATTATATTTTATAACATATCAGATAGTCAGACACATGGTTATTGGGATGACTAATGTATTATGGCTAGTGTCTATTATTTCACTATCTATTGGAGGAACATTTACAATTATCTATATTATTAGACATATGACGGATTATTTCGAAAGAAGAAAGAATAGATAATAACAATGCTCTTTGTGGCCATAAATCATTAAATCTTGAAATTTGAAATTATTACTAATTATGATATCAATATTATTCAGACTAGACTAGATGAGGTCTGTTAAGCATGTATTTTTGTTATCTTCATTTGCATTCCATACTTAGGTCGCAAAGTGATTAATGGTTTTAACTCAACTTTATGAGATGGTACGTGTTTCAACTTCCATTGCCTGCATATTGTGGCAATAAGGAGTATTCCTTCCAACCATGCGAATGGCTCTCCTATACATCCTCTAATGCCACCACCAAAAGGAAAGTAACTGAACCTGGGCAATTGTTTTTTGAATTCTTCTGTCCAACGATCGGGATAAAAACGATCGGGTTCAGGAAAATATCGAGGATCGCGATGCATTACATATTGACTCATTAAAATTATTGACCCTTTGGGTACACTATATCCTCCTACTTTGTAATCGTCAATAGCTTGCCGGCCTAAAGCCCATGCTGGTGGAAAGAGTCGCATAGACTCCGTCAGGAGCTTTTCTGTATACTGTAATTTGGGTACATCATCTATCGTGATTGGTGTTCTACTGTTACCAAAAATCGAATAAAGCTCTTCTTGTAGTCTTGTTTCAATTAACGGGTTTTCCGACAGCAGATAGTATGTCCACGTTAGTGCATTTGCAGTTGTTTCATGTCCGGCCAAAAATATGGTCATTACTTCATCTCTTAACTGCTCATCAGTCATTCTTCCGATTCCGGCCTCCTCGTCTTGTGCTTGCAAAAGTGTTAATAATAAATCATCATGACTTTCTTTATCATCTCCTTTATCCAGTATCTTTCTATGCTCTTTAATCATTCTATATACAATTGAATCCAAGTCCTTTTTTGCTTTCTGAAATCCTTTGTTGATGGGTAAGAGCGGTATTTTTTCAATCAATTCACCAAATGGCATTAAAAGACGGTTGAAATATTTCATACAAGTCAATAGAGCATCACCTACTTCGTCATGTTCTGGATCTATGTCATAACCTAATACTGTCTTACAAATAATTGCTAGTGTAAGCTTTGTCATCTCCTTATGAATATCTAATATTGCACCATCATGCCAACTATTACACATATCATTCGCTTGCTTTATCATCATATCCGAATAAGATTTGATTCGTTTGGGATAGAATGTCGGTTGTATCAAATGTCGTTGCAGGTCATGATATTCTCCCTCACTGGTAACCAATCCGTTACCCAAGAGCCGCTTCGATACTTGTAATCCCCTACTTTTGATAAAATTCTTGTAATTAGTAACTAATACATCCTCTATGTAATCAGGATTATTTAGGAAATAGACATTTTGACTTCCAAATTTAAAATGGGCGATGTCACCATAAGTAAGGGATATCTCGGTTAATAATTTAAGAGGATCATGCAAAAATTTCCGAATCAATCTGTACGGCAATATATAAGTTGGACCTGGGGGATATTCAATTACACTTTTCATATGTTATTATATCCATAACACTTCGGTCCAAACCAGTATATAATGTCTGGTTAAGGTTTATTAGTTGTGTTTAATGATGTTTGGATATTGAGTAGAAATAATAGAAGGTTTTCACAGAAATCATTAGTTTTGACTTCTTTGTTTGTAGTAGCAATATCAGGAATAGTATTATTCAGCGCAAATAGCATTAATTTGTATAACAATAATAATCAAGCACAAGCGCAAAAACAAGTAGAGCCAGCAAAGATTAACAAACTATGGGAAACAGCTAATGACTTGAAGAACCCAGAATCAGTAGCTTATTCACCTAAGCTGAATGTCTTATTTGTTTCTAATGTAAACGGTAAACCAACTGAAAAAGATCAGAATGGATTCATCTCTAAGGTTTCCCCTGCTAATGGGAGCATGATTGAATTAAATTGGGTAACAGGATTGAATGCACCAAAGGGTATAGCTCTTTCTAACAATAACAGTAGATTGTTTGTTTCAGATCTGACAGATCTGGTCGAGATTGATATTAACACTGGAAAAATAATTAAACGCTTCAATGCACCAGGAAGTGCCTTTCTTAATGATGTTGTTTCAGATAAGCAGGCAAATATCTATGTGTCCGATACAATTGCCAATACTATCTACAAGCTAGATGGCAATAATATTACATCTACATTACAACCTTGGTTACAAAGCGCTCAATTAAATGGTCCTAATGGTCTACATGTTGACGAAACTAAAAATAAACTAATTGTTGCTTCATTAGGAAAGTTTAGTAAACCTGGAGCCGGTATAGAAGTTGTTGATTTAAAAAACAAAACAATAACTCCTTTAGGTAAGGAAGGAACGACCTCTCCATTTGGCGGTCTTGATGGAATAGAATCTGATACCACGGGTGAGCGTTACTATGTTACAGACAATCCCGGGGGAAAATTATACTTAGTTAACGCTGATGGAACAGTATATGGAACTTTGATAGATTTACACACACAAGGGGCTGCTGACATTGGATTTATACCAAACCAAAGCACAGTTATAATACCTCTGATGAAGGACAACAAACTTACAGCTTACAAGTTAGCAGAATAGATGTAAATTGAAACTCGCGATAGTATTTCAAACATTAAATTTTGAAATTAGTATCTATCACTACTTACTGTATTGAGTTATCAGATCTAATCTCTGGGTTCAAAGGTCGAATCTAGCCAAGATA
>Ga0075436_100002055_pt1 | contig 13881 bp, 12 predicted proteins | sample RhiMethybrSRZTD5_FD_75303 | JGI IMG/M metagenome (GOLD analysis project Ga0075436, IMG submission 75303) | Populus rhizosphere microbial communities from Tennessee, USA - Rhizosphere MetaG P. TD hybrid SRZTD5 | ecosystem: Host-associated > Plants > Roots > Rhizosphere > Soil | place: USA...
GATCCAGGAGGTGATCTTCGTCGTCGGCCCGCTGATCGTCGGGGTGCTCGCCGCCACCCTCTCCGCCAGCGCCGGCATCGTCGCGGCCGGCGTCGCCTGCGTCGCCGGCACGATCGGGTTCACGACGACGCCGGCCGTCCGCGCCCGCCGGCCCGATCCCAGCCACGACCGCTCCGACCACCACGTACTGCAGGCGCTCGTCCCGTGGGGCATCCGCCGCCTGCTGCTGCTCGGCATCGCCTACGGCGTCGCGTTCGGGGCGGCCGAAGTGTCGATGCCGGCCTTCGCCGAGGCCCACGGCGGCCGCGCGCTGGGCGGGATCACGCTGGCCGCGTTCTCGGGCGGGAGCCTGGTCGGCGGCATCCTGGCCGGCGCCGCCGCCTCGGCCGGGCCGCTCAACCGCCGCCTCCAGGTGACGAGCGCCGCCTTCGTGCTCGTGCTGATCCCGCCGCTGCTGGCCGGGTCGGTCGTGCAGATGGCCGTGGTCATGTTCATCGCCGGGCTCCCGATCGCCCCCAGCGTGGCGGTCGCCTACAACATGCTCGAGCGGGCGGCGGTGCCGGGCACGCAGGCGGAGATCTTCGGCTGGATGTCGACGGCCGTCACGATCGGCATCGCCGTAGGCACGGCCGCGGGCGGCAGCCTGATCGCGCATGTCGGTGTCGACGCCGCCCTCACGCTCGGCATCGCCGGCGCGGCGTCGGCCTGCGCGATCACGCTCACGTCCGAGAAGTAGCACCCCGCCAGAAGGGGTCAGACCCCTTCTGGCGGGTCCTGCCTAGCCGATCGGGAACGGGGCGGCCGTCTTCGCCGAGTTGAGGAGCGGCACGCCATACGCGTTCTCGAGGCCGGCCAGGAGGCCGAAGTGCGTGTACGCGTTCGAGTCCTTCATGCCCACCCCAGCCGTGCCGCCGACGGCGATCGTGGCGATGTGCTCGTCCGAGCGGTTGCCCTCGTCCCAGGTGACGATGACGAGCGCGCCGCCGGCCAGCATCGCCGGGACGTGCGCCTTCAGCCAGGCGTCGCCGGCCTTGATCTCGGCGGTCTTGCTCGACCCCGAGTGCATGTTGTCGTTGTCGTTGGGCACGACGTAGGAGAACGACCGCAGATGCGCCGGGTCGAAGGCGGTGAACGGCACCATGTTGGCGCACGCCGCCGGCTTCGAGGTGACGTCGCTGTAGTACGAGGCCGGGTTGTGCGCCCGGTCGTACGGCAGCGGGCCCGACTTCAGGTAGCAGGCCGACGGCATCGACTCCTCGTACTCGCCCCAGCTCTGACCGATGCCCTGGAGCTGGTTGAAGATGTTGTCCGAGTTCTTGGCGGCCGACGTCGTGGCGATGCCACCCGTCATGCGCAGGTAGTCGGGCAGGCTGCCCGGCGCCGCCTGGTAGTTCGTGTACAGCGTCCCGCCCGCGATCAGCGACTGGATATACGGCGCATTCGCGTTTCCGACGATGCTCGAGTACGTCTTGTTCTCGAGCACGATCAGGACGACCGGCTCCTTCGGCGCCGCCTGCGCGGCGGCCACCACCCCGGCGCCCGCCGGCGCCGCCGACGTGCACGCCAACGCCGCGACCGCCGCGAGCGCGCGAGTCCATCCGTACCGCATCAGCACGACCTCCCCCGTGGCCAAAAGCCTGATTAAGGCAACGGTACGGGCGACAGGGCGTGTTTTCTAGTGGCGAGTACCTCTAGGGCTGGAGCTTGAAGATGAAGTCGAAGTTCCCGTCCTTGCGGGCGTGCAGGATCATCTGGCCGCGCACGTTGCGGTAGGCCCCGGTGCCGCCCGTGACGGCGAGCACCGTCGTCGGGAAGGCGTCGCGGAACGGCCCCTCGACCGTGATCTGGCCCTTGTGCAGGAACGTCGTCCACATGCACTCCCAGCGGCCCTGCTTCGTGCTCGCGCGGACGCAGTTGCCCTGGTCGGAGCCGACCTGGTGCTTGTTGGCAGCGTCGAACACCGGGTTCGCGAACGGCAGCTGGTCGCCGGGCGAATCGTTGGGTGCGCCGATGTCGATGACCTGGTCCGTGATCGGGTGCTCGACCACGTGGATCCGGATCGGCGAGACGATCCCGCCCGAACCGGAGCCGAGCGCCATCGCCCCCGCCGTGAGCGCCGAGGCGAGCACCGCCACGGCCGTCGTCAAGATGAGCGTCCTTCGCATTCCCGGCCTCCTTCTCGTAGGGAGGCCGAGTCTACGACACCATGCGGGCCACGATCTCGGCGGCGGGCTCGACCGTGGTGATCCGGCCCACACCGCGGCCGGCGTAGAGGCACATCGCCTCGATGTCGCCCGTCGTCGAGCGGTGCGGCTCGTCCGCGGCGTAGCGGGCGATCGGCTCGCCGTCGGTCTCGGCCACGATCTCGCCCTCGTTCGGCCGCGCGCCGCTCGCGGGGCTGCCCGCCTGCTCCCACGCCCGGTAGGTGCTGTTGCGAAGGACGCGGTGGGCGGCGCCCGGCCAGCCGCCGTCGAACAGGAACGTGAGCACGGTGTCGCCGGAGCCGGCGGCGAGGAGCCGCCCGGCGTAATCGGCGTGGACGTCGGCCTCGGGCGTCGCCAGGAATCGGGTGCCCATCACCACGCCTTCCGCCCCGGCGGCGAGCGCGCGGCGCAGGCCGTCGGCGTCGGCGATCCCGCCGGCCGCGACCACGGGGACGCCACCGCGCAGGCTGGCGACCAGGTCGAGCACGGGCGTCTCGCCCTCGACGTGCCCGCCCGCCTCCACGCCCTGGGCGATCAGCACGTCGGCGCCGGCCTCGATCGCCGCCCGGCCCTCGCCGACCGATCCGGCCTGCGCGACGACGAGACAGCCGGCCGCGTGCGCGCGCTCGACCAGCCGTTTCTCGACGCCCCACGAGAACGCGACGATCGGGACGCCCTCGTCGCAGAGCAGCTCGAGCCGTTCCTCCTGGTCGAAGGCCAGCACCAGGTTCACGACGAACGGCCGGTCGGTCATGCGGCGGATCGCGCGGATCTGCTCGCGCAGCCGGGCCGGCTCGGTCCACGATGCGCCCAGGCTGCCGAGCCCGCCGGCCTCCGAGACCGCGGCGGCCAGCTCCGGCGTCGCCGCCGGGCCGACCGGCGCCTGCATGACCGGCACCGTCCAGGGAAGCGTCATGACGGCGATCGTAGTGCAGCTGGTACGAAACCCGACCGGCGCGGGTGGCACGATCCCGCTGTGCGACGGCGCCAGCTGCTCGAGCGGGCGGCCGCCCTGCCGCTGGTCGGGGCGCTCGCGGCATGCTCCGGCTCGGGCACGCCCTCCTCCTCGACGCGGGCGACGGCACCGGCCACCTCGACGGGCCGGCCGACGCTCTCCGATCTGGCGGCGCAGCTGCGCGGGCCGCTGCTGTTGCCGGGGACGACGCACTACGCGACCGCGAGCGTGATCTCGAACGAGCGCTACTCCGGGGTGCACCCGAAGGCGATCGCCCGCGCCGTGGTCGAGGCCGACGTCGCCGCGTGCGTGCGCTTCGCCGCCCGCTCGTCGCTGCCCTTCACGATGCGCTGCGGCGGGCACAGCTACGCCGGCTACTCGACGAACGCCGGGCTCGTCTGCGACGTCCGCCGGCTGAACACGATCAGCCTCGCCGCCGACCGGCGGTCGGTGACGGTCGGCGCGGGCGTGCTCGCGATCGACCTGATCACGGCCCTCGCGGCGCACGGCCTGGCCGTGCCCACCGGGTCGTGCCCGACCGTGGGCATCTCCGGCCTCGCCCTCGGCGGCGGCGTGGGCTTCGCCGCCCGGGCCATGGGCGCCACCTGCGACAACATCCTGGCGGTGCGGATCGTCACCGCCGACGGCCGCGTGCGCGTGGCCGATCCCTCGACGAACGCCGATCTCCTGTGGGCGTGCCGCGGCGGTGGCGGCGGCAACTTCGGCGCCGTCACGGCGCTCACGCTCGCAACGCACCCCGTCTCGACGGCCGCGTACGGCTTCTGCGACTTCCCCTGGTCGCAGGCCGCCGCGGCGCTGGCCGCCTGGCAGGGGGTCGCGCCGCACGGCCCCGACGGCCTGTATCTGATCTGCGCGATCGAGACCGGCACGTCGGCGCCGCAGGTGCGCGTGTTCGGCCAGCTGCTCGGCGGGAGCGAGGCCGCGCTTCGCTCCGCCATGGCGCCGATCACGGCGGTCGCCGGCGCGTCGCTCTCGACCGGGTCGGGCGCCTACCTGGACGTCCAGCGGATCTGGGCGGGCTGCGCCGGCGAGTCGGCGGCCGCCTGCCGTGCCATCAAGCCGTCCAGCTTCGCCGCCCGCTCGGCCTATTTCTCGACGCCGCTCGGCTCGGCCGGCGCCGGCACGATCGTGCGCGCCATCGAGGCGCGGCAGGCGGCGGGGGTCGGATCGGGCGCCATGCTGCTCGATCCCTACGGCGGCGCGCTCAACCGGGTCGCGCCGGACGCGACCGCGTTCGTGCACCGCGATCAGCTCTACTCCGCCCAGATGCTGGCCTACTGGGGCTCGGCCGGCCAGGGCACGGCGGCGAACGCCTGGCTCGACGGGCTCGCGTCCGGTCTCGCCCCGCACACGTCCGGGCAGGCGTACCAGAACTACATCGATCCCGGCCTGCACGGCTGGCAGCAGGCCTACTACGCGACGAACCTGCCCCGCCTGCAGTCGATCAAGCGCACCTGGGATCCCGATCGGGTGTTCCGCTTCCGGCAGGGGATCCCGCCCGCCGCGGCTTGATGGCTACGGTATCCGCATGCACGAGACGCCGGCCGATCTGGAGGCGCTGCAGCGTCTGCTCGACGAGAGCTTCGAGGCGGCCGGCGCCCACCTGCGCCGCATCGTCACGCCGGAGCGGCGGATCGACGCGGCGGCGCTCGCGGCCCGGCTGACCGGCGTGCGCCTGCTCGCGCTGGCGACGGCGACCGCCGACGGGCGGCCGATCGTCGGGCCCGTCGACGGCATCTTCTACCGGGGCGCGTTCTGGTTCGGCTCGGCGCCCGACTCGGTGCGCTTCCGCCACATCCGGGCGCGGCCGGACGTGAGCGCGACGCACATCGAGGGCGAGCCGTTCGCCGTCACCGTCCACGGCCGCGCCCGCATCCACGACCTGCGCGACCCCGAGGCGGCCGGGTTCCGCGAGGCGCTCGTCGAGGTGTACGCGCCCCGCTACGGCGACGAATGGATCGGCTGGGCGGAGCAGCATCCCTACGCGCGCATCGACGCCCGGCGCATGTACACGTTCGTCTACGAGGAGCCCGGATAACCCTCGCCCGCGCACCAAAAGGGGTCTGACCCCGCCTGGTGCGTTCGGACATATCCTCCCTCCTCGGATATGCGCGCCCTGGTGAAGAGCCGCGCCGAGCCGGGCCTGTGGCTGGAGGACGTCCCGGAGCCGGAGCACGGCATCAACGACGTTCTGATCCGCGTCCGCCGCACGGGGATCTGCGGTACCGACGTCCACATCGAGCGCTGGGACGCGTGGGCGCAGCGCACGATCCCGGTGCCGCTCGTGATCGGCCACGAGTTCGTCGGCGACGTGGTCGCGGTCGGCTCGAACGTGAGCGACTTCCATCCCGGCGACCTCGTCAGCGGCGAGGGCCACGTCGTCTGCGGCCGTTGCCGCAACTGCATGGCCGGGCGGCGCCACCTGTGCGCCCATTCGCAGGGCGTCGGCGTGACCCGCCCGGGCGCATTCGCCGAGCTGATCGCGCTGCCGATGACGAACATCTGGCACCACTGGCCGGGCATCGACGAGGACGTCGCGGCGATCTTCGACCCGTTCGGGAACGCCGTCCACACCGCCCTCGCGTTCCCGGTGCTGGGCGAGGACGTGCTGATCACCGGGGCCGGGCCGATCGGCTGCATGGCCGCGGCGGTCGTGCGCCACGCCGGCGCGCGCCACGTGGTCGTCAGCGACCCGAACCCGTACCGGCGCGAGCTCGCCGCAGGGATGGGCGCGAGCCTCACGGTCGACCCCGGCGAGCGCGCGCTCGAAGACGTGCAGCGCGAGCTCGGGATGACCGAGGGCTTCGACGTCGGCCTCGAGATGTCGGGCAACGCCGCGGCCCTGCACCAGCTGATCGCGAACATGTCCCACGGCGGCCGCATCGCCCTGCTCGGCATCCCCACCGAGGAGATCGCGATCGACTGGACGCAGGTGGTCTTCAACATGCTGACGCTGCGGGGGATCTACGGCCGCGAGATGTACGAGACCTGGTACCAGATGACCGTGATGCTGCAGTCGGGGCTCGACATCTCCCCCGTGATCACGCACCGCCTGCCGTACTCCGAGTTCGCCGAGGGCTTCGCCATCGCCGGCTCGGGCCGCTCCGGCAAGGTCGTGCTCGACTGGACGGAAGGCTGACATGGACACCGACCTTCGCGACGATCTGCGCGGGCGCCTCGACGAGATCCGCGAGGCCGGCCTCTACAAGTCCGAGCACCTGATCAGCTCGCCCCAGGCGGCCCGGGTGCGCGTCGTCGACCGCGGCCAGGTGCTGAACCTCTGCGCGAACAACTACCTCGGCCTGGCCGACCACCCGGCCATCGTCTCGGCCGCCCACGAGGCGCTCGAGCGGTGGGGCTACGGGATGGCGTCCGTGCGCTTCATCTGCGGCACCCAGGAGGCACATCGCGAGCTCGAGGAACGGCTGGCCGCCTTCCTGGGGACGGAAGACGCGATCCTCTTCGGCTCCTGCTTCGACGCGAACGGCGGCCTCTTCGAGGCGCTGCTCGGCCCGGAGGACGCGGTCATCTCCGACGCGCTCAACCACGCCTCGATCATCGACGGCATCCGCCTGTGCAAGGCGCGCCGGCTGCGGTTCGCGAACGGCGACATGGACGAGCTCGAGGCGCGCCTCGAGGAGGCCGCCGACGCCCGCCACCGCCTGATCGCGACCGACGGCGTGTTCTCGATGGACGGCTACTACGCCCGCCTGCCGGAGATCTGCGACCTCGCCGAGCGGCACAACGCGATCGTCATGGTGGACGACTCGCACGCGGTCGGCTTCGTCGGCGAGGGCGGCCGCGGCACGCACGAGCTGCACGGCGTGATGGGGCGCGTCGACATCATCACGGGCACGCTTGGCAAGGCGATGGGCGGCGCCAGCGGCGGCTACGTGGCGGCCCGCTCCGAGGTCGTCGACCTGCTCCGCCAGCGGGCCCGCCCCTACCTGTTCTCGAACAGCCTGGCGCCGCCGATCACGGCCGCCAGCCTCCGGGCGCTCGACCTGATCGAGGGCTCGTCCGAGCTGCGCGCCCGGCTGGCGGGGAACACCGAGCACTTCCGCGGGCGGATGGGCGAGCTCGGCTTCGAGATCCTGCCCGGCACCCACCCGATCGTGCCGGTGATGGTGGGCGACGCCGTCAGGGCGGCCCGCCTCGCCGAGGGCCTGATCAGCCGCGGCGTCTACGCCGTCAGCTTCTCGTTCCCGGTGGTGCCCAGGGACACGGCCCGGATCCGGACGCAGATGTCGGCGGCCCACTCGCGCGAGGATCTCGACTTCGCGATCGAGCAGTTCGTGGCCGCCCGCGCCGAGCTCGAACAGGACTAGGGGACTGTCCCCGGTGCACCGGGGACAGTCCCCACGCCCCGATCTACGGCTCCCTGAACTGGGCGTGGTGCGTCTGCGCCACGCCGGCGATCTTGGTGAACTCGCCGCCCACCGTCACGGACTTGTCACCGGCAGCGAGAGCCTCGACGCCGAGGGTCGTGTTCACGGCCGGGTGCCAGCTCTGCAGCGCGCCGGTCGCCTCGTCGAGCGCCACCAGCTTGTCGCGGGTCGCCTGCACGGTGCAGAAGTTGTTGCCGGGGATCAGGCCGCAGTAGCCCTGGAAGTGGCCGCCGAAGTAGACGATGCCGTCGAGCACGGCCATGTCGACCACGTTGCCGTTCGTGCCGGCGACGTAGTTCAGCGTGCCGTCGGCGATGTTCCACTTGAGCAGCTCGCCGCCGTTCCCGGTGCCCGCGGCGAAGAGCCAGTTCCCGTCCTGCGTGAAGCGCAGGATCTGGAACGGCCGGAACGTCTGCAGGTCGGACGTGTGCCACGCCCACGGCACCGTCGCGCCGTTCGTGTTGTTCACGGCGCCCACACCGATGAACGATGCGCCGTTCAGGTTGCGGAAGAACCCGCCCAGGACGACGCGCGTGCCGGTCGGGTCGACCGCGATCGCATGCACCTCGGCGTCGACCACGGGCGCCCAGGAGGTGTCGAGGGCACCGGTCGCGGCATTCGCCTTGACCACGAACGGGTGGCTCGCGCCGCCCATCGTCGTGAACGCACCGCCGATGAACACGTTCGAGCCCGACACGGTGATGCCGTGCACGGTCTTGTTCGGCGTCGGCGGCTTGAACCCGGTGACGATCGCGCCGGTCGAGCCGTCGACCTCGACGATCCGCTTGTGGTTCGTCGCGCCGCCGACGGTCGTGAACCCGCCGCCGAGATACACGTTCGAGCCCGACGTCTCGATGGCGTAGACCGTGCCGCCCGTGACGTTCGGGTTCCAGGGCAGCAGCGCCCCGGTGTCGAGATTGATGGCTGCCGCACCGTTGCGGGTGACGGCGCCCGAGCCTGTCGAGCCGGCAGGGAGCATGGCGGTGAAGCTGCCACCGAGATACACAGTGTTGCCGCTGATCACCTCGACTCGAACCGTTCCATTCGCCTGCCACGTCTGGATCGGTTTCGAACCGACAATTGCGGCGTCAGCCACTGACGCCATTGCCAGCATGGCCATGCTCACACAGAGCAGGACCACGCCACGGGCACCCATTCTCCTCACACCAGCCTCCTCTAGGTCCAGACACGCGCCGCTTACGCGGGCATCGTACCCGCTGTTTGGAAAGTGTCAATCTCTCGTGACGCAGAGGTTTGCACCGACTCGCTCAAGCCGAACGGCGGAATCGCCGATGTGCAGGCGTTATGGCTTCCCGTGCTCCGGAACACATCGTGGGCGCCGTCACCTTCACGGCCGCGCTCGACTGGCGCGAGCCCGGGGCGGCCGGTTTGCTCCGCCAGTACGCCGCACAGTTCCGGGCCGGCGACGCGGCGACGCTCCTGATCCACGGCGGCGCGGCGGCCGACGTCGTGCCCGTCGCGGCCGAGCTGGGCGACGGCTCGCCCGACATGGTGCTGGTCGAGCATGTCGAGCCTTCGGAGCTCGAGATGCGCGTCGACGCGGTCCTCGGGACGGCCGCGCTCGCGGACGCGCCGTGCGTCGACCCGGCCGGCCTGCGGGCGCTCTTCGACCTGCGCGCGCCGGGCATCCGCCGCGCCCACCGCTTCACCTGCAACCTGTGCGGGACGGACGCCGTCGCCGAGACCCGGGGCTGGCCGCGCGACACGGCCACCTGCCCGCGCTGCGGGTCGGCGGCGCGGTTCCGCGGCCTCGCCGACCTGATCGCGCGCGAGCTCTTCGGGAGCACGGAGCCGCTGTGCGCGCTGCCCGCCCGGCCCGATCTGACCGGGGTCGGCATGAGCGACCCGCTGCCGCTGGCCGCGCTGCTCTCCCGCCGCATGAGCTACGCGAACACCTTCTACCACTGCGAGCCGCTCCTCGACGTCTGTGCGCCGGGCGAGCACGCCGGCCGCTACGACCTGGTCGTCTGCAGCGAGGTGCTCGAGCACGTGCCGCCGCCGGTGCAGCCGGCCTTCACGGGCCTGCACGACCTGCTGAAGCCGGGCGGCCTGCTCGTGTTCAGCGTGCCGTATCGCGCCGAGGGCGAGACGCTCGAGCACTACCCCGATCTGCACGACTACGAGATCGTCGCCCGCAACGGCGAGCACGTGCTGCGCAACACGACCCGGGACGGGCGCGTCTGCGAGCACCGCGACCTGGTGTTCCACGGCGGCCCCGGCGAGACGCTCGAGCTACGCCTGTTCGCGCTGCCCGACCTGGTGGCCCGGCTCGAGGCGGCCGGGTTCTGCGACGCGCGCGTCCGCCGCGAGCCGAACTTCGCGCACGGCGTCTGGTGGCCGGGCGCGGACGGCTGGCCCATCACCGCCCGTCGCCCGGCAGCCTGAATGCCGGTGCCTGGCACCGGCTATTCACATGTCTAGTGCGCGGCCGAGGCGATCTCCGTCTCCGGCGCCGGCGCGGCCTCGCCCTCGAAGAGCGCGGCGACGCTCGAGTCGATCGTCTCGTGGACGATCTGGCCCGCGCCGAGCACCTTCAGGATCTGCTCGGCCTGCGGCAGCGCGTCCTGTGAGATCTCGATGACCGAGGCCGACGAGCCAGGCTGCATCGACTTGCCGAGCGCCTCCAGCTGGCTGTTCTTGAACCCGGAGTCGCGCAGCTTGGCGGTCAGCCCGCCGATCGTGCCGCCGGCGAGGATGCCGATCGGGCCGCCGATGATGCCGATCGCGCCGCCGAGCAGCGCGCCGCGGCCGGCGCCCCAGTCCTTGGACTCGATGAACTTGACCTTGCCGTCGTCGCGCACGACGAGGACGGCGGTGTTCCCGACCTTGTCGGGGAACGCCCCACCGACCGACGCCGCCCCGCGGGTGCCGCCGTCGATGGTGGTGAAGCTCGCTGCCAGGATCATGCGGGTCGAGTCGGCCATGTCGTCTCCGTTTCGTCGGGAGCCCACCAGCCTACCCCGGCGGTTTGAAGACGGCATTAGGATCGCGGCCGGACGTGAAGATCGACGCCTTCGCACACATCTCGCCGATCCGCTACCTGGAGCGGGTCGAGCAGATCCTGGCGAGCCCGGGGGCGAGCGCCGCGGTGCGCGAGCACGGCCCGTGGCTGCGCGAGGATCCCGTGCTCTACGACCTCGACGCGCGCGAGCGGGCGCTGGCGCCGTTCGACGACTACCGCCAGGTGCTCGTGCTGGGCGCGCCGCCGATCGAGGAGCTCGGTGACGCTGCGGTCACGCGCCAATTGGCGCAGCTCGCGAACGACGAGATGGCGGGGCTCGTGCGCGACCACGACCGCTTCGTCGGCTTCGCCGCCGCCCTTGCGCTGAACGACGTCGACGCGGGGCTCGAGGAGCTGCGCCGGTCGGTGCGAGACCTGGGCGCGCTCGGCTTCCAGGTCTACTCGAACGTGAACGGCCGCCCGCTCGACGATCCCCGCTACCGGCCGCTGTTCGCCCTCGCCGAGGAGCTCGACGTCGCCGTCTGGCTGCACCCGACCCGCAGCCCGGCGTGGCCGGATTACCCGGTCGAGACGGCGTCGCAGCACGGCATCTGGTGGTCGATCGGCTGGCCGTTCGAGACGGCGGCGGCCATGTGCCGGCTGGTCTACTCCGGGCTCATGGAGGAGCACCCCGCCCTGAGCGTCCTGACGCACCACGCGGGCGCCATGATCCCGTACTTCTCCGGCCGGTTCCGCAAGATCCAGACCGAGGACCAACGGCCCGCGCTGGAGCGGCTGCCGCACGAGCCGCTCGAGTACTTCCGCCGCTTCTACGCCGACACCGCCCTGTTCGGCGCGCCGCACGCGCTGCGCTGCACGCTCGACTTCTTCGGCCCCGGCAACGTGCTCTTCGGCACCGACATGCCGCTGGGCGGCCCCGACGTGGTGGGCGAGACGATCGCCGACGTCGACTCGCTCGCCCTCCCCGCCGCCGACCGCGAGCGCGTCTACGCCGGCAACGCCCGCGACGTGCTGCGCCTGAAGAAGGGGTACTAGCCACCGAGATGCAGTGGCAGGACGCGGTCGTCTACCAGATCTATCCGCGCTCGTTCCAGGACTCCGACGGCGACGGTGTCGGCGACCTCCCCGGGATCGTGCGCCGGCTGGACGAGCTGTCCGCGCTGGGCGTCCACGCGCTCTGGCTCTCGCCGATGTACCCCTCGCCGCTGGCCGACGGCGGCTACGACATCACCGACTTCACCGGCGTCGACCCGCGCCTGGGGACGCTCGACCAGCTCGAGGAGCTGATCGCCGAGACGCACCGGCGGGGCATGCGGCTGCTGCTCGACCTCGTGCCGAACCACACCTCGATCGAGCACCCCTGGTTCCGCGAGCATCCGGACTGGTACGTGTGGGCCGACGAGCCCGCGAACAACTGGAAGGCGGCGTTCGGCGGGTCGGTGTGGACGAACGACGCGCGCAGCGGCCGTTGGTACCTGCACTCGTTCTTCCCCGAGCAGCCCGACCTCGACTTCCGAAACCCGGCCGTGTCCGCCGCCATGCAGGACGTCGTCCGCGTCTGGCTCGAACGCGGCGTCGACGGCTTCCGGCTCGACGCGCTCGACTGTCTCGGCAAGCACCCCGAACTGCTGGACGACCCGCCCGCGACCCGGCCGCCGCCGTTCCCGGAACCGCCCGAAGCAGCGGAGCTCGAACGGCGCCATTCCCGCAACTGGGCGCCGGCCGTCCGCACCGCCCTGGCCCCGCTGCGCGAGGCGGCCGGCGACGCGTTCCTGGTCGGCGAGGTGTACCGGCCGACGGACGAGCTCGGCCCCTACCTCGAGTCGCTCGACTGCGCGTTCGTCTTCGAGCTCCTGTTCGCGGAGTGGCGGGCCGAGGCGATCGGGTCGGTGCTGGAGCGGGCGGCGCGGGTGGCGGGCACGGCCTGGATGCTCTCCAACCACGACTTCGGCCGGGTCGGCACGCGCATCGGCGCGGACAACCTGCGCGCGGCGGCGGTGCTGCTCCACACAATGCCCGGGCCGGTCTTCCTCTACCAGGGCGACGAGATCGGCCTGCTCGAAGGCCCGGGCGGCGATCCGCCGCACGACCGGTTCAACCGCGACCGGGCCCGCCACCCGATGCAGTGGGACGCCGGGCCGGGAGGCGGGTTCACGACCGGAACGCCGTGGCTCCCCTTGGTGGACCCGCAAGCACGAAACGTCCGGGCCCAGCGCGCCGACCCCGAGTCGCTGTGGTCGCTGCACCACCGGCTGATCGGCCTGCGGCGGGGGCTCCGGCTGCGCGGCGATCTCGAGGTGGTCGCGGCCCGGCCAGACGGCCTGCTCGCCTACCGCCGCGGGGACGTCCTCGTCACGCTCAACCTGGGCGACGGGACGTTGCCGCTGCCGGACGGCGAGCCGCTCCTGCGCACCCGCCACGACCGCATGCTCGGCCCCGGCGAAGGCGCGATCGTGCGCCCATCTGGCTAGGTTACGAGTATGCCGTGGGACACCGGCCTGCACCAGCTCGACGCAGAGACGGACTTCCAGCGGGCGCGGCGGCGACAGGTGCTGGCCGCCCTGGCGGGCCGTCTCCGTCGCGAGCCGGACGACATCAATCTGATCCTGCCGTTCGACGAGGTCGTGCGGGCGCTGGGCCGCAAGGGCGAGCGCGCGCTCGGCCTGCAGACGATCGCACTCGCGAGCATCGTCGGGACGATCGACCGCAGCCGTGACTTCGACCGCCGCTTCCGCCCGACCTCCAACCGCCTGCGGGAGCGCTGGCAGGGCATCGACATGGCGCTCCGGCGCGGGCGGGGCATGCCGCCGATCTCGGTCTACCGCATCGGCGACCTGCACTTCGTGCGCGACGGCCACCACCGCGTGTCCGTCGCGCTCGCCCTGCACCACTCGGTGATCGAGGCCCACGTCACCGAGATCGAGACCGAGATCCCCGCCGACGGCATCTCCAGCCGCGGCGACCTCGTCGTCAAGGACTACCAGCGCCTCTTCCGCCAGCGGGTACCGCTGCCGCCGGACATGGCCGCGCGCATCAACGTGACCGACCCGTGGGACTACGCCCAGCTGTCAGAGGCCGTCGAGGCCTGGGCGTTCCGGCTCGTCCAGGACGAGCGCCAGTTCCTCGACCGGCGCACCGCCGCCCGGCGCTGGTTCGAGGAGGAGTACCTGCCGGTCGTGTCGATGCTGCACGATGCCGGCCTGGTCGGCGACGGCACCGACGCCGAGGCCTACATCCGCGTCGCCTGCGACCGCTACCGGCTCATCCGCACCCACGCCTGGAGCGACGAGATCGTCGCCCGCCTGCGGCCGCGTCCGCGTCGCGGCAGAC
>Ga0075436_100002056_pt1 | contig 13872 bp, 13 predicted proteins | sample RhiMethybrSRZTD5_FD_75303 | JGI IMG/M metagenome (GOLD analysis project Ga0075436, IMG submission 75303) | Populus rhizosphere microbial communities from Tennessee, USA - Rhizosphere MetaG P. TD hybrid SRZTD5 | ecosystem: Host-associated > Plants > Roots > Rhizosphere > Soil | place: USA...
ACGCCGACGGGCTGTTTTCCGGCTGGAACGCGCAGAAGCACGCTTACGAATACGAGTCCTGGCAATACCAGGGCGAGAAGGTGCCCTCCTCGCTCGCCGAACACTCGGTCAACACCACGGAGTCGTTCAGCGAAAAGACCAAGCGCATGACATCCGGGCCGCCGCCGCAGGACCGCACGCTCCAGCATCCCAACTGCGTCTATCAGATCATGCGCCGGCATTACGCCCGCTACACCCCCGATATGGTGGAGCGCATCACCGGCTGTCCGAAGGAGACGTTCCTCAAGATTGCCGACGCGCTCGCCCGCAACTCCGGGCCGGAGCGCACCGGCGCGTTCTGCTACGCGGTGGCATGGACGCACCATACGACGGGCGTGCAGATCATCCGCGCCTCGGCCATCATCCAGGCGCTGCTCGGCAATACCGGCCGGCCGGGCGGCGGGATTCTGGCGCTGCGCGGCCATTGCAGCATCCAGGGCTCGACTGACATCCCGACGCTCTACAACATGCTGCCGACCTACCTGCCGCAGCCGCAGGCCTACAAGCAGCATGCCACGTTCAAGGATTATCTCGAGCACGAGACGACCCCGACCGGCTGGTGGCACAACTTTCCCAAATACGCCGTGAGCATGCTCAAGGCCTGGTACGGCGAGCACGCGACCAAGGAGAATTCCTGGGGCTATGAGTGGGTACCAAAAATCGTCGGGGACCATTCGCAGCTGCCGATGACGGTGGCGATGCGCGAAGGGCTCATTCGCGGCATGCTGTTCCTGGGACAGAACCCGGTGATCGGCGGCAGCAACTCGCGGATGATCGAGCGGGGACTCGCCAATCTCGAATGGATGGTGGTGCGGGACACGACCGAGACGGAGACCGCCGGCTTCTGGCGCGCCGGCCAGCTGGTGCGCAAGGGCGAGACCAAGCCGCAGGACATCAAGACCGAGGTCTTCCTGATGCCCGGCTCGCTCGCCGGCGAAAAAGCCGGCAGCTTCACCAACACGCATCGGCTCATCCAATGGCATGACAAGGTGGTGGATGGGCCGGGCGACAGCCGTTCCGAGCTGTGGTTCATGTTTCACCTGGGCCGGCGTCTCAAGTCGCTCTACGCGGACAGCGCGGCGCCGCAGGACGAAGCGATCAAGCGGCTCACGTGGGATTATCCGGTCGAAGGCCCGCAGGACGAGCCCTCGGCCGAGGCCGTGCTCAAGGAGATGAACGGCTACACGTGGCCCGGCCGGCGTCAGATCGAGTCCTATCAGAAGCTCAAGGATGACGGCTCGACCGCCTGCGGCGCCTGGCTGTATTGCGGCATCTTCCCCAAGCAGGATCACAACCAAGCGCGCGCGCGCCGCGCCGACGGCCCCGACGGGCCCGGCACGCATCTCGGTTGGGGTTTTGCCTGGCCCTCGAACCGCCGGAACATGTACAACCGCGCCTCGGCGGATCCGCAAGGCCGCCCCTGGTCCGAGCGCAAGAAGCTTGCCTGGTGGGACGTGAAGAAGAAGCGCTGGCAGGGGTTCGACTCGATCGACTTCGAGCCCACCAAGCCGCCGGATTACGAGCCGGACTGGTCGAAGCATCCGGTCGGGATGGAGGCGCTGGACGGCCGCGCTGCCTTCATCATGATCGCCGACGGCCGCTCTTCCCTGTTCGTCCCGTCCGGCTTGAAGGATGGCCCTCTGCCCACCCACTACGAGCCGGTCGAATCACCGGTGACGAACCAGCTCTATGGGCAGCAGGACAATCCGGTCGCGAAGAAGTGGCGGCGTCCCGACAATCCGTATCATGCGGTCGCCGACGCGCGTTATCCCTACGCGCTGACCACCTACCGGCTCACCGAGCACCATTGCGGCGGAACGCCGACCCGCTCGGTGCCAGTCACGGCCGAGCTGCAGCCAGAAGGCTTTGCCGAAATCCCGCCGGAGCTTGCGCGCTTGCTGGGCGCGGAGACGCTCGACTGGGTCGTCATCTCGACCGCGCGGGGCGAAATCGAGACCCGCGCCATGGTCACCGAGCGGCTGCGACCATTCCAGATCGGCGGGCAACGCATCTTCCAGATCGGGATGCTGTGGCATTACGGCTGGTCGGGCTACGCCACCGGCGACATCGCCAATGCGCTCACCGCAGTGGTCGGCGAGCCCAACACCAGCATCCACGAGAACAAGTCGCTCACCTGCAATATCCGCAAGGGACGGCTCACGCGGTCGGCGCCGGAGGCGCCCGCGGAGCACGCCCATGCGGTGGACACGATCATCGCATAGGAGCCGCGCATGTCGGTTCATCCGCGCGCCTTGCAGTACCCGCAATCGATGCTCCCTCGCATGATCCCCGACGAGTCGGAGCTCACCGCCGGCGTCAAGATCGAGCCTGGCCGGCAATACGGTTTCTTCACCGACACCACGCTTTGCATCGGCTGCAAGGCCTGCGAAGTCGCGTGCAAGGAGTGGAACGCGCTGCCGGCTGACAATCTGTCGCTCACCGGCATGAGCTACGACAACACGGGCGGGCTTTCCGCACATACATGGCGGCATGTCGCGTTCGTCGAGCAGATTCGCGGCGACGGCGCCGCCGCGCCGGGCGCGCAAGCCCATTGGCGCATGATGAGCGACGTGTGCAAGCACTGCGACAATGCACCGTGCCAGGAGGCCTGTCCGACGGGTGCACTGTTTCGCACCGAATTCGACACGGTCGTGGTGCAGCAGGACATCTGCAACGGCTGCGGATATTGCGTTCCGGCCTGCCCGTTCGGCGTGATCGGCCTCGACGAGATCGGCGGCAAGGCGCACAAGTGCACGCTCTGCTACGACCGCCTCAAGGGTGGCCTCGAGCCGGCCTGCGCAAAGTCCTGTCCGACCGACTCGATCCAGTTCGGCGAGCTGTCCGATCTGCACCGCCGCGCAGCGGATCGCGTGACCGCGCTGCACGCCAAAGGCGACACCGAAGCCTATCTCTACGGCACGCCCGGCGCGCCGGGCGCGACCGGAAACCTGCGCCATCTGCACGCCTTTTTCCTGCTCACCGATCGACCCGAGATCTACAACCTGCCGTCGGCGCCATCGCGCGCAGCAGATCGGGTCTTGCCGAGCCTCGGAGCGGGCGTGATCGCCGCGGTGGCGTTGACGGTCGCGGCGTTCGCCTTTTTCGCGTCGATGGCCCTATGAGGAGTGCGCGGCGATGAGCGCAATGACGAAGTCGCCAGTGGACAGCATACCGACCTATTATGGCCGGCCCGCCGTGAGGCCGAGCCTCTATGGCTGGACCGTCGCACTCTACATCTTCATCGGCGGTGTCGCCGCCGCAGCGCAAATCCTCGCCACCGCGGCCGACCTGCTGAGCGCCGCGAACAGCGCAGGCGTTCTTCTCGCGGCTCGCGCGATCGCGCTTGCGGGCGCCGTCGCCGGCGGAATCCTGCTGATCATCGACCTGCACACGAAGCAGCGCTTCTTCAACATGCTGCGGATCTTCCGTCCCACCTCGCCGATGTCGATCGGGACCTACGTGCTGATGACCTTCGGGTTCTGGAGCCTCGCCGCCTTGATCGTGCAATTGATCGGACTTCACATCCTCACATTGATCTTCGCGTGCATCGCATCGCTTGCAGCCTGGTTCATGACCGTCTATCCGGCCGCGCTGCTCTCGGCGACCAGTACCCCCTTGTGGGCCGCTGCGCCGCGGCTGCTCGCGGTACGCTTCGCGGGCTCGGCATTCGCAAGCGGCGCCGCAACGCTCTGCATTATCGCCATCGCGCTCGGGGCCCCGATTGCCCGCCCCCTCATCGACTTCGCCATTCTGGCCCTGGTGGTCGAGCTCATCGCCTCGTTTGCGGCGCAGCGCATGTACCAGGCAAGCGGCGTCGCCGGTCCGCTGAGCGAGCGGCCATGGGGGCTTCTGCATCTCGTGGCGCAGATCGGCGGCGGCCTCCTGCCGATCGCGCTCTACATCGCAGATGCGGTCACGTCGCCGAACCCCGGCGCGCTCTCCATCGTCGCGTCCGTCCTCGTCCTCGGCGGCTCGCTCCTCATGCGCGAGGTCATGTTCCTCGCCGGAAACGAATCCGCGCGCCGTCCGCACGACTATCTCACGTTCACCCGAACCGCCGAAGGAGCTGCTTGATGACCGATGTGACCGCTATCGTGCGTGATCACGGCGAGTCTGCATGCGCCTTGCTGAACCGGATTTCGCCGTCTGATCCAAACGCCGACCGCAAGCTTGCCGAGGTCAGCGGACATTTGCTTGCGATGCGCGACGACCTCATCCTCGCGCAGCGCGGCGGCCAAGACTGTCGGGAGCCGCTATCTCGCACCAACGCCATCATCAGCGCGATGTTCGGCCTGGAGTTCCCGCACGCGGGCCTGCAATGGGCTCGCCTCTGCGAAACGCGGGATGGGCTGCAGCATCTGCTCGACGAGATGCGCGCCCACGATGGCCGCGGTGCGCGGGGCACGACGGGCGGCGCGTAGGGACAGGCGAGCTTCCGGAGTTCGGCGCGGGCTCCCTGCTTCAGGTTGAATGCGGTCCGGCTCGTCGCAATGTGGTCCATCGGTGCCTATTTGGAGGCGAGCAGCGGCCGCCCAGCGCGAGAGGCAAAAGGCGGCGGCTGTCGGGCACGACCCTTGGATGAGCTGGTGCCTCGGATGGCGCTGAATCCGCGAGTTGGATGATGGTTTCGGGCGGACAGCACGCCGGCCATAACAATTCATTCTCCGCTGGACCCGGCGGCGTGATGACGCCGGCGCTGGCCGGGAGCATCGTCGACCGAGCCGCTGCGCGCTATTTCGCGGAGCGACGCCGGCGCGTCGACGCGTTCATCGATAGACATTTCTCCATGACTGGCGCGCTCGCGCTCCATCGCAAGGCGCTCGGCGCCGACATCATCAAGGCGCCGCTCAACATCGTCCTGGCCGTTCCTTACTTCGCAGCGCAGCTCGGCGCCGTTGCCGCACGCGCCTGCCGGGCCGAGCGGCTCTCGGCCTATTTGCGCTCGCGGCGCATCCTTCTCGACACGGCCGTCGGCCGGGAGATCGAGTGGCTGGTGATGACGGAACTGCTCGAGCTTCCGCTGCGCCAGGGACAGCGTGTATCGACCAAGGATGCCCTGGCCGAGGCCATCGTGGCGGAGCAAGCCGTTGCGGACGCCATTCGGGCGCGGCTCGACGCCGATCACCCGGGCGGCGATCTCGACTTCCGCAAGCATCTGGCGGACTCGGTGGCACGGTACACGGAAACGCGCGCGGCTTCCGCCGAGATCGCCACGACCCTGATGACGTTCGGCGCGGGAGCCGCCGCGCTGAAACAAATCACGCCCGGCGCGATGGTGCTCGGACCGGCGCTCGCCGGAACCATTGCGCAGCAGGCAGCGATCGCCTCGTTTCCGCTCGGGCCGGCGCTCGGCGCCTTGTGGTACGCGGTGTTTCCGGCGGCCGCCTCCGCCGGCCTGGTCGCCGGGGTGACTGCCGGAGTGGCGGGTGCCGGCGCGATTGCGGCGGCCTTCGTCGGAGTGGTGACCGATCCGCTGCAGCGGGCGGCAGGTCTGCACCGTCGCCGGTTGCTACGGTTGATCGATGCGCTCGAGCAGCAGTTCGCGACCCGGACCGGCACCTTCGCGGTTCGCGACCACTACGTCGCGCGCCTTCTCGGGCTGGTGGAGCTTGTCGTCAGCCTCTGTGGCCTGGCGAAATCCTGAAGCAAGCCGCGCATCGCAGGCGTCGTCGGATTGCCATAACCATTATGGTGGCAAAGCAACGTCTCATCCGAGTATGCATGTCATGCGCATTCCGTTGCGGGACATGCGGTTCTGAGTATTTGATGAAATGGTCGGAGCGGCAGGATTTGAACCTGCGACCCCCTCGTCCCGAACGAGGTGCTCTACCAGGCTGAGCCACGCTCCGATGCTGTCCGCGTCGCCGGGACATGCGCTGGTGGGGGGCTATATAGCCAAGGCCTTCCGGGGCCGCAAGCGCGGATGGCGGCCCGCCCCGCGGGGTGCTAGGACCGTGCCGTTTCCTTGCCGAACACGCCAGAATCCCGCCTGACAGGCCCCCAAATCGAGGTTGACGCCGTGGCCCACGAGACCCTGCGGCTTGCCGAGTACGCTGCCACGCTGCGCCTCGACGACGTGCCCGCCGACGTCGTGCGGCGCGCCAGGAACACCCTCACCGACACGGTCGGCACGATCGTGTTCGGCTACGACCTGCCCTGGAGCCAGATGATCGTCGCGCAGGCGCGCCGCTCCGGGCCGGGCGGCAAGAGCCGCATTCTCGGCCGCGGTGGTCCGTTGGTGCAGGCGCAGGCCGCCGCGTTTGCGAACGGCGCGCTGGCGCACGCCTTCGAGCTCGACAACCTGACCAGCCCGGGCTCGGGCGTCCATCCGGGCGCGATCCTGCTCTCGGCCGGGCTCGCGGTCGCGCAGGAGCGCGGGCTCTCCGGCCGCGATCTCCTCGCCGCCTTCGTGGCCGGCGCCGAGGTGATGATCCGCATCGGCCGCGCCACCAAGCACACCAACGAGGCGCGCGGGTTTCACGCGCCCGGCACCACCGGTCCGTTCGGCGGCGCGATCGCGGTGGGCAAGCTCCTGGGCTTCGACGCCACCACGATGGCGAATGCGCTCGGCATCGCCGGCTCGCTCTCCTGCGGGCTCCTCGAATTCGCCAAGTCCGGCACCGGCGCCATGGTGAAGCGGCTGCATCTCGGCCGCGCCGCGGAGAGCGGCGTACTTGCGGCGAGCCTCGCGGCCGAGGGTTTTTCCGGCCCGACCAGTGTCATCGAGGGCGAGTTCGGGTTTCTGCGCGTCTTCTGCCGCGACGTCGACGAGGCCGAGCTGACCCGGGGGCTCGGCGAAACGTTTGTCAGCCGCAGCATCCTGATGAAGCGCTTTGCCTGCCACATCTCGGCGCATACCTCGGTGCAGGCGATCCTCGATCTGCGCGCCGAGCATGGCTTTGGGGGCGCCGATGTCGCGGCGGTCCGCATCGCCGGCAACGAGAAGATGGCGAAGGTCAACAACATCCCGCGTCCGAAGGACGTGATGATGAGCCAGTACTCGATTCCGTTCAGCGTCGCCCTCGCCCACTACCGCGATCCGCGCGATCCGCGCAGCTACGACGAGAGCGCGCTCAACGATGCCGCCATCCGTTCCCTGACCGAGCGGGTGACCATCGGGCTCGCCTCCGGCCCGCACGATCACGCGACGCTTCGCGCCGAGGTGCAGGTCGAGCTCAAGGACGGCCGCGTGCTGACGAAGACGGTCGACACGTTCAAGGGCACTCCCGAGAACCCGCTCGATGAGGCGGACCTGCGCGATCGGTTCATGCTGCTCACCCGCCATTGCGGCGCGGGCGAGATGGAGCGGGTGTTCGCCCGCCTCCAGGCGATCGAGGACGAAACGAACCTCGACTGGCTCGCCGTCACGGCGGCCGCCAAGGCGGCCTGAGCGGGCACTGACGTGACGCAGCGCCTGTCCGCTACCGACCGCGGCGCGATCGAGGAGGCCGCGCGCATCCTCGCCGCCGGCGGCCTGGTCGCGTTCCCGACCGAAACCGTCTACGGGCTTGGGGCGGACGCGACAAATGCTGCCGCGGTCGCCAAACTCTATGCGGCAAAAGGCCGGCCGGCGTTCAATCCGCTGATCGCGCATGTGCCGAATATCGAAGCCGCGCGCGCACTCGCGGCTTTCGCGGCAAACAGCGAGCGGCTCGCGGCTGCATTCTGGCCCGGGCCGCTGACCCTCGTGCTGCCGAAGCGGGACAGCTGCTCGGTGGCCGATCTTGCGACCGCGGGTCTCGACACCATCGCGCTGCGGGTGCCGGCGCACCGGACCGCACAGGCCCTGCTGGCGGCGCTCGAACGGCCGGTGGTCGCACCCTCCGCCAACCGCTCCGGCCACGTCTCGCCCACTACCGCCGACCACGTGCTGGCCGATCTCGCCGGCCGCATCGACCTCGTGCTCGATGACGGGCCGACGCCGGTCGGCCTCGAATCCACGATCGTCGCGTGCCTCGGCGACGCCGTCGCGCTGCTCCGCCCGGGCGGCGTTCCGCGCGCCGCCATCGAGCGCGCGCTCGGGCGCAGTGTCGCCGTGGTGAGCGAGTCTGGAACGGATGACCGGGCTCCCCGCGCGCCCGGGATGCTCGCCTCGCATTATGCGCCGCGCGCGGCGTTGCGGCTGGAGGCCGATGCGGTGTGGCCCGGCGAGGCGCTGCTTGCATTCGGCGCGCACCTGCCGCCGGGTGCGGAGGGCGCCGCAATGGTGCTCAACCTCTCGGCGCGTCGCGATCTGGTCGAGGCGGCGGCCAATCTGTTTTCCCATTTGCGCGCGCTCGACCGCCCCGGCGTTGCGGCCATCGCCGTGATGCCGATTCCGCACGAGGGCCTGGGCGAGGCGATCAATGACCGGCTGGCGCGGGCGGCGGCGCCGCGGGGATGATGCCGCCAACCCACATGTCGTCATGCCCCGCGGAAGCGGGGCATCCAGTACACAGTGCCGTTCGCGGTGCAGGCGCAGCGCTCGCCCGCAAGCCCTCGTGGCTTACTGGATCGTCCGCTTTCGCGGACGATGACGCCCTGGAACTCGAACGCCAGAGTGCCTGGCTGCAGCCCTTGTCCGCCGCCCTGATCGGACGCATGTTGCATCCGCCGGCGCTGCTGCCGTGCGTCACCGTGAGCCGCCGAACGAGTCGCCAATGAACATCGCCTCCCCATCTGCCCGCACCATCGCGCCCGAGCTGCTCGCCCGGTTCGTGGCGATCGTGGGCGAGAAATACGCCGTCACCGATCCGGCCGAGCAGGAGCCTTATCTTGTCGAGGGCCGCAATCTCTATCGCGGAACCTCGCCGGCGGTGCTGCGGCCGGGCTCGGTCGCCGAGGTCGCGGCGATCCTCAAGCTCGCGAGCGAGACCGGCACGCCGATCGTGCCGCAGGGCGGCAACACCGGGCTCGTCGGCGGACAGATCCCGCACGGTGGCGAGCTCGTGCTCGCGCTCACCCGGCTCGACCGCATCCGCGAGGTCGACGCCTCCTCGAACACCATGACCTGCGAAGCGGGCGTGGTGCTCGTGAAGGCCCAGGCCGCCGCGGCGGATGCCGACCGGCTGTTTCCGCTTTCGCTCGGCGCCGAAGGCAGCTGCACCATCGGCGGCAATCTCTCCACCAATGCGGGCGGCACCGGCGCGCTGGCCTATGGCGTGGCGCGCGACCTCGTGCTCGGGCTCGAGGTGGTGCTCGCGGACGGGCGCATTCTCAACGTGCTCAACAAGCTCAAGAAGGACAACACCGGTTACGATCTCCGCAACCTGTTCATCGGCGCGGAAGGCACGCTCGGCATCATCACGGCGGCGGTGCTGAAACTGTTTCCCCGTCCGCGCTCGGTCGAGACCGCCTTCATCGGCGTGCCCTCCCCGCGAGCCGCGCTCGACCTCCTCAATCTGGTGCGGCAGAGCAGCGGCGGCGCGGTCACCAGCTTCGAGCTGATGAACCGCCTCGCCATCGAGGTGGCGGTCAAGCACGGCCCGAACTGCCGCGATCCGCTCTCGACCCCGCAGCCGTGGTACGTGCTCATGGAGTTGTCATCGAGCGAGCCCAGCGGACTGCGCGAGAGCATGGAGAGCGCGCTCGCCGCGGGCGTCGAGGCGGGCCTCGTCACCGATGCCACCATTGCGGCAAGCCTCGACCAGCGGCAGAGCTTTTGGCGCCTGCGGGAGGTCCTGCCGGAGGCGCAGAAGCCGGAGGGCGCCTCGATCAAGCACGACGTCTCGGTGCCGTTGACCCATGTGCCGGAATTCCTGGCCGAAGCGGATGCCGCAGTGGACGCACTGATCCCAGGGGCCCGCCCGCTGCCGTTCGGCCATCTCGGCGATGGCAATATCCATTACAATGTCACGCAGCCGGTCGGCGCTGACCGGCAAAAATATCTCGACCGCTGGTACGACATGAACGCCGCCGTGCATGCGGTGGTGAAAAAGTATGGCGGCTCGATCTCGGCCGAGCACGGAATCGGAGTGATGAAGCGAAAGCTCCTGCCCACCGTGAAGGATCCGGTCGCACTCGATCTCATGCGCACGCTCAAAGCCACGCTCGACCCGAAGGGGATCCTCAATCCCGGCAAGGTGCTGTGAGGCAGACGCCAGAGGTCAAAACAGCGAGCCCTGCCGATCGTCCGTCTTCGCCCGCGTCTTGGCCTCGGGCCTTGCTTGTTCCGGCTCATCGCCGCCCGGCGCGAGCGGCTCGATCAAGGCCGGGCTATCGTTGGCGGCGCGGTTGACGGCGGTCGAAATCGGATGGGCCGCGAAGGTGTCCTCCGCAGCCGGCACGAGCAGCGCGCAGGCGGTCTCGGCGTCGACCTTGGCGCAATCGAGCCAGAGGTCGAAAGCCTGCGGCGGGATCACCGCCGGCATGCGGTCATGGAGAGGTCGCAGCGTGCGGTTCGCCGGCGTCGTGAGAATGCAGGCGGTCTCCACTTCCTCGCCGTTCGGCCCGATCCAGGGCTCCCAAATGCCGGCGAAAGCGACGAGGTCCTTGGCGGCGGCGAAAAACGGCCGCTTGCGTGCGCCCTCCTGCTTCCACTCATAGAAGCCGTCGGCGGGAATCAGGCAGCGCCGCCGCCGCATCGCGTTGCGGAAGGCGGGCTTTTCGAGAACGGACTCGACCCGCGCATTGATCAGCAGGCTGAAGCCGCGTGGGTCCTTGACCCAGGCCGGAATCAGCCCCCAGCGCAGCAGCGCAAAGCTGCGGCGGCCATTGTCGATCCGCACCACCGGAATCGGCTGGGTCGGCGCGATGTTATAGCGGGGCGGGAAATTCGGCTGCTCGGAATAGCCGAAGGTCGCCCGCATCAAGTCCGGCGGGGTCTTGATGACGTAGCGGCCACACATCCAAAACTCCAACGTTGTCCAACGCTTAATAGGGCCTTAACCGGCACCGGCGAAACTCCGGAACGCCTCCCGGTTCCGGCCAGCCCGAAAGCCAAGATGACGCCGCCCGTCCTGAGCACCGACCGACCGGCCCCGGGCCAAGCCAAGCTTGATCCGGGCCGGCTCGCCGGCACCAATATCAATCCGGTGACCCTGCTCGCCACCGACTACCTCAACCATTTCAACGAAGCCATCATGCTGCTCGAATTGTTGCCTGCAGCGCCCGAATGCAAGGAGGATTTTCTCGCCTGGCGGCCGATGAGCTATTGTGAGCACTTCGCGGCATCCCGCTTCACGCACCGGGACCTCGCGATCGCCGCCTACCATGTCGCCGATCCGATCTACCGCAACGAGGTCGACGAGCTCTCGCAGCACATGAACATGATTCTGACCGCCACCCGCGACGCCATGAAACATGAGATGTCGCTGCAGACCATCGGCCTTCTGGCCGAATCGACCGCCCGTTCCCTGAGGCCGCTGGTGGCGCGCGCCGGCGCGATCATCAACGGGGAGATGGCGATCCAGGCCGTGAGCGCCGAGTCGGCGCCGCAGGACAACGTCGACGCACTGTTCGATCGCGAGATCGAAGAAGTGTTTCGAGGCTGATACCGACTCGCCGACCGTCCGGTCCGCGAACATCCGAAGGTCTGCCGTGGCCGAGGGCCGATCCTATCCGAACCGCCCCCATCTCGCTGTCAGCGCGGCGATCATCCGCGACGGCAAGGTGCTGATCGTGCGGCGCGCCCGCCCGCCGGCCAGCGGGGTCTTCACGCTGCCAGGTGGCGGAGTCGAGGCCGGCGAAACCCTGCACGAAGCGGTGATCCGCGAGGTGCGCGAGGAGACCGGGCTCACCATCGCGCCGCTCGGGCTTGCCGGCTATCGCGAGCTCATCGCCCGCGACCCCGACGGCAAGGTCGAGCGTCATTTCGTCATTCTGCCGTTCGCAGCCCGCTGGGTCGCTGGCGAGGTCGCGCTCAACGAGGAGCTTGCCGAAGCGCATTGGCTTGCGCCCGCCGATCTCGCCGGCCTCAAGACCACCGAGGGTCTCGGCGAGGTTGTGCGGGCCGCGCTCGCGTTGGCGGCCGGTTGAGCTCCACGCTCATGCGCCTTGCCATTGCCGCGGTGCCGGCCTATCAGCCTCGCCCATGATGGGACGGGTCCTCATCGCCGCCCTGCTCGCCGGCGCCCTGATCGCGCCGGTGCGCGCCGCCGAGGGCGACGCGCCGTTCGACAATGACCTGATGCGACTGTCGGAAATCCTCGGCGGCCTGCACTACTTGCGCGGCCTGTGCAATCCCAACGAGGGGCCGAAATGGCGCACCCAGATGCAGGCGCTCATCGATGCCGAGGCGCCGGCCGGCTCGCCCCGACGGGCCCACATGATGGCGAGCTTCAACCGCGGTTATCGCGGTTTTCAGCAGGCATATCGCAGCTGCACACCCGCCGCCGACCTCGCGATCCGGCGCTATCTCGACGAGGGCGCCAAGATCTCACGCGAGGTCACGGCGCGCTACGCCAATTAGAGTCCGCACCGGTCTGGCTCCGGCGTTAACCTTTCCTAAAGGTTGCCCTTTGCGGCACGCCCGCGCGTGCTAGGAAATCCCATCGAGAGGGACACGCGGCGATTACTGCCGCTTTTGGGCCGACCCATGGCAATTGTGATGCGCATGCCGCCCCCACGCGGGCCGGTTCCCGAGCATGAGCAGAAACAGGTGGCGGTTGGCTACCTGCATGAGGCCTGGGCCGAGGCCCGGCTCGATGGCATCGACGACGACTGCATGGCACAGGCCTGCCTGTTCGCGGCCTTGAGCGAGTTCGTCACCACCTACGGCGAGGACGCGACGGCGCGTTTCGCCGAAGGGCTCTCAAAGCGCATTTCCAACGGCGAATTCTCGCTCGACTCCTCGCGGCAATAACCGCCCCGAACTCTCCGTCCTTGGATTGCATCCGCTTGCCGGCGATGACAAGCTTGCGCGGCGATTCGCCTGTGCAATCCCGGCGGTCCCATGCGAGGCCTCTTCGTCTCGATGCTCGCGGTTGCAATCATGATTGCAGCCGGCGCTGATGTGCGGGCCGAGACCCGGCTGCGCGGCGATGTTCTGCGACCTCATTCCGACATCGTGGTGAAAGATCTCGGCGCTCCCTCGATCACCGGCTCGGCGCCGAGCCGGGGGCCGCACACCGAGCCGGAGACGGCCGCTGCCGCGCCGGGCGCCGCCTCGCCCGAGATCATCACCGATGTCGCGCGGCTGCCGCCGCCGGTCGCCCGCATGCGCGCGCAAATCCTCGCGGCGGCACGCTCCGGCCGCCTCGAGGAGCTGGTCGCGGTCATGCGGGCCAACCACACGATGCCGATCTTCTCGCTCGACGACGACGAGGACCCGACGATCTTTTGGCGATCGAACTTTCCCGAATCGGGCGGGATCGAGGTTCTCGCGACCTTGATCGAAATCCTCGAGGCCGGCTTCGTCCATGTCGACGAGGGCACGCCGCAGGAGATGTATCTGTGGCCTTATTTCGCCCGCGTGCCGATCAAGTCGCTCAGTCCGGAGCAGAAGGTGCAGTTGCTCAGGCTGGTCACCGGCTCCGACTACAAGGACATGCTCGCGTCCGGCTCCTATACCTTCTACCGGCTCGGCATCGGCAGCGACGGCGCCTGGCGGTTCTTCGTGGCGGGCGATTGACGTCGCGTTCCCCCTTCAGGCGAGGCTGAAGCTAAAGCGCCTCCCCGAACCTGATCGCCTCCCCGCGCCCCGGGGTCACGAGCTCGCCGTCCCACATCACCCGCTCGCCGCGCACGATGGTGCCGACCGGCCATCCCGTCACGGTGACGCCGTCATACGGGGTCCAGCCGGCGCGCGAGCCGACCTTGGCATCGGTGATCGTCTCGCGCCGCTTCATGTCCACGATCGTGAAATCCGCATCATAGCCGAGCGCGATGCGCCCCTTGCGAGCGATGCCGAACAGC
>Ga0075436_100002057_pt1 | contig 13866 bp, 11 predicted proteins | sample RhiMethybrSRZTD5_FD_75303 | JGI IMG/M metagenome (GOLD analysis project Ga0075436, IMG submission 75303) | Populus rhizosphere microbial communities from Tennessee, USA - Rhizosphere MetaG P. TD hybrid SRZTD5 | ecosystem: Host-associated > Plants > Roots > Rhizosphere > Soil | place: USA...
AGCTCGTCCTTCAGGCTGTACGCGCCCTGGATGGCGCGCACGAAGATGCGGTCCTTCTTGCTGTGATAGTGCGACTCGTTGCCGGCGGCCTCGCCGGGCGTCGACACCTTGGGTTTTTCCACCGTGTCCATGGTTCCTCCTAGACTCCGTATTCGTCGAGCTTGAAGCGTTTCGGTTTGAGCAGGCGGCAGAGCTCCCGGTTCAGCCCCGCCTGCGGCAGCGCGATGCCCCGTTCGGCGGCCATGCGCTGCACGATGTCCATGTCGTCCTCGGCCCATGCCATGGTGTTGGTGCCCCACGTGCGCAGCACGTAGTTGTCGGCGCTCGACATCGTGAGCGCCCCGCGCAGCTTCTCGGGATCCATGCCGTAGCGCTTGGCGAGCGCGAGCGCCTCGTGGCTCGCGATGAGACAGGACCACATGACGAGGTTGTTCGCGGCCTTGGCGACCTGCGCGGTGCCGGCGGGTCCCGTATGCACGATGTCGGTCGCGAACGCGCCCAGCACCGGCTTCAGCCGCTCGACGACGTACGCGTCGCCGCCGACGAAGGCGAGGAGCGTCCCCTCGTCGGCCGCGCGGCCGCCGCGGCACACGGTCGAATCGACGACGTGCACGCCGCGCCCGGCCGCTTCGGCAGCGAGGTCGACGATCGTCTTCGGATCCACGGTCGAGAGCACGGCGACGATCGTGCCCTTGGCGACGGCGCCGAGCCCGCCACCGGGAGCGAGAAGCTCGCGCAGCTCGCGGTCGTAGCCGACGCAGACGAGGACCACTTCGCTCGCCGCGGCGAGGCTGCGCGCATCGCCCTGCCACGTCGCCTTGCGCTTCTCCACCTCCGCGCGTTTCGCCGCGTCGAGGTCGAACACGCGCACGTTGAAGCCTTTCCTCGCGAGATGCCCGACCATGGGCATGCCCATGCGTCCGGCGCCGATGAGGCCCACGTTCGAGACGGCGGGTTTGGCCATGGCTTTCATCGCCGCTGCGTGATCGTGTCGACGAGGGCGGGCGTGCCGGCCTTGACCTTCGCGATCGCGCGCTTCAACGCCGCGGCCACTTTCTTCGGATCGTCGATCGGGCCCTCGCCGTACCAGCCCATCGAGCTGGCGAGCTTGCCGAAATCGGGATCGGGATCCGTCATGTCCATGCCGATGTGCGCGCGCTCGACCGGAGTGCCGCGCAGCTTCGCCATGCGGATCTGGTGCTCCCAGTCGTTGTAGTAGGCGCGGTTGTTGTACATGACGATGAGCATCGGGATGCGGTGCTTCGCCGCCACCCACAGCGCGCCCGCGTCGAACATGAGGTCGCCGTCGGGCTGCAGGTCCACGACGAGCCGCTGGTGGTCGCGATGGGCGAGCGCGACGCCCAGCGAGATGCCGATCTGCGTCGCGGTGCCGAAGGATTTGCCCGGGTGGCGGTAGGGCTTGTCGAAATTCCAGAGCTTGCGCGTCCAGTCCTCGAGCGTTCCGGCACTGAGCACCCAGTCCTCGTTCCTGATCTGCTCCCACACTTCCGAGGCGAGGCGCGGCAGCGTGATGGGGCTTGCGTCCCAGTCCTCGCGCGCCAGCTCCGCCCACTTCGCGCGGCGCGCCTTCGTCTTCGCCGAGATCGCGGCGACGCGCGCCTTCACCTTCGCGGCGAGCTTCTTGTCCGTCGCGATGCGCGCCTTCAGCATCGCGGTGAGCATCGGGATGGCGAGCGTCGTGTCCGCCGTCACCCGCAAGTCGGCGTGGTTCATGCGCTGGTAGTCGAGCGCCCAGCTCGAAAGCTCGAGGTCGCCGAAGCCGATCTCGATCCACTTGCACGCCGCGGGCACCACCGAGGTCACCTCGCGCGTGGTGCTCTTGAGCTCCGTGGTCGGCTTCTCCCAGTCGCGCGCGTCCAGGCACACGATGAGATCGGCGTCGCGGAAATGGTCCTTCGACAGGCTCGCGTTGAGCGGATGGCGACTCGGGAAGTTGAGGCGCGCGTTGATGTCGTACACCGGCAGGCCCGCGCTCTCGGCGAGCTCGACCAGCGAATCGAACGCCTCGGCGTCGCGCCCCGTGTATTCCGCGATGATCACCGGACGCTCGGCGGCGGCGATCATGTCGGCGGCCTTCTCGAGCGCGGCGGGATCCGGGCCGATGCGCGCCGGCACCTTCACGGCGCCCTCGGGCGGAAGCTTCACCTCGCGCTCGAGCTTCTGCTCCTGCAGCCACGCGTCGTACACCATGTAGATGGGACCCTGCGGCTGCGTCATCATCACGCCGTAGGCGCGCGCGAACGATTCCGGCACGCCGTCGATCGTGTGCGGCTGGTAATCCCACTTCGTGTACTGGCGCACCGCCTCGCCCTGCCCCTGCGCGGTGTGGATCCAGTCGATGCGCGGCCGGCGCTTGGTCTCGTCCATCGGGCCCGTCGCGCCGACGATGAACACGGGCGCCCGGTCGATGTAGGCGTAGTAGATCGCCATGTTCGCGTGCAGGAGGCCCACGAGGTTGTGCAGGATCGCGACCATGGGCTTGCCGCTCGCCTTGGCGTAGCCGTGCGCGACCTGCACCGCCGTCTCCTCGTGCTGGCAGAGCATCATCGTCGGCCGGTTCTGGCCGTAGTTCACGATCGAGTCGTGCAGGCCACGGTAGCTCGCGCCCGGATTGAGCGCCGCGTGCGGCAGGTCGTACATGTGCATGAGGTCGACGATGACGTCGGAGGCCCACCGATCCTTCGTCGGGCTTACCGCGTACTTCGACGTGCGGGTGGCGGTTTTCACTTTCAGCTTGTCGTGTTTTTTCTGCATCGTGATCAGGCCGCGCGCAGCGCGACGCATTTCTCCGGATTGAGCTGCACGTAGATGGCGTGGCCGATGGGCGTGCGCAGCGACGGATGCTGGCGCGAGAGCAGCGCCCGCGCCCCGAGCTTCACCTGGAAGTCGACCACCTCGCCGAGGAACACCTTCTGGTCGACGGTCGCCTCCCACACGTTCACGCCGTTCGCGGGCTTCGCTTCGGTGAGCTCGACGTCCTCGGGCCGCACGGACACCAGGACCTTCTCGTGCGCGCGCAGCGCTTCCGGGGCGTGCACGCTCACCTCGCCGATCTCGGTGCGCACGCGGTAGCGGCCGTCGCCGCCATCGGGACCCAGCACGTCGCCGTCGAGGAAGTTGGTGCTGCCGACGAAGTCGGCGACGAAGGCGCTCGCCGGCCGCTCGTAGATGTCGCGCGGCGAGCCGATCTGGATGATACGCCCTTCGTTCATGACCGCGATCTCGTGCGAGAGCGCGAGCGCCTCGCTCTGGTCGTGCGTCACGTAGATGGTGGTGATCCTCAAGTCGCGCTGCAGGCGCTTCAGCTCGAAGCGCATTTTCTCGCGCAGCTTCGCGTCGAGGTTCGAAAGCGGCTCGTCGAGGAGCAGCAGCTGCGGCTCCATCACCAGCGCGCGCGCGAGCGCGAGGCGCTGCTGCTGCCCGCCGGAGAGCTTTGTCGCCTCGCGGTCGGCGAGGTGGTCGAGCTGCACCGCGGTGAGCACGCGCATCACCTTGTCGCGGATCTCCTGGCGCGAGCGCCGCTTTTCCCCGACCTGCAGCGGGAAGGCGGCGTTCTCGAACACGGTCATGTGCGGCCAGATGGCGTACGACTGGAACACCATGCCGAAGCCGCGGCGGTTCGGCGCGACGAAGACGCGCTTGGACGACGAGTAGACGATGCGCTCGTTCACGGCGATCTCGCCGGCGCGCGGCTTCTCGAGGCCGGCGATCGAGCGCAGCGTCGTCGTCTTGCCGCAGCCGCTCGGCCCCAGCAGCGTGAAGAGCTTGCCCTCGGGCACCGTGAAGGTCACGTCCTGCGCGGCCCTGACGATCTCGCCCTTCTCGTTGGGGTATTCGGTGTAAAGCCCCTCGACTCTCAGCATTCCCTCACTCCTTGACACCGAACTTTTTCCCGAGCCACTGCGCGACCATCACCAGCACGAAGAGCGCGAGGATGAATAGCACGCCGAGCGCGGAGAGCTCGACGTACTGCCCGTTCTCCCACAGCTCCCAGATCACGATCGAGACGACCTCCGTCCCCGGGCTGTAGAGCAGGATCGAGCTCGACAGCTCGCGGATGGACACGATCATCACGTAGATGAATCCGGCGACCAGCCCGGGCTTGAGCAGCGGCAGGATGATGCGCCGGAAGGTCGTCGCCCACGACGCTCCGCTCATCGCCGCCGACTCCTCGAGCTCCTTGTGGATCTGCAGCATCGAGGTGGTGTTGTAGCGCAGGCCGTACGGCATGAAGCGCGTCACGTACGCGATGAACATGATCCACATCGTGCCGTAGATGCCGACGTCGACGTTGAGGTAGAAGATCATGATCGAGAGGCCGAGCACGAGCCCCGGGAACACCATCGGCAGCGACGCGATGTTGTCGAGGATCCAGCGCCCCTTGAGCTTCGTCTTCACGACGATCCAGCAGATGACGGAGGTCACCAGCATGATCACCGTCGCGGTCGCCACCGACAGCAACAGGCTGTTCCACACCGAACGCAGGAGGCTTGGGTAGGTGAGGATGAAGCGGTAGGGATCGAGCGTGAGGTTGTGCAGCGCCTGCCACGACGGCACCGAATAGAACTTCTGGAACGACGACCACAGCAGCACCGTGAAGGGCAGGATGACGATCAGCAGGAAATACACGATGAATATCGACGCCGTGAACCAGCGCCAGCGGCCGAGGTCGATGTGGCGCGGGCGAAAGCCCTTGCCGGTCATCGTCGCGTACTTGGAGCCGCGGCTCGACAGGCGCGACTGGAAGTACACGCCGACCGTCGTGATGGCGAGCAACGTCACCGCATAGGCGGAGGCGAGGCCGACCTGGCTGGGATAGCGGTGCACCGCCTGGTAGATCGACGACGTGAACACCTGGATGCCCACGGGCAGCCCCACCAGCGCCGGCACCTCGAACGACTCGATCGCGCGCACGAAGAGAATGAGGATGGTGGCGAAGATCGCCGGCCACGAGAGCCGCAACGTCACGCGCCACGCCACCTGCAGCACGTTCGCCCCGCTCATCATCGCGGACTCTTCCAGCGCCGGATCCATCGAGCGGAAGTTGGCCGACATGAGGAGGAACGCCATCGGCGAGTAATGCAGGCCGTCGATCCAGATCATCCCGGCCATCGAGTAGATGTCGAAGAGCGGCGTGTCGATGCCGAGGAAGTCCTTGATCGCGAGGTTGACGATGCCGATCTTCGGGCTCGCGAGAAGGATCCACGCGACCGTGAACAGAATGCTCGGGATGATGAGCGGAATGAGCGACAGCGCGAAGAAGAACGTCTTGAAGGGCGTATTCGTGCGCTCGTTCATCCACGCGAGGCCGGTGCCGACGACGAAGGAAAACGTCGAGGTGCCGAGCGCGTAGATGAGCGAATTGCGGAAGAGGCGCCACGTCTCGCTCGAGCCGTACGCCTCGGAATAGTTGGAGAAGGTGAACTGCGCCGCCTTCTCCGCCGTCTGCGGCGTGAAGAAGCTCTGCCAGATGAGGAACCCGAGCGGGATGAGCGCGAGGTACATCGTGACCAGCACGCACGCGCCGATGACGATCCATGCCCACTCGAAGCGCGGCCGATCGTCCGGCGCCGCGGGGGCGCCGAAGGCCGTTCCTTTATGTAGAACGTCGGTCTGCATCGGAGAAACTAAATTATGACATTGGATCCCCGCCTGCGCGGGGATTTCGGGTGCGTGATGGTCTCTACTCCCTCAGTTTGGCGTGGTGGTAGTCCCAGACCTTCCTCAATAGATGCGGCTTGCGAAGGTTCACGCCGATCGTCCCGACCTCGGCCGCGGTGAGCGCGTAGGGCGTGCCGATGGAGCGCGCCATGTATTGGCGCCGCGCCGTCTCCTCGAGGTAGATCCCGAGCACGAACGCCTCGACGATGTCCGCGCCGACGACGACCGCGCCGTGCGACTTGAGCATCACCACGCGGTGCGGCCCGAGAGCGGCCGCGAGCTCCTCGGCGAGCGGCTTCTGGTTGATGGAAGCGGTCTTCGCGAACTCCTGGATCGGCCCCATCACCGCCGCCTGCATCGTCACCGGCTGCACCTTCTCGCCCGTCATGCTGAAGAGCGTCGACCACAGCGGGTGCGTGTGCGCGACCGCGTTCACGTCGGGGCGGCGCCGGTAGATCTCGGTGTGGATGTGGAATTCCATCGGCGGCACGACGTCCGTTCCGACGGGTTTGCCGTCCATGTCGATCGCGATGATGTCCTCGGCCGTGAGGGCGCTTCGCACCGACTTGCCGGAATTGATGAGCACGTGGGACGTGCCCGGCAACCGGCAGCTCATGTGGCCGTTGAAATCGATCACCTCGGCCTGCTCGAGCATGCGCAGCGCGTCGGCGAGCTGCTGCTTGAGGCTCTGGGCCTGCGCTGGCTTGGCGTCATCCATGGCGATGGTCCCCGCGATGATGGTGATGGTGGTGGCCATGACCATGCGAATGATCATGGCCGTGGTCGTGATCATGGCCGTGATCGTGGCCATGCGAATGCGGGCGGCGCGGATCCTCGGTGAACATCAGCGACTTGATCGTCACCGGGACGGTGAACGACGGCATGCGCACGCGCCCGAGGTCGACGTAATCGAAATCCCACAGGACGACGCCGTCGATCGCGAGCACCTCGCAGCCGATGCGCCATTCGTCCCTGAGGAGCGAGCCGATCGACTGCGCGATGTCGCCGTCGAAAACGAGCGCCAGCGGCTTCGCCTGCCCGACGGTGCGCGGCAGCGCGTCGAGGATGCCGCGCGCGAGCGCCGAAAGGCGCGCATACGACGGCGGGCCCTGCCACTGGAACGCGAGCGCCACGTCGGCCTCGCCCTCGACCAAGTCGAACGCCTCGAAGTGCTTGCGGATCGCGCGCGTTACGGCGTCGGCCTCGATGTCGCCCGCGAGCGAGATCTCCGGCTGCAGCACCTGCAGGTTCTTGCGCGGCAGGAGCTCGGCGGGATTCGAGATGTAGATCGTGTTGCCCGAGAGCTGCACGCTGTACTCGGAGGCGCCGATCGCGGTGGCGCGGATGCATTCGCCCGCCGGCAGGAGCTTCCACGGGAGCTTCCCCGCCTCGATGCGGCGCGCGAGGGCGCGCCCGAGCCTCAATCCCAGGTCGCCGAAGTCGCGCGACTCGCGGCCGTAGACGTATTCGCCGACCCCGCCCGAGACCATGAGGCCGGCGATTCCCTCCACGGGCTCGAGCGGCTCGGTGAGCCACAACGCGTCGATCGGCCGCGGCGTCGGCGCGACGGTGAGCGCGGCGACGATGGCGTCGGCCATCCACTCGGTGAGGCGCTCGATCTCGCCATCGGTCGCGGCGCCGCCGAGGCTCCAGTCGACGCCGGCGTTCTTCGCGAGGAGCTTGCCCGTGGGATCCAGTCGAGTGATCCGTCCTTTCTCGATCACCGCAAGCCTGCCGCCGATGTGGATCGCGGCGGTGTGCACGACACGCCCGCCCTCGACCAGCGCGAGCTTCGTCGTGCCGCCGCCGATATCGACGTTGAGCACGGGTTCGCCGAGGTCGTGCGAGGCCTGGGCTGCGCCCGACCCGTAGGCCGCGAGCAGCGACTCCATGTGGTGGCCGGCGGTCGCGCAGACGAATTCGCCGCCCATCTCCGCGATCACATCGGCGATGGGCTTCGCGTTCTCGCGCCTCAACGCCTCGCCCGTGAGGATGACGGCGCCGGTGTCGATCGCGTCGGGATGAATCCCCGCGCCCGCATACGCCGCGTCGATGATGTCGCCGACCGCACGCTCGTCGATCCGCTCCTCGCTCTGGTACGGCGTGAGCGCGACCGGCGACTGGTAGAGCGTCTCGCGGCCGACCACGTAGTAGCGGCTCGTGAGCTCCTCGGAGAGCCGGCGCATGTGCACGCGGGAAAAAATCACCTGCGTGCCGGAGGAGCCGATGTCGATTCCCACGGACGTGAGCGTGAGGCGGTCCTGCTGCCACAGCGCGTCGGTCCCAGGATCGGCGCCGGCAAGATCGTCGTGATCGTGGTCGTGGTCCGAGTCGTCCTCGTGCACGTGCGCGCCGTCCACGCCGAGCACGTGGTCCTGCAGCGTGTGGGGCTTGCGCTCGGGAGTGTCCGCCATGACCGTCAGATCCTGAAGCTTTCGAGCGTCTCGGGAGCGAAAAGCTCCTCCGGCGCGAGGAGCCGCCTGGACAATCCCTGCTCGTGGTGATAACGCAGGAACGTCGCGAGCGTCGCTCGGTTGGGCGCGAAGCCGTACGGCCAGAAATCCTCTCCCATGAGCGCGCGCGTGTCCTCGACGTGCCTGGTGAGCCACGGAAGCATCGTCTTCAGCGCCGCGGTGACATAAAGATCGTCGTAGGTCTCGCGCTGGGATTGCACGAAAGCCTTGTAGAGCGACATCGCGATCCAGGGATGCTTCTCGTAGAGGCCGCGGCGGATCGCGACCGTGTGCATGATCGGGAAGATCTTGGTCTTGCGGTAGTACGCCTGCTCGATCTCCATGTAATTCTCGAACAGGCGCCGCACCTTGCCGCCGCCGGCCTGATACGTCGACGGCATGCGCGCGGTATAGAACGCGTCGATCTCGCCGTCGCGCAGCATCGCCGCGAGCGTCTCCTTCTCGCCGATCGGCCGCACCTTGATCCTCGCCGGCAGGTCGAGCTTGATCTTCTCGGGCCGGTTCGGCTCTTCCTCGCCGCCCTGGTAATAGGTTTGCGTGTCCACGGGTACACCGTACTCGTCCTGCAGGATGCCGCGGATCCAGACCGGCGCCGTCATCTGGTACTCGGGATTGCCGACGCGCTTGCCGACGAGGTCCTTCGGCTCGCGAATGCCGGCAGCGGCGTTCACGTAGATGCACGAGTGGCGGAAGAAGCGCGACGGGAACACCGGGATCGCGATGAACGGCTTGTCGGGCTTCGAGAGCGATACCGCGTAGGAGGAGAGCGAGAGCTCGGCGACGTCGAACTCGTGGTGCCGCAGCATGCGGAAGAACGTCTCCTCCACCGGCATGTTGAGGTACGTGAGGTCGATACCGTCGGGCTGGATGCGGCCCTCCGCGAGGCCGCGCGTGCGGTCGTAGTTCCAGCAGCCCAGCGAGAGGCGGAGATTGGACACCGTCAGTAGAAGCTGTCGAAGTGGACCTGCGGATACGGCACGCGCTTCTCGATCAGCATCTGCTGCATCGCCTCGGCCATTTTCGGCGGACCCGCGAAGTAATACTCGTATTGCGGCCAGCGGTCCCCGACCCACTCGCGCACGCGCTCGTGGACGAAGCCGGTGCTTCCCTTCCACGGTTCGGTCGAATCGGCTTGCGGGTCCGAGAGCACCGGCTCGAACGTGATGCGCTCGCCGTAGCCCGGAAGCTCGGAGAGCTCCCGCTCGCCGCAGAGGTCGCGCGCCGTGCGCGCGCCGTAGAACACGTGGATCCTGCGGCCGTCGAGCTTCGGCTCGCGCACCGCGCCGCGCGCGAGCGAGAGGATCGGCGCGAGCCCCGAGCCGCCGGCGACCAGAACGAGATCGCGTGGGCTGTCGTTGCGCAGGTAGGCGAGCCCGTAGGGACCGTCGAGCACGATCTCGGAGCCGAGCGCCACCTTGTCGAAGAGCGTCACCGTGCCGACGCCGCCAGGCACGCGGCGCACGATGAAATGCCACTCGCCGCTGCCGTCGTCGACATTCGAGAGCGAATAGGTGCGCGGCGCCTCGAGTCCGGGAAGGTAGAAGAGCGCGTACTGGCCGGGCAGGAACCCGGGGGAGTCCTTCGCGTGGAAGCGGAACTCGCGCATGTCGTGCGTGCAGTCGCGAAATCCGGTGAGCGTCGCGCGGAAGCGCGCGGGGCGATGCGCAGGGACGTTCTCGGGCCGAAGCCGCACCTTGATCCTGCAATCGGTCGCCGGACGCGCCTGGCACGCCAGCACGCGCCCCTTGGCGCGGTCGCGCTCCGCGAGCCCCGGCGCGTCGGGGCGCAGCGACGTGATCTGCCCTTCGAGGAGATCGACCTTGCACGTCCCGCAGGAGCCCGCGTTGCACTCGTACGGCATGCCGAGGCCGGCGCGCAGCCCCGCACGCAGCAGCGTGTCGTCGTTCGCGCAGGAGTAATCCTGGCCGTCGGCGAGATGGACCTTGCGCATCAGTCGGCGAGGTGCGCGCCCGAGAGCGACGGCATGTAGCCGAGGCGGCGCGAGATCGAATCGGCGGCCGCGATCACGTTGGGCACGGTGCTGAGGACGCTCTTCTTGCTCATGCGCTGCACCGGCGCCGAAACGCTGATGGCGGCGGCGACCTCGCCCGTATGGTTGCGGATGGGAGCGGCCACACAGCGCAATCCGATCTCCATCTCCTCGTCGTCGATGGCGTAGCCGCGCGCGCGCACCGTGGCGAGCTCGCCGACGAGCGCCTCCGGGTCGGTGATGGTGTTCTCGGTGTAACGTCTCAGTCCCGCCTCGATCACCTGCCGCACGAGCTCGGACGGCTGGTAGGCGAGCAGCGCCTTGCCCACGCCGGTGCAATGCGCGGGAGCGCGCGAGCCCAGGCCCGAGGAGAGCCGCACCGCCTGGTGGCTTTCGCGGATGCGGATGTAGAGAACGCTCAGGTGGTCGAGGATCGCGAGCTGCACCGTCTCGCCGGTCGCCTCGGCGAGCGAGTGGATCTCCGCCTGCGCCTCCGACATCACGTCCATCTTGCGGCGCACGAGCGTGCCGAGCTCGAAGAGCGCGAGGCCCGGCCGGTACTTGCCGGTCTCGCGGTTCTGCTCGAGGAAATCGTATTCGACGAGTGTGGTCGCGAGGCGGTGCACGGTGCTCTTCGCGAGCCCGAGGCGCAGCGCCAGCGCGCTGATGCCCATCTCGTATTCGCTCTCGGAGAACGCCTTCGTGAGCCGGATCGCGTTGGCGACCGACGACAGGCGGATCCGGCGAGGCTTGAGCTTGTTCATGGACGCGCTCCCGAGCGGCGCATCGCGTAGGCGTACGAAAGCGTCGCGAAGACGATGACGGCGATCCCGGTCGCCGTGCCGAACGCATCGACGCGCTCGTCGAGCGCCGGTGCCGCATGCCGTGCCGCGCCGAGCGCGGCGACGCCGAGCGCGAGCAGCCCGATCGCCACGCTCATGAGGCGCGAGGCGACGGCGGCGCGCCGGTCCGCGCGCGCGAGGAGCCGGCTCACCCACAGGCCGTTCAGCGCGTCGGTGACGACCATGCCGAGCGTGAAGACCACGCCGAGCAACGCCGCGAAGACCCAGCCGGCGAGCTGCGAGCCGGTGACCGAGAAGAGCACCGCATAGCTCATCGTGTCGAAGGACACCGCGAACGCCGCCCCGACCGCGGCGATGAGCACCGGGTGGTCGACGCGCATGAGGCGCTCGAAGACGCGGCCGCGGAATCCGACGAGGCGCACGAGCTCGCCGCCCGGCGTGCGCGCGACCGCCGCGAGATTTGCCGCGCCGAGGAGCGTCAGGAACGCGATCGAGGTCCAGGTACCCGCATCCTCGAGCCACGCCGGCGCATTCCACCCGGTCGCGACCGTCGCCACCGCGATCGCGACCAGCGTCACGACGACGCCGTGTCCCGCAGAGAAGAGCGCCCCCGACCAGCGCGACAGGCGCGGTCGCGCGCAGTTGAAGCGCGCGAGGCCGTCGATGGCGGCGATGTGATCGGGGTCGAGCCCGTGCTTGAGACCCAGGAAGAAAACGACGGCGACCAGCGCCGGCCAATGTGTGGGAAGGGTCTCGATCACTTGTTGAGGAAAAGCTCGTTCCAGGCCGCTTCCCACTTCTGCGATTCCCGCAGGATCGTGCCCGGGTCGGTCATGACGAACGGAAAGTCGTTGAGATGGCTCTTCACCTTCGTGCTCGCCGGCACCCGCCCCATGGACTCGTAGAGCTTCTGGCCTTCGGGAGAGAGCACGAAGTCGAGGAAGAGCAGCGCCGCCGCCGGATGCGGCGCATCGCGCGCGACTCCGATGCCCTGCGGCCGCGCGATCACCGGCTGCACCGGCGCGAGATCGATCGGGGCGCCCTTCTTCTTGAGCGACTCGATGTTGGCGTTGTAGCACGTGAGGCACACGGGTACTTCTCCCGTGGCGACGAGCTGCGCGATCAGCACGTGGCCCTTGCGCATGTCGGGCTTCATCGCGGCGAGCTTGCGGAAATAATCCATTCCCTTCGCCTCGCCCCACTGCTTCACCAGCGCCGCCATCCACTCGCTGTCGGTGGCCTCGATGCCGATGCGCCCCTTCCATTTCGGATCGAGGAATCCTTCATACGTCTTCGGCAGCTCGTCGCGCTTCACTTTCTGCGTGTTGTAGCCGACCACGAAGAAGTTGAGGCGGTCCGGATACCAGGTGCGATGCGCCGGAATGCCCGCGGCCGGAAGGTCCGCGAGATAGGGCGAGTACACCTCGGCGAGGATTTTCTCCTGCGCGATGGCCTCCATCTCCGGGCCGTTCGTCTCGACGACATCCACGGCGTTGCGGCGCGCCTGCGCCTCGGTCACCACGCGCTGCAGGACCTTGTCGGAGAGCGCGCGCCACAGCTCCACTTTCACCCCATACTTTTTCTCGAACGCCTCTGCCAGCGGCTTGGATTCGGTCGGCGCGAGCGAGGTATAGAGGACGACCGTGCCTTCCTGCTTCGCCCGTTCCGCCAGGCGCGCCTCCCGGTCCGCGCCGCGGTACGCGAAGACATCGTCGGTCCGCGCCGTTTGGGCGGATGCGGCGGCAGACACCAGAGCGAAAACGAGGAGGAAAATGACCTTCACGGGCGGGCAGGCAAATTGACCGGGTTCCTTATTCTATGTTTAACTCGCCGATCGGGCAAATTTGCGGAACGCCGTTCAGTATAGCAGAACGATACGCCGGCCCTGTGGCGTGTCGCCCCCGCGGAGCCGGGGACCCAATCACACCGACATGACCACCAAGACCCAAACCACCACCACCCACTACCACATCCAGAAGAAGCGCCGGAAGGAATTCCTCGAGGAATGGCGCAACTACCGCCAGTCCGTGATCCGCAAGGAGGATGTCCGCCTCGAGAAGACCGCGCGCGGGCTTCGCACCGGCGTCTACATGGGATGGGACGGAGACCGGCCCACGCGCTGCCTCGATGCGCTCGTGCACGAAGTCGATCCCGGCGTCACCACCACCATCCATCGCCACTCGTGGGACGCGATCCTCTTCATGGTCGAGGGCAGCGGATGGACGGAAGTCGACGGCGTGCGCTACGACTGGAACGCGTGGGACGCGATCCACATTCCGGCGTGGAGCTGGCATCGCCACGGCAACGACGGCGACAAGCCCGGGCGCTTCATGAGCTATTCGTCGGAGCCCACGCTCTGGACGCTCGGCATGAGCCTCATCGAAGACGCCGGGGAGACGCCGTTCGCGAAGCTGCCGCCGAAGCCGAAATTCTCGGGCGGCATTCCGGGCGACGATGCGTACGCGCGGCGCCTGCGCCGCCTCGACGTAGAGGCGAAGAAGCGCCGCTCGGGGCGCATCCACACGCCGTACGACGAGCAGGAGATCCTCGCCACGCCGCGCGGAACGCGGACCAAGTTCCTGAACGACCGCGCGATCGGCAACGAAGCCTCCGGCCTCACGCAGGTGATGATCCAGTTCGCGCCGGGCAAGACGCAATCGCTGCACCGCCATCCGGGCGAGGCGTGGCTCTACGTGGTTGAGGGACACGGCCACTCGTTCATGGGCACGGCGCCCGACAAGGGGCAGCACTATCCGTGGAAGAAGGGCGACCTCATCGTCGTCGACCATTTCCTGTGGCACCAGCACTTCAACGACGACCCGAAGAACCAGTGCCGCCTGGTGCGCATCCACATGTTCGACTCGATCCTCGAGACGATGCGCGCGCTGATGGACCCGATGGTGCTCTTCGAGGAAGC
>Ga0075436_100002059_pt1 | contig 13864 bp, 15 predicted proteins | sample RhiMethybrSRZTD5_FD_75303 | JGI IMG/M metagenome (GOLD analysis project Ga0075436, IMG submission 75303) | Populus rhizosphere microbial communities from Tennessee, USA - Rhizosphere MetaG P. TD hybrid SRZTD5 | ecosystem: Host-associated > Plants > Roots > Rhizosphere > Soil | place: USA...
CCCAGCCTTCCTCCCCGGGGACCCGCTCCGCGACCCAGAGGGCGAAGCCCGCCAGCTCCTGCGCCCGCCCGGCGTCGACCGACGCCGCCCGCTCGCTCTCCTCGCCCACCACCTTCACGACGGCCCAGCACCGGACCTCGGACACCGCGGCGGCGACCAGCCGCCAATGGGCGGGCTTCAGCTTCTTGATGTCGTTCCAGCGGGCCAGGGCCTGACGCCGGGCCTCCTTGGCGGCGGCCTGCGCCGCCAGCCGCTCGGCCTCTCGGCCGATCTCGGCGAGCACGCCGTCCGCGGCGGCGGTGGCCGGGAAGAGATCGTCTTCGGAGACCAACCATTCCGCGAGAGCCAGGAGCTGCTCGCCCGCCGCCGCCGCCTTCCTCCCGAGGCCGGCGCACTTGGCCCGGAAGTTCTCCGGCTGAGGAATCTTCTTTCCGCTGACCAGGTCGGAGACGGTCCCGCGGGCAATGTGGAGCTTGTCGGCCACCTCCTGCTGCGTGAGGTCGAGGAGAGCCACCAGGCCTGACAAGGCAAGAGTGACAGGGGCTTTCTCGCGCTTCGGCGGCGGCTCGGACGGCGGAGTCCTGCGCGGTCGGCTCATCCATCCCTCCACGTCATCTTAAATAGAGAAGTGTTTCGCCGTAACAAATCGTGACACCAATCGGAAAGATCGTCGCTTCAGGCCGTAAAACAGGGCCGCTCTGTCTCGCTGAGTTGAAGGATATCGCATCCACGAAGGAGCGCCTCTACAGTCCTCGGCATGCCGCTGATCTGGAGGGCTGATGAGCGCCGCCTGGCACGATGAAGAGGCGCAGTCTCTGGTCGCCAAGGCCGCGGGGTCGGAGGACGTGGCGCCTGAAGAGAGCCCGGCAGCCCCGGTCGTGACCTCGGCCTGGCACGGCGAGGAGGCGTGTTCTCTGCTCTGTGGCCTGGCACCGGGGAAGGACTCGGCGCTGCTCCACCTTCTGACGTGCCCTACTTGCCGGACATGGGCGACCCGACGCGTTCTGCAGAAGCTCGGGACCGGCGAGAAGCCTCCGGACGAGGAGGCCAATTGGAGCCGCCTCCATGACCGTTTGCCCTGGCTCCTGATGGAGGTGGACCGCCGGAGCGCCGAGGCGGAAGCGCTCCTGCTCGATCTCGTAAGCCATCCGGCGGACGAGCAGCCAAAGGCGCTCGAAGACCCGCGGTTTCAGTCGTTCGAGCTTCTCGGGCTGCTCCTGGAGGTGAGCCAAGAAGCCCAGCGGAAAGACGTCGAGCGCTCTGTGGTGTTGGCCGATCTGGCAGCGCAGCTCGCCAACCGGCTCCTCCGCGACGAGCGCGACGAGGTCAAGTGCGCCCTCTACCTCGCCCGCGCCGCCATCCTCAAAGGCAACGCACGGCGGCTCACGGGCCGTCTTCGGGAAGCCGAGGACGTCTTGGGCCGCGCCACCTATTCCCTGGCCTGGCCGTTCGAGTCGTGGGACCGGGCCGCCTTCTGCCGGGCTCTCGGCCTGCTGCGCTGGGAGCAAGGCCGGCTCGACGAAGCCGCCGCGCTCCTGCGCCACAGCGCCCGCGGCTTCGGCGAGCAATACCTTCCCCAGGAGGCGGGCGCTACGTCGGTTCTGCGCGGCCTGCTGAGCCTGGAGCAGAACCGGACGAAAAGGGCGGCTCGCCTGCTTCAAGATGGCAGAGCCGCTCTCGATCCGCGGGCGCGTCCATGGCTCACCGTGCGCGCCGGGCTGAGCCTCGCCCTGGCCTTCGCCGACCTCGGTCGGCTCAACCGGGCGACCGTGGCGCTCGAAGAGGCCTTAAGGCACTACAAGGGGGTCCGCGACGAACGCGAGCAGATCCGCGTCTATTGGCTCGAAGGAAAGATCCTCGGGCGGATCGGCGGGCAGGAGGATGCGGAGCACGTTCTCGCCGCCGTGCGCGGCAAGCTGATCGCGGAGCGCAGCCTGCCGGAGGCGGTGCTCTGCTCGTTGGACCTGGCGGCGCTTCTCGTCAACGCCGGGAGAGGCGCTGAAGCTCCCGCGCTACTCGACGAAATCGAGGCGAGCTTCCCCGGCGAGGACAAGGGGCTGGACGTCACCCGGCGTGTGGCCCGCGTCTTCTTGGACCAGACGGCCGGCGGTGAGCACATCTCGCGCGCCGAGCTGGCGCAGGCGGCTTCCACCGTGCGGCGCATCTTCCGCTTACGAGGCTACAGTGTCGAGCGCTTGCCCTTCGCTTGATCTGGAGCACGCGCGCCGCGTCGTGCGGATGCTCGCGTGCTACCGGCGCGGTGACCAGGGCGGGGCGAGCGGCTGGTACGCGCGGGCCTTCGAGCCCGTCCTCAAGATGGCGGACCCGTGGCGGGCGGAGGCCTACCTGCTGCGCTGTTCGGTCCTCGTCTTCGCCCCCGCCATCGCGCGGAGCTGGGTCTCGCGGGCCGGCGTCCTGGCAAAGGAGCCCGGGGTGCGCGAGGAGGAAGGACCGGCCCTCGCCAATCTGGGTCTGGTCCACCTGGAGCTGGGCGAGCTGGACGCGGCGCAGGCCCGGCTTGAGGAGAGCTTGCGCTGTCTCGACGAGCGGACCGCAAAGGCGGTGGCGCTCAACAACCTCGCCTTGGCGGTCGCTCACGCGGACCGTTCCCGAGCCTTGACGCTGCTCGCCGCGGCGGCGGCCTGCGCCGATCGCCGCCACGCTCTGGCGATCCGGTCGAACCAGTTGGTGCTCGAAAGGGAAGGATCGGCGCAGCCGCCGGACTTCGACTCGTTGGTGGTGAGCGAGGAGGCCGGGAGGTCCGACGCGCCGCTTTTCGACCGCGTGCTCTTCAACCACATTCGCGCTCTCCTCGGAGCCGGCGAGCCGGAGCGGGCGCTCGAAGAGGTGGAGTCTCGCGGGAGCAGGCGGCAGGGGCTTCGGGAAGGCGCGCGGTGGGCGCGCTTGCGCGTCGAGGTTCTGCGCGCGTTGGGCAGGCCTTGCGCGGAAGTGAAGGGTCCACGCCGACACCTGGAAGGGAATGGCTGTGGGAGGTCGCGGGTGTGGCTCTGCTGCGGGGTCTGGGCTCTGTGCCCGATCCCGCTCGATGCGGCTGCCGTGCGTCCTGGCCGCGAGCACCCTGACCCGGCGGAGGTCTTCGCCTTCGCCCACGGCGAGGCCTCGCCGCCGGCAAGGCGCGTGATCGTGCGCCATCTTCTGCGGCGCTGCGCGTTCTGCGCTGGAGCGGTGCGGAGCGCCTTCGAGCCGGACGGAGAGCGGTTTGCGGACGGACCGCGCAGTCGCGCGAGAGGGATTGCTCGGCCCGCGTGAGCGTGAGGCTTGCCGAAGCGCTGCGGCGGCAACGCGGCTTGCTCAAGCGGCTCCTTACGGAGGCCGGAGTCAAGCCGGCCGATGCGGAATGGCTCCTGTTGGACGTTCTCGACGAGAGGTCGGGGGAGGAGTGGAAAGGGGTGAGGGACATCGACAAGGTCCTGGTGGCCGGCGTGGATCGGGCCTGCGCCGGGTACGCGAGTCGGCGAGGGCGGGCCTACCAGGGGCTTCGTGCGCTCGAAAGGAGCCCGTGGGGAGGCGGGGCCGGCCGGCAGGGCGGCGCCGGGAAGAAGCGTCGCCGATCGTGACCGCGGGAGGTGAAAATGGCGAGTGAAGAAGAGCTGCAATCGAGCCGGCTGCCGAACAGCAAGCCGTGGGAGTGGAATCAGAGCGCGGCGCTCCACGAAGCGGTGCGGATCTACCTGCCGGCGTCGGTGGCCAAGGCCGTCGACGAATGGTTGAGGGAAGGCTTCTATAGGTGTCTCGAGCACTGGCCGGGGCCGGCGGACGGGCATTCGTACGTCGAGCTGTACCTGCAAGCGGTCACGGCCGATCTTCAGTACACGGCGCGGTTTCTTGCCCAGGTGGCGCGCGAGACCCTCGTCGAGTGTGAATCGCCGCCGGCAGAGGAAGCGCTGGCTTGGATCGCGGATGGTGTCGCGGTGCGCGTGGAGGAGCTGGCCGACTTCGTCGTAGAGCAGCTCGGCCGCGTGCGGCCGGCCGTCGCCGCGTCAGCAGAAGCGGTGGGGGTCTGATGAGGCCCTCCCGGCCGGTGGTCCACCCCGGCTCCTCCGGCGCTGATCTCCATCTCGCGTGGCATCGCGAGCACGTACCTGGAATGGTCGCCTTGACCAGCCCGTACTACTTCCTCCTGGTGCCGGCCGAGACGTCGGGGAACCTCGCGCTGATCGAATTCGAATACATCACCCACCTGGGCCGGCCGGCCGGCCGGATCTACGCGAACCAGCTTCAGCTCATTTCACCCCGCGATCCGGAGCTGACGGTTGACGGTGGGGCTCCGGTTCAATGTCAGCGGGAGTTGGCCCTCCTTCAGGCGCTGCACCGGCGCGCTTCGACGGCTTCCTACGCCCTGCCAAGGATCGTGCCCACCGCGACGATGCCGCCGTGGGCGCGCGGGAGCATTTCCGGGAAAGACCGGCACACGCTGTGGCGAGCCGGCGGCGCCTGAACGAGGGACCGGCACGGAGGGATTCGGATGGAGCCCCACCTGACTCTGGCGCAGCTCGCCAGTCTGTTGGCAGACGACGGGTCGAGCCCCGTCGTCAGGCATCTTGCTGACTCCTGCCCGGCCTGCGGCGACGTGTACCGGGAAGGGGAGGCGCTCATGAAGCGCTTTCGCCACTGGAGCCCCGAAGTTGCGATCCTGGAGGGAGTCGAGGCGGATGGTCTCTTCGCCAAGCTGATGGCCGCGGGGCGGGACTTCGCGACGCGGTCCTGGCAGGTCGAGCACGACGCGAGCTTGCAGACGTGGGGCGTCGCCTGGGTTGCCCTGGAGCGCGCCCGCCAGTGTCTGAGAGAGCAGGGCGGAGCTGCGCAGGCGCGCGAGCTCGCTCTCCTGGCCGTCAAGATCGCCGAAACCCTGGGCACCGTCTACCACCCGGACTCGGTCGCCGACTTGAAGGCCCTCATCTACGCGGCAGTCGCCGCCGCGGAACGGGCGCTGGGCGATGTGGACATGCAGCTCAAGTGGTTGGGTCCGGCCGCCACGGCCCTGGACGCCGGCTCGGGAGATCCCGAGGTGAAGCGAGAGGTCGCCGAGTTGCTCGGTCTCAAGTGACATGCACCGCTTGGCAAGGAGCGCCTGATGACGGCAGAGGCAGTGGCGAGTCTCCTGGGGGCGCTGGAGCAGCGCCTCGGAGCGATCACGTTGGTGATGCTCGTCTCCGACACGGGAGGCGATGAGACCTGGCAGCTCTTGGTCAGTGCGCCGGCCCTCGATGCCATGGAGCCGTCGGAGGGTGTCAACACTCGGCGTTACCTTGGCCTCGACCATCATCCCGCGCGCTTGGGTCGCGGCGTCCCCACGGCAAGGGAGGAACCGATGAGAGGCGCCCGGCGGGCCACTGGAGGGCCGCCCTCCCCGGAGCGGCCTCGGCGAAAGGAACACCCCCTATGCCTCCTCTCACTCTCCGCCGGAACATCGCGACCCTGGCTCTTGCCGCGCCTCTCGCGGCGTCAAGGGCGGAGATGAACAGCAAACAACCCTCCACGGGCCTCGTGCCGGGACTTCACCGAGAGGAGAGGCGTTGCCATGTTTACCCGTGAGCTTGCCCAGGAGCTGGGCTTGAGCATGGGGAGGCTCGCCTCCGTTGCGAAGTCGCTCGATGTCGAGATGCGCTGTGGGCGCCGGTGGTGGAGCCCGGAGAAGATCGAGCTTCTGAAGCAAGAGCTGGCGCGGCGGGAGGAGGCACAGAGGATCAAGAGCTTGTATCTGCGCACCGCCGAGGTGGCCTCTCGCCTTGGCGTCGGGGAGAACGATCTTCGCGCTCTGATCCACGAGCACGGCCTGACGGTCGACAAGGACGAGACAGGCAGGGTCTACCAGTGGACCGACGGGGCGATCGCCGCGGCCGAGACTCTCCTCGCAGAGCTGGCGAAGCGGCCACCCGAGCCGCCTGCACCCCCGCCTCCGGGGCTGACCTCGAAACAGGTCGCGGCCCGGCTCAAGATGAGGTATGCGAGCTTTTGTCAGTTCTCGCTCACGGCTCGCAAGCACTATCCCTCCCTTCAGCCGACCTTTCACCGGGGCACCCTCTATTGGAGTCAGGAGGACCTGGCCCTTCTCAAACAGGAGCTTGGGGAGCTGCGGGCGAGGCCGGATTTGAGACAGAAACGCCTGCTTCAGGCACAGAAAGGCCGGCTCGCCAAGCTGCAAGAGCATGCGCGCGCCATCCGGCCTCAGGCCACCGCCGCCCAGCAACACGTGGAGAGCATCTTGTCTCTCTGTGCAGAGATCGAAGCGTCGCTGGCCCTTCCGCTCGCCTTCATCTACACCCTGCCGGTTGAGGGTTGGACGCTTCGTCGCCCGGTCGCCGTCTGGGTGAAAGCGGTCCTCGGCGGCTATGAAGCGGAGGCGGTGGACTTCGACCTCCGTACCAGAAGCAGGACGAGCCGAGGAGCGATCGACCTTCTCCGCCACGCTCTTTTCCAGCGATACCAGGAGCTTGCCCGAGATTCCGCACAAGACGCGGTGGCCTGGAACGCCTTACGGCAGCTCGTCGTCCCGCCCGAATGACGCCGGGCACCCAGAGGCGAGACGCCGCATTCCCGCCGGCCGCCCCGTCGGCCGGCGCTCTTTCGCCGGACCCCCGGGCCGGCGACCAAGCGTTTCGGTTTACCGAAACACAGCTTGCTACGGCTTCAAATCGGTGGGGCTTGGAGCGGATCGACCCGGACTTCCGCGGACTAACTCAAAAGCGAACTCCGGGCGGGCGGGTGGCCTTCGCCGATCGTAGAGGGCCGGGGCGATCACGACAACGGGTGAGGTCACCGGGACCCTGAGGGCGGGGGCCGGAAGGAGCTTCGCGCGCTGGGCCTCGGGTGGCTCCATCTTGTGGAGAGCGACATGCTCCCGCGACGAGAACCTGCAAACGGTGGAAGCGGCGGGACGAGGAAGAGCTGGCAGAAGTGTGTCGGCAAACCGTTGCAGGTTCGACCGGGAAAATCAGTTGGAGATTCGGCCGACCCCTGGTGAAGCCAGGGCGCTGAAGTGTGCGCAGGGCCAAGGATGAGCGGGGAGTGCGCAGAGCGAGCGCAGCGCCGCATAGGGCGAGCGTGGGAGCGCGCAGAGCCACGCATGGGTCCGCGCAAGGCTCGGGCACGTGCGCGGACCCACGCGCGGCTCTGCGCTCGTCCTGCGCGGACCTACTCGCAGCTCTGCGCACCCCTGCGCTCGTTCTTCCCCTACCTGCGAAGAGCTGAGTGGGCCGGGCGGCCACCCTCGACCGCCGGCTAAGACTGTCCTGCGGGCGGGCGCACAACGCCCCGATCTGCCCGTCTGCTCTCCACCAACCCGGCCAGGCCGCCCACTCTCGCGAGGTGTAAGCCGTTGTTTTCCCCGCGCGGTCCTGGCTACACTTGGGGTCGACCCGGAAGGAGGTTCCACAAATGGCGGCGATTCAAGAGCGGCGGGCGCAGGACGGGACTGTTCATTACCGCGTGTTGTTGCGTCTGCACGGCCATCCTCCCCAGTCAGCCACCTTCAAGCGCAAGACGGATGCCAAGCGCTGGGCGCAGCAGACTGAAGCTGCTATTCGGGAGGGGCGCCACTTCAAGACGAGGGAGGCAAAGCGCCACACCCTCGCCGATCTGGTGGATCGCTATCTCCGTGATGTGCTGCCCTCGAAGCCAAAGAGCCGCAAGAAGCTCTCCGCCCTCCTCACTTGGTGGAGGCGGGAGATCGGAGCGTACAGCCTTGCAGATGTGACGCCAGCCCTCATCGTCGAACAGAGGGACAGACTCCTGCGGGGTAGGACGAACCGGCACGCGAGAAGGAGCCCGGCGACCGTGAATCGCCACCTCGGTGCGTTGAGTCACGCCTTTACGATCGCCGTGAGGGAGTGGGGCTGGGTGGAGGACAATCCGGTCCGAAAAGTCGGCAAACTGACGGAACCCACGGGCCGAGTGCGGTTTCTCACCGACGAGGAGAGGGATCGTCTTCTGGAGGCCTGTGGCGAGAGTGGGAACCGGGACCTCTACGTGATCGTCGTGCTCGCCCTCAGCACCGGGGCTCGCCTAGGTGAAATCATGGCGCTCCGCTGGCCTGATGTGGATCTGGCTCGGGGCCTTGCGATTCTTCACGAGACGAAGAACAAAGAGCGCCGGGCTCTCCCACTGGCCGGGCTCGCTCTCAACCTACTTCGGGAACGCTCTCGCCGACGTCGTCTCGTGACCGACCTCGTGTTCCCCAGCCTGAAGAACGCCAGACGGACTGTCTTCCCCCGCCGGGCCTGGCTCGATGCCCTCAAGGCCGCCCAGGTCGAGGACTTCCGCTTCCACGACCTCCGCCACTCGGCCGCCTCGTATCTGGCGATGTCTGGTGCCACCTTGGCCGAGATCGCTGCTGTCCTCGGACACAAAACGCTCGCGATGGTCAAGAGGTACAGCCATCTGAGCGAGCAACACACGTGCGCGGTCGTGGCGCGGATGAATGAGAAGTTCCTCGGAGGAGCTTCCAACCGCGACGGTGTCAGACGACTGTGACCGGAAGGCCCTGCGACTGCCCGAACGCCCGTGCGCGCACCGGACGCTTGCCCTGTGCGCGCACCAGCGTCCGCCCTGCCGCACCGGCGCGCGCTCCTTGGTACACTTTTGGTACAGTTGCGGCCAAGAAAAGCCAATTCTCGGCAAAACTTCATGGATAATGGAAGCTTCCCAAGCGCTCTAAAATCAGTGGCTTAGGCGTAGTGTCGTGTTGGGGCGTGTTGGCCTGGACAGGACTGCAAAACCCTTATTCAGCGGTTCGAATCCGCTCGTCGCCTCCAACGACCTTCCCCCCTTCACTCGCTGTTCTGGTCGGCGCTCTGCCTTGCTGGTCGGGGAAGGCGGGACGTTGAGACACTAGAACCGCGAATTGAGACACTCCAACCTCGAATCGAGACGCTCCAACCTCGAATTGAGACACTCCAACCACGAATCGAGAGGCTCCAACCACGAATTGAGCGGCTCAAACCACGAATTGAGCGGCTCAAACCACGAATTGAGCGGCTCAAACCTCGAATGGAGTGGCTCCAACCTCGAATGGGGTGTCTCTAACCTCGAATGAGGTGTCTCAAACCTCGGATGAAGTGGCTCCAACCTCGAACGGAGTGGCTCGAACCTCGGATGGAGTGGCTCAAACCTCGAATGGAGTGGCTCAAGGGGGCAAGCCGGCGTTTTACGGACTGCTTCCGGCAGCTCCTACGGCCCGGGAGGTGAGGCTTCTCGCGGTAGGAGCGCCAAATCGCTCTCGTCGTTGAGGTCCACCCCGGTGAGCTCCCGCCGCAAGGCCTCGGCATGCTGTCCGACGCCGGATTGATCCCGATCACGGCGTCGCCGGCGCCGTACATCAATCCGTCCAGGATGGAGACCGCGATGGCGCGCGGGTCGTCGGTGGGGTGGTTGGGCTGCAGGCGGACCGACATCCGTCCCGGCACGCCGAGGGTGTCGCGGAACGCCGTCACCACGCGGCGTTTGCGGGCGATGGCGATCAGGTCCTGGTTGCGCATCAGCTTGCTGACCGCCGCCACCATCTCGGGCGTGAGGCGGCCGCCACGGCTGCGAGCGTCTCGCCGGTCGCCGCCGCCAAAGTCTTCCGAAGTGGAAGCCAGATACGGAGAGACCGCTAGAATGAGATGAGGGAGATGACTTGGGATGTACAAGATCACTTTGGAAATCGAACACCTGCCTGAGGGCCCATACCTCGGTACGAGCCCGGACCTTCCCGGACTTGTGGTGCAGGCAGATAGCATCCAGGAAGTCCTCCAACTGGCGCCCGATGTGGCGCACGACCTGATTGCGGTGATGGTCGAGACCCACCAGCCACTGCCATCCGGGATCGAGACAGTCACCGCTCCGGGACGTGTTCCAGTCCTGGTGCCCGCTTGACCTATCGGGAGCTGGCCCGCCATCTTCGGCGGCGGCGGGATTTGGATTAGACGCGGAGATCACTCCTCTGGAGAAAGGGCGCCGCCCTTTCCCCAGGATGCGGAGAAGATCGCTTTTCAAGCCGGCCGTAGCGGCGCTGAGCGGCGATGGAGAGAGAGCGCGCGATGCGCTCGGTAGCGGGAGCGCCCTGTCCTTTCTCTCTGCAAGATGGAGCCACCTGGGCCAGGAAGAGGAGGCTGCCTTGCGCCCTACCGTCGACGCCGTGGCCTTTCCGGCCCGCCGCCGCTCATCTTCAGCCTGGTTTCCGCTGCAGAAAAACGTGGGTCGCTCGTTCGCCCGCAACGGCCTTCGTGCATTCGTAGCCCAAGGCACGCATGTCGATGCCGTTCCAGAGATGCTCTCCTGAACCGAGCAAGATTGGTCGGATGGCGAGATGCAGCTCGTCAATCAGGGCTACGCGTAGATATTGCCGAATCGTCGCTACGCCGCCACCGAGGCGGACGTCAAGGCCGCCCGCTGCGGCGGTCGCCTGTTCCAAGGCAGCGTGAATGCCTTCGGTGACAAAGCGAAACTCTGTCCCTCCCGCCATCCGGAGCGGCGGCCGCGGGTGATGCGTCAGCACGAAGACGGGTGTGTGATACGGCGGCTCGTCGCCCCACCAGCCCTTCCAGCTCTCGTCCGGCCACGGACCTCGGACGGGCCCGAACATGTTGCGCCCGAGAATCCAGGCACCGATTCCGGAAAGGCTTTGCTCCGCAGTTCCGTTGTCGATCCCCGTCTCTCCATCGTCCTCACCTTGCATCGTCCGCCACACGCGTGTGTGGAAGAACCACTCCATGAGCTCAGGACCGCCAACACCGAGCGGATTCTGGAGATCTTGGTTCGGCCCGGCACCGTAGCCATCGATGGAAATCGCGAAGCTTTGGACGCGGAGCTTCGACATAGGCTTCCTACTGTATCCTACTTTTTGTTGGCCAGGGCTTCGATGTCAGCCAGCATCCGCTGGAGCTCCGCTTTACGGAGGAGTCTGCCGCCGACCACGACGGCGTCGATCTTCCGGCTGTTGCCGATATCTTCGAGCGGGCTCGCATCGAGAAGCACGAGGTCAGCGATCTTGCCTTTTTCGACGGTTCCAAGATCCTTCTCCCGGCCGAGGAAACGGGCCGGATTGCGCGTGGCTGTCTGCAACGCCTCCATCGGCGACAGGCCGGCCTCGACGAGAAGCGCCAGCTCATCGTGCAGGCTGAAGCCGGGGAAGCAGTAGGGATTGAGCACGTCCGTTCCCGCCAGGAATTCCACCCCGGCACGGCGCATCGGAACGACCAGCTCCTTCAGCTTTTTGTAGCCGGTTCTCGCCAGCTCGAAGTCTTCCTCAGTCCTGTCCTGCAGGCGGAAATCGCCCGCGGGATCCCATCCGGAGGCGATCCCAGGCGGCATGTACTTGACCCGCGGGTCGTTGTGGATCGCGGGGTCCTTGATGAATGCCATGTTACGCAGCACGGTCAGGGTGGGGCACTGCCACGTGTGGTTCCGCGCCAGGCGAGCGAACAGCCCTTTCGCCTTTTCGGGGCTGAAGGTCTCCAGCGTCTGGCGGGTTATCTGCCGCAGACTGGCGCGGCTGGGGAACGTCTTCCCTTCGGGAAGATTCGACCAGGCATCGGCTCCCGCCTTCCGCAGCTCCTCTTCGCGGGTGGAGCAGGCTTCCAGCACGCTGGTGAAATGCTCGATGCTCTTCTGTCCGGCATCCGATGCTTCGGCCACAGAGACGGGTCCCGGGACATGACCGGCAAAAGGGATCCCCTGCTTCTTCGCTTCGTCCGCGATCGCGAAATAGGCCTCCCGCGGGAGCCGGCTGTACACCTTGATGAAATCGGCGCCCGCTTGCTTGCTCTGGATCACCGCCTGCCGGCCTTCGGCCTCGGTGCCGACCGCGATCGAGCCGGGCCAGATGGGCTTCGGTCCATCCACGATCGCGCTGGCGATCGCCATCCGCGGGCCGAGCAGGGTTCCCTGCTCGATCTCCTGGCGCCACTCGTGATGGAGCGGAGCGCCCCACATGATGCGAATGCCGGTGACTCCATTGGCGATGAAGAGCGGGAGATAGTCCTTGTGCAGCCAGTGGACGTGCATGTCCCACAGCCCCGGAATCACGACCTTGCCCGAGGCGTCGACCACTTGCGCGCGTTCCGGTGTGCGGACCGTCCCGCTTTTGCCCAGCTCGACGATCCGATCCCCTCGGATCACGACGCTCATGTCGGATTGGGCCGGTGCACCGGTGGCATCGATGATCGTCACGTGGGTGAGGACGAGCGGCTGAGCAACCTGCGGCGCTTGTGCCGGCTGGGGCGAGGGCCAGGCTGGCAATGCCACAAGCAGGAAGAGCAGGAAGAGTTTCTTCATGACGGCACTCTCTCCATGGGTCTTAGCGGTCCAGGTGGTGACCAGTGCGGCGGCGATAAGGCTATCGCGACTCTCCGTCGGGAATCCAGCAGGCCGGGCGCCGATCCCTGGCACCGCGAAGCTGCATCGCTTGCAGGAGGATGTTGTCGATCGGGCTGGCCTTCGTTCGTCGTAGGGTTAGGAGCGGGTGCTGAACGCCGGAGGATCCGGCGGCCCCGCGCCACGCAAACGACAACAAGGAGACAGGACACCATGCGATTCCTTTCGATGATCCGGATCGACGAGAAGACTGCCAAGGCACCCACCGAGCGACTGATGGCCGATATGGGCAAGCTGATGGAGGAGATGACCCAGGCCGGCGTCCTGATCGACACCGCCGGGCTGCGGCCGACGTCTGAAGGCGTGCGTGTGCGCCTGCGTGGCGGCAAGCTGTCGACGATCGATGGACCGTTCACCGAGGCCAAGGAGGTCATCGGCGGCTACGCAATCCTGGAGGCGAAGTCGAAAGAGGAGGCGATCGAGCACACCCGGCGGTTCCTCAAGGTCCACGGCGATGAGTGGGATCTCGAGTGCGAGGTGCGCCAACTGGACGGACCGGACTCCGGCGGCGAAGCGTAGGTAGGGACAGGCGATCCGGGCGTCGCAAGCCCCACCGGCCGATCGTCCGCATCAAACCTGCCTGAGTCGCCCATGTCGCAGTAGCCCATGAAGGGTGGCTCCGCACTTTACGCGTCTTGTATCGCAGATCGAATCGCGACCTGACCCGCTGGTCAGGAGACCTGACCGGCCAGTCAGATGTCCTGACCCGCGAAATGAAACGCTTGACCCGCGAGGGTTGTGTCTTGACCGGCGGGGTTTTGTGTCCTGACCGGGGAGATGAGACACAAGACCGGCGAGCGGAGCGTCTCGACCGGCGGATAGAAACGCTTGACCGGCTGGTCAAACGGCTTGACCACGCAGTTTCGTTGCCTGACCGGCTGGTCAAGAGACGTGACCCGCGGGTCAGGTCGGATGACTCCGCGGGCAGGGCGCCGTGTGGCACTCGGCGTGCAAGGGTGGCACGCGCCCTCGCGCGTTGACGCGGATACGGAACCGTCGTATGCTTCCGGTAACCTCATGGGCGTCAGGAGGTTGGCATCTGCGAGCGTTGGCCCGTCAAAACCAGAGCAGGCGCGAAGTTGTCATGATGGCAGCCAAGGCCAAAGGTCCAATTAAGTTCAACGCGAGGTAGGCGTCCCAAACCATCCAGCCGACATTATCGGGCTAGTCCTCAAGCCCAACTCACCATACATTACACATATCGAAAGGGCCAGGTGAACATGTCCACAAACACCATTCGACTTCACCGCGTGATGCGTGCGACACCTGAAAGAGTCTATCGGGCGTTCCTCGATGCCGACGCAATGGCCAAATGGCTTCCGCCGAACGGCTTCACCGGTAAGGTTCACCATATAGATGCCAAAGTTGGTGGCAGTGCGGCACGAAAGGAGGTCTGACGTGAGCTGAGTGTCAGATTGCGGAGGGACCTCCTGGGTCTCGAAGGCCAGCGGGTGCAAGTCCCGCCCGGGGAATTGTCGGTTCGCCCGGT
>Ga0075436_100002060_pt1 | contig 13863 bp, 18 predicted proteins | sample RhiMethybrSRZTD5_FD_75303 | JGI IMG/M metagenome (GOLD analysis project Ga0075436, IMG submission 75303) | Populus rhizosphere microbial communities from Tennessee, USA - Rhizosphere MetaG P. TD hybrid SRZTD5 | ecosystem: Host-associated > Plants > Roots > Rhizosphere > Soil | place: USA...
CGGCACGGCCCACGGCTCGCCGCGATGATCGACGCTCGAAGTGCGCGCGTCTTCCCGCAAGATCACGTCCGCCCAGTCGAACGCGCCGCGCAGCAGCCAGCGCGCCTGCGAAAGGGCGAGGTTGTTCTCGGCCTCGCGCATCAGCACGTTCTGCTGCCAGAGCGCGCCGGTGACGAGCGTGGTGGCGGCGACGACGACGAGCATCGCCATGATGACCGCGGTGCCGCGCTGGCGCCTCATAGCGCGAGCACCTTCACGTAGCGCGCGCCCTTGGCGTCCTCCAGCGCGATCTCGAGAGCGCTCGCGCGTGCGAATGGACGCACTGCCGGACTCACCGTCTGCGCCGCGCCCGGGTCGATCCAGAAGCCGCCGGCGTAGAGGCGGATCTGCAGGCGCGTCACGCCGGGAAGAAGGAGCACATCTCCTTGCGCGCTCGTGCGCACGAGGCCGTCGCGGCCGAGGCGGTAGACGATCGGCACCACGGCTTCCTGGGCGGCACCGGCCGGCACGGCACGCAGCACTTCGAGCTGCGCGCCGGTCGCGGCCGGCAGCACGCTCATCGCGAGCGGCAGCTCGGGCGCCGTGGCACGCGCCGGCGCTGCGATGTCCGGAACGCGCTCATCGACATCGCGCTCCATCTGCGCAAACGCGTGCATAAGATCGGCGAGCTCCAGGCTCTGGCGCTCGATCCCGGCGCGCTGGTCGGCGACGAACGAAAGCCCGCGCCAGCAGACGACGCCCATCAGCGCCATCAGCGTGATGGCGACGAGCATCTCGACGAGAGTGAAGCCGGCGCCGCTTTTCATTCTATTCGTCATCGGCGCTGCGGCAGGACGCCGACCAATTCGGCGAGCACCTCGCGCTCGCCGGCCGCAAAGACGCGCACCTCGACGCGGCGAAAGAGCGGGTTCGGCGTGCTCTTCACTTCTTCCACGCACTCGAGGCGCGCGTCGCCTTGCGGGCAGGCGCTTGTGCGGGTGCCGATCGGCGGGAATGCGCCCGCGGCACGCAGCTCCGCGATGCGATTGTCGGCCGAGAGCTGGGCGAGCAGGCGTAGCTTGAGCTCCGCATTGGTCTGCGCCATCGAGCCCGCGGCGCGGATTGCGGCGAGGAGCGCGAGCGCGACGATGGCGAGCGCGACGAGGACTTCGATCAGCGTAAAGCCGCGCACGCCGCGCCTTCGCAGCCCGCCGGCCGCAGGTTGCCGCGCGCGTCGAGCTCCAGGCGCAGCACGCCGTCCTTCGTCGCGATGGCGACGATTGCCGGCTCGCGCAGCGGTTCCCGCGCGAAAACGAGCTCGTGCGTCTCGACCTCCCGCACTTCGACCGGCCAGCGACGCTCGCGCGCGAGCTCTTCGGGCAGCGGCTGCGACGTATCGGCCACCAGCGGCCGAAAGCGATAGCCCGTGCGATCGGCCTCCCAGACGAGAGCGCGGCCGCCGGTGCGCGCTTCGCTGCTCGCGATGCGAAAGAGCGCGGCGAGCCGGTCGGCTTCCTCGGCGAGCTTGCGGCTGTCGCTTGCGCCGAGCGAGAGGCTCACCACGCCCACCGCGATGCCGATGATCGCGATGGTGATGAGGAGCTCGATCAGCGTATAGCCCGCAGTTGATGCGGAGGCGCGCATCGCTCTAGAGCTGCCAGGAGCCGACGTCGCCGTCCGCGCCCGTGCCGCCGGGCTGGCCGTCCGCGCCGAGGGAGAAAACATCGATCTCGCCGTGCACGCCTGGATTCAGATACTGATAGGGATTGCCCCACGGATCCTTCGGCAGCTTGTCGACGTACTGCTTCCAGTTCGACGGGACGGGCGGGCTCTGCGGCCTGGCGACGAGCGCCTGCAGCCCCTGCTCGTTCGACGGATAGCGGCCGTTGTCGAGCTTATAGAGCTTGAGCGACTGCATGAGCGCCGCGACATCGTGTTTCGCCGCGGCGGCGCGCGCCTCGTCGGTGCGGCCGAGCACGCGCGGCACGATCAGCACCGCAAGGATGCCGAGAATGACGACGACGACCATGACCTCGACGAGGGTGAACCCCCCGCCAGAGCGTTTCTTCACTCCGATCAGCCTCCTAGCCCCGATTATGCGCCTAGCGTATTACGTGCTTAGATCGCACAATCGTCCTTATGTCTCCTGCCTTTGCCGTGCGGCTGATTACCGTCGTGCTGTCGGTTTTGCTCGTCGCGAGTGTCACCGAATGGCTACTTCGCTTCAGCGCCCGTCGCACGCCGCCGGAGCCGGTGCGCGTGCTGCCGGCGGCCGATCTCGATCCGCGCGGGCAGCTCACCGACACGGCGCCGATAGCGCGGCTCTTCGGCGCGGGCGGCTCGGCGGACGCGAGCATCCGCGCGCTCGGCGTGATGGCCGATGAAGGCAACGGCCGCGGCATCGCGGTTCTCGCGGTGAGCGGCCAGGCGCCGAAGGCTTATCGCTCCGGGCAGTCGGTTGCGCCCGGCGTCGTCCTTAAGGAAGTGCGCAGGGACCGTGTCGTGCTCGCGCGCTCGGGCATGCTGCAGGAGCTGCGCATTCCGGCGAGGAGTGCACCGGCCGCGCCGCCCGCGCCGATCACGCGCTAGATATCAGGAACGCGAGCAAGCGCTCCGCTGCGTTAGCTTCCGTCTGCTCCTCCGGGAGCACATCCCAGTACTGGCTCTTCGACAGGCATTCCTCGAGATAGCGCGCGGCGGATGTGGCATGCGATTCATCGCGGCCCGGCACGATGAGCGCCGGCACATCGAGCTTCATCAGTGCTTCCGGTTCGGCACCCGGCGAGGTGTCGCGATCGAAGAGCGTGCGGCACATGCGCTCGACGAGATCGCCGTAGGTGCGCAGCTCATGCTTCGCGAACTGCGCGGCGAACGCGGCATCGCTGCGCATCGGCGACGCCCACGGTCCGCCGCGCGGATCGGCGTTGAACGCCTTGCCTTCCTTGCGCACATGCGCGACGACGCCCTCGAGCCCCGCGCTGCGCGCAAAAGCCAGGTGCTCGTTGAAGCGCTGCTGCGCCTTGATGCGGTATTTCGCGCCGCCGACCGGCCACCACAGGAGCATGCTGAGCGTCGCCTGCGGATGCGCCACCGCGAACGCCATCACGCACGAGCACCCCATGCAGCCGCCCATCACATGCGCGCGCTCGATGCCGAGATGCTCGAGCAGCGCCTTACCTTGGCGCGCGTAATGTCCCCAGGTGATCAGCTCGACGCGTCCACCCGAGTGCCCGCATTCGCGCCGGTCGAATACGATGCACCGGTATTTCTTCGACAGATGGTCGAGAAGCTTGACGCGCGCATACACGCCCTGCGTGCTCCACTTATCGATCGTCGCGTCGAATCCGCCCGGCGCGTACATCAGCAGCGGGGGACCCTCCCCCATCACCTCGTAGCGCGTGCGGATCCCCTCGAGGAGCGCCTCAGCCACGCTGGCCTTTGATCTGCCGGCCGGCGCGCACGTCTTCCGCGTATGCGGCGAGCGCACCCAGTGCAGTGCTAGCGACATGCGCGTAGGCCTCCGCCGGCGAGTCGAGCCAGCTCGTGCCGTAGCCGATCGCGGCGTGCGCCATGCGCATCCGGCCGTCGAGCCACGGCCCGCCGCCGAGGCCGCCGATGACTGGGATCGACACCGCCTTGACTACCGCCGCGCCCGCCTCGGGGCCCGAGTGGCGAAAGTCGAGCAGCGCGGCGCCCGCCTCTTCCAGGCGCTTCGCCTCATCGACCAGCTCGGCAGCCGGCCGGCCGCCGTGGAATTCCGCGAAGACCGGTATTCCCGCCGCGGCGATGGCGCGCACCGCTGCCGGCGGCGCGAGCACCTTCACCATCTGCGCGCCGCCCTGCTCCACGAGGCGCTTCGCGTCTGAGAGCGAGCCGGAAGGCACGTCGCAGCTCACGAGCGCGCGCTTTGCGCCGCGGCGCACGGCCTTGCATACGATGAGGAGCTCGTCGAGCGTCACTTCGTTCTCGGTCGCATGACCCCACAGGTTCTTTCCCACGGAATCGCCGACCGACACGATGTCGACGCCGGCGCGATCGGCGATCTGCGCCATCGGCGTGTCCCAGGCGACGACGCCGACGATCTTGCGACCCTCGCGCTTCATCGCTTGCAGTGCCGGAATAGTGAGCCGATCCATGGTCCGCGTATTTTGCCCGAGTAAACTTCACCCATGATCATCGACATCCACGGCCACTACACGACGGAGCCGCAGCCGCTGCTCGCGTTTCGCGACAAGCAGCTCGCCGGACTCGCGGACCCGATGCGCAAGCCGGCGACCGGCGAGCTCGGCATCACGGACGAGCAGCTCGTGCAGAGCGTGCAGCCGCAGCTCAAGTTGCAGCGCGAGCGCGGCAGCGACTTGACCATCTTCTCGCCGCGCGCGGCCGGCATGGCGCACCACGTGGGCACCGAGGAAACGGGCATCGTCTGGTCGCGCATGTCGAACGATCTCATCCATCGCATCTGCACGCTCCTGCCGGACAATTTCGCGCCGGTCGGTCAGCTGCCGCAGCATCCCGGCGTGCCGCCGAAGAACTGCATCCCCGAGCTCGAGCGCCTCGCCACGTTGGGTTTTGTGGGCGTGAACTTGAATCCGGATCCGGCGGGCGGCTACTGGACCGATCCACCGCTTACGGACAAATGGTGGTATCCGCTGTACGAGAAGCTGTGCGAGCTCGAGATGACGGCCATGATCCACGTCACCTCGTCGTGCAATCCGGTGTTCCACTATACCGGCGCGCATTACATCAACGGCGACACGACCGCTTTCATGCAGCTCATCCAGGGCAACCTGTTCAAGGATTTTCCGACGCTCAAGTTCGTGATCCCGCACGGCGGCGGCGCGGTTCCGTTCCACTGGGGCCGCTACCGGGGACTCGCGCAGGAGATGAAGAAGCCGCTCCTCAAGGACCATCTGCTGAAGAACGTGTTCTTCGATACCTGCGTTTATCACCTCGCCGGCATCGAATGCATGGCGAAGGTGATCCCGGTGGAGAATATTTTGTTCGCCTCGGAGATGCTCGGTGCCGTGAAGGGCGTCGATCCGGAGACCGGGCACAACTACGACGACACCAAGCGCTACATCGACAAGCTGGAGCTCAGCGCGGAGGACCGCGCGAAAATTTTCGAGCGCAACGCGCGCCGCGTGTATCCGCGGCTCGACAAGCGCCTCAAGGCACGAAAGGAGAAAGCGGCATGAGCGCCTCGATGCGCATCCTCGACATCCCGAAGCGGCCCGACCCGCGGCTCGTCGCCGAGCTCGGCAAGATGGTGACGCCGCATGTTTCCGACAGCATGGAGCGCCTCTATGCCGGCGGCCACCAGCTGCGGCCGATGCACAAGGAGGGCAAGCTCGCCGGTCCCGCGTTCACCGTGCGCACCGCCGCCGGCGACAACCTGCTCGTGCACAAGGCGCTCGACACCGCGCAGCGCGGCGACGTGATCGTGGTCGACGCGGGCGGCTGGCTCGAGAACGCCATCATCGGCGAGCTCATGATGTCGCGCGCACGCCAAAGGGGTGTGGCGGGCATCGTCATCTGGGGCGCGATCCGCGATTCCGCGGAGATCGCGGCCGGCACGTATCCCGTCTACGCCGCCGGCGTTACGCACCGCGGGCCTTACAAGAATGGCCCGGGCGAGATCAACGTTCCGGTGGTGCTCGGCGGCATGCCGGTGAATCCGGGCGACATCATCGTCGGCGATGCCGATGGGCTCGTCGCCATCCCGCAGGAGCAGGCCGAGCGCGTATTGGCGTCCGCAAAATCAATCCTCGAAAAGGAGACGGCGTCGATGAAGCAGATCCTCGCCGGCACGGTCGACCGCAGCTGGGTCGACAAGGCGCTCAAGGAGAAAGGCTACAAAATCTAATCGGGGTCAAAGCCTCAATTCAAATAGGGCTCTGACCCCGATTATTCGTTCTTCGCGCCGGAAGCGCGCACGATCGGTCCCCAGCGGCGCACCTCGTCGGCGACGAAGGCGGTGAACTCCTTCGCGTCGAGCCGGTTCGGCACGATGCCGTCGTGGCGCAGGCGCTCGCGTACATCCGAGAGCTCGAGCGCGCGGCGCACTTCCGCGTTCAGCCGCTCGACGATGTCCTGCGGCATGCCGGCGGGACCCGAGAGCGAGAACCACACCGTCGCGACAAGATCCGGGTAGCCCTGCTCGGCGAAGGTCGGAATGTCGGGATAGTCGGGCAGCCGCTCCGCGGAACTGAGCGCGAGCGCGCGTGCGCGCCCTCCCTTGATCGGGCCGGCTGCCGTGGTGAGCGTGGTCGACACCGCGTTGATCTGGCCGCCCATGAGATCGGCGACGGCGGCCGATGCGCCCTTGTAGGGCACGTGCAGGACATCGATGCCGGCGAGCTTCTTGAAGTACTCGGCGACGAGCTGGCCCTGCGTGCCGGGTCCCGGGGAACCGTAGGTGAGCTTGCCGGGCTGAGACTTCGCGAGCGCCACGAATTCCTTCAACGTCTTCGCCTGCAGCGACGGCTGCACGGCGAATACCGCGGGCGGCCCGCCGAGAAGCGCGATGTGCGTGAAATCCTTCAGCGGGTCGTAAGGCGTGCCGGTGGGCAAATGCGGCGCGATGACATGCGAAGCGATGCCCGAGATGACGAGCGTGTAGCCATCCGGTGGGCTGTTCGATACGAACTCCGAGCCCACCACACCGCCGGCGCCGGGACGGTTCTCGACGACGAAGCTCTCCTTCAACTGCTCGGAAAGCTTTTGCGCGATGAGGCGGCCGAGCGTGTCGGCAGTGCCGCCCGGAGCGAAGGGCGCGATGATCTTGACCGGGCGGCTGGGCCAGGGGGTCTGAGCGTTGACGCCAAAGCCGAGCGTGAGCGCAGCGAGCGCGAGCAGGAAGCGGAGCATGGCCCGATTCTATAATCCCCGCGATGCACGATTGCATCGACGTCCACACCCACATCGTCCCTGAGCAGTTCCCGCGGTACGCCGGTAAAGGCCGCGACGTCCCGTGGCCCTCCATGGCCGAGGCGCACGCGTGTCACAAGCACGTCATGATCTCCGGCAAGGTCTACCGCACGGTATCGGACGGAAGCTGGAGCGTGCCGCGGCGCATCGAGGACATGGGCGCCATGCGCATCACGCGCCAGGTGCTCTCGCCGATGCCGGAGCTCCTGTCGTACTGGCTGCCGCTCGATGATGCAAAGGTGCTGATCCGCTACCTGAACGACAGCATCGCCACCATGGTGGCCGCCGCGCCGCAGCGCTTCATCGCGCTCGGCGCCGTGCCGCTGCAGGACCTCGAGGCGGCGATCCGCGAGCTCGAGTACTGCAAGAAGCTCGCCTTTGCCGGCGTGGAGATCGCGAGCCACGTCAACGGCGTGTCAATCGGGGATGCCCGCTTCGAGCCATTCTTCGCCGCCGCGGAGCAAACCGGCGCGGCGATCTTCGTGCACGCATTGCGCCCCGCGGGCCAGGACCGCATCGTCGGCGCCTTTCCCGAGCAGGCGGTGTGCTTTCCCGGCGACATCGGCCTCGCCTGCGCCTCGATGATCACCGGCGGCATCGGCGCGCGGCATCCGAAGCTGCGCATCGCCTTCAGTCACGGCGGCGGCGTGATGTCGATCCTGCTCGCGCGCCTCGTGCACGCCTGGAACATGTTTCCGAAGGCGAAGGAGTCGCTGGCGGAGTCGCCGGCCGTCACGGCGAAGCGCTTCTATTACGACGAACTCGTCTTCGACCCGGCGGCTGTGCGCTTCATCATGGGGACATTCGGCGAATCGCAGATCCTGATCGGCACCGACTACCCGTTCGCGCTCGGCGATGCGCATCCGATGAAGACGCTCGAGCTCGCCGGCGTGCGCGGCGAGACGCTCGCCGCGATCAGTTCAAAGAACGCGAAGCGCTTTCTCGCGCTTTGACCCCAGGTTTCACTAAGGCCGGCAGCACTTCACTGATCGAGCCGGCGAGCACCGCATCCGCCATGTCGTCATACGCGGTGCGCTCGGCATTGACGATCACCGTCTTTGCGCCGGCCGAGCGCGCAATGTCGAAGGCGCCGGCGATCGGATAGACCTGGAGGGTGGTGCCGACCGCGAGGAAGAGATCCGCCTCTCCCGCGGCCTGCATCGCGCGGTCGATCACCTCGGGCACGAGCTGCTGGCCGAAGGAAATGGTGTCGCTCTTGAGAATCCCGCCGCAATCGCGGCAATGGGGGTCTTCCTCGCCCGCGCGCACGCGCTCGAGCACGAGCTGCATCGCGCCGCGCATGCCGCAGCCCCAGCACATGAACCGGCGCATGCTGCCGTGCACCTCGATGACGAGCGCCGGCGAATTGCCGGCGACCTGGTGCAGCTCGTCGATGTTCTGCGTGATGAGCGCATGGAGCTTGCGCCGGCGCTCGAGCTCGACGAGCGCGAGATGCCCGGCATTGGGCTTCGCCGACCACGCCGGACTGGCAAGGCGGTTCTGCCATGACGCCTTGCGCACCTCGGCATCGGCCAGGTAGTAATTGATGTTCGACATCTTCTCGGCGAGCGGATTCTTCGTCCAGACGCCTTGCGGGCCGCGAAAGTCCGGAATGCCGGAGTCCGTGGAGATGCCCGCGCCGGTAAGCACCACGACGCGCTCGGCGAGCGCCACCCACTTTTGGACTTCCCGCAGCAAAGCTACGGCATCTGGATCTTGCCGCCGCCGCCCGCGCCGGTGAGCGGCGGGATCGGGCCCTGCGGCACGACGATCTGAGAGGCGGCCTGGCGGCGCAGCTCCTGCAGCTCCTTCACCGTGCGCTCGATCGCTTCGCGCGCGAGCTGGCCGAACTTCTCCGCCGCCTCCTCGAGCGAGCCGGCGCCGATCTCGAAGCCGATCGGCAGCGCGCCCGCGGGCGTGAGCACCTGCGTCTCGCCGACATACAGTACGGCGCGCGCGGTGTCGCGATTGCCATCCTTCTTCACCGGCGTCATGCGCCGGATCGTGCCGACGCGCCGGTCGGTGAAGACTTCCTCGAGGAAAAGCGCGTTCGGGTCGACCTTGATGTCGTTCGTCGTCGTTTCAGGTTTGGTAGCCATGATCAGTAGGGGCCCGGGGGCGGCGCGCTCGGCATCACGAGCTGCCAGCCGGAGGGACAGTATTGGACATAGGGATAGTAAGCCGCGGCTGGCGGGCAGTAATACCAATATTGCGGGGGCGGAGCGGCGACCACAGCGGGCGGGTAGTAATAGGCCGGTCCATAGTAATAAGGAAACGGCGATACAAAGAACGTGCCGCCGATGAAGACGCGGCTGTGGAAATGCGGATGAACGACCGCATGACCGCCAACGAAGTGGCCGCCGCCGACAAACCCGCCGCGATGCCCGGCGGCCTGCGCATCCAGCCCCGCCAGCGCGAGCGCTGCAGCGCAGCCGATGGCGAGCCTCGCCAGCTTCATGGGCCAAGGATAGCACCGTGGACTGTGCGGTTATCATCGCGGCGCATGACGTGGTCGATCATCGCGCGCGACCCGGCGAGCGGCGCATTCGGCGTCGCGATCGCCACGCGCTTTTTCGCCGCGGGCGCCCTCTGCCCGCATGCGCAAAGCGGCGCGGGCGTGCTCTCGACGCAGGCGCTCGTCAATCCGCATTACGCAAGCGAGGGACTCGAGCTGCTGCGCACCGGGGTGCCGGCAGCGGAGGTCGTGCGGCGCCTCACCGAGCCCGATGAAGGCCGCGAGCACCGTCAGCTCCACGTCATCGATGCCGCCGGCCGCATCGGCCAGCACACCGGCAGCCGCTGCATCGATTGGTGCGGCGCGATCGCGGGCGAGAGCTATTCCGTCGCGGGCAACATGCTCGCCAACGAGCGCGTCATCCGCGACACTGCGCGCGCCTATGAAGGGTCGCGCACGCCGTTTGCGCAACGTCTGATCGAAGCGCTCGAAGCCGGCGAAGCCGCCGGCGGCGACAAGCGCGGCAAGCAATCGGCGGCGCTCCTCGTGTACTCCACCGAGCAGTACCCCGATCTCGATCTGCGCGTGGACGACCATCCGGCGCCCCTCGCCGAGCTCAGGCGCCTGTACGAGAAGGCGCACGAGCGCTTCATCCCCTACTTGCGCTGCGCGCCGAGCAAAGCGCGGCCCTGGGGTGTGACCGACCGCGAGGCGATCGAAGCAGAAATTGCGCGCTACAAAAAACCTGCTTGAGGTGCGCGGCCTGCGGACCGTGTTTGACGGCGAGCAGGGCGAAGTGCGCGCGGTCGACGGCGTCGATTTCGCGCTCGCGCCCGGGCGAACCCTCGGCATCGTCGGCGAATCGGGCTGCGGCAAGAGCGTCACCGCGCTCTCCATCATGGGACTCGTGCCGCAGCCGCCGGGGCGCATTGCCGGCGGCGAAGTGCTCTTCGAAGGCGAGGACCTGCTGAAGGTATCCGCAGGCCGCCTGCGCGAGCTGCGCGGCGACAAGCTGGCGATGATCTTCCAGGAGCCGATGACCTCGCTCAACCCGGCGTTTCCGGTCGGCGAGCAGATCGCCGAGACGCTGCTGCGCCATCGCAAGCTCGGACGCAAGGAAGCCGGGCGGCAGGCGCTCGACATGCTGCGGCGCGTGCGCATCCCGTCGCCCGAGCGGCGCGCGCGCGACTATCCGCACCAGCTCTCGGGCGGCATGCGCCAGCGCGTGATGATTGCGATGGCGCTCGCCTGCGGGCCGAAGCTGCTCATCGCCGATGAGCCGACCACGGCGCTCGACGTCACGATCCAGGCGCAGATCCTCGAGCTGATGCGCGCGCTGAGGAGCGAATTCGGCAGCGCGATCATCCTCATCACGCACGACCTGGGCGTCGTCGCCGAGCTCGCCGACGACGTCATCGTCATGTACGCCGGGCAGGTGATCGAGCGCTGCGCGGCGGCGCGGCTCTTCGCCGAGCCACAGCACCCCTACACGATCGGGCTGCTGGGCTCGATTGCGCGCCTGCACGTCGAGCAGGAGCGCCTGAGCGCCATCGAGGGCTTCGTTCCCGACGCCGCCTCTCCGCCCGCGGGCTGCCGCTTTCATCCGCGCTGCCCCTTCGCAATCGAAAAGTGCAGGCGAGAGACGCCGCCGCTCGGCGAGGTCAGCCCGGCGCACTACGCCGCCTGCTGGCTCGCGCCGCTGTGAGCGACGTGCTCCTGCGCGCAGAGCGGCTCGTCAAGCACTTCCCGGTGCGAAGCGGCCTCTTCGCCCGCGCGCGCGGCGCCGTGCAGGCCGTGGACGGCGTGAGCTTCGAGCTGCGCGCGGGCGAGACGCTCGCGCTGGTGGGCGAATCGGGCTGCGGCAAATCGACGACCGGAAAGCTGCTGCTGCGCCTGCTTGAGCCCACGTCGGGCAAGGTGTGGTTCGCGGGACGCGATCTCTTCACGCTGCCGGAGCGCGAGGTGCGCTCGCTGCGCGCGGAGATGCAGATCATCTTCCAGGACCCCTACGGCTCGCTCAATCCGCGCATGACGGTGGGCGACATGCTGGCCGAGCCCCTGCGCCTGCACGGGCTGCACGCGGGAGGAGAGCGCGAGCGGGTCATCGAGCTCCTCGGCCTCGTCGGGCTTGCGCCCGAGCACGCCGGACGCTACCCGCACGAGTTCTCGGGCGGCCAGCGCCAGCGCATCGGCATCGCGCGCGCGCTCGCGGTCGAGCCGCGGCTCATCGTGTGCGACGAGCCCGTCTCGGCACTCGATGTCTCGATCCAGGCGCAGGTGATCAACCTGTTGCAGGACCTGCAGCGCGAGTTCGGCCTCTCGTACGTCTTCATCGCCCACGACCTCGCCGTGGTGAAGCACATTGCGAGTCGCGTGGCGGTGATGTACCTCGGCAAGATCGTCGAGCTCGCCGACAAGCGGCGCCTGTTCGCCGAGCCGCGCCATCCGTACACGCGCGCCCTGCTCTCCGCCATCCCGGTGCCCGATCCGGCGGCGGCAGTAAAGCGCATCGTCCTGCAAGGCGATGTGCCGAGCCCGCTCGCCCCGCCCTCGGGCTGCCGCTTCCGCACGCGCTGCCCATGGGCGCAAGAGCGCTGCGCCGCCGAGGAGCCGCCGCTCACCGTGCAAGACGCTCACGCGACCGCGTGCCACTTCTGGAAGGACATTCCCGCCGCCGGCGTCGCTTCCCATGCGGCGGCGCTCAATGAGAGACTGCGCCGGCTTCAGGCGGCTTTTCAAACCGGAGGAGGTGCTCGATGAGATGGCTCGTGCTCGCCGCGGCTGCGGCGCTCGCTTCTGCTGCGCATTCGCAAACGCTGCGCATCGGTCTCGCCGAGGACCCGGATATCCTCGATCCGACGATGGCGCGCACCTTCGTCGGCCGGATCGTGTTCGCGGGCCTCTGCGACAAGCTCTTCGACCTCGACGAGAAGCTGAACATCGTGCCGCAGCTCGCGACGAGCTCGCAGTGGTCGGCCGACAACAAGGCGCTGACCCTCAAGCTGAGAAGCGGCGTCACCTTCCACGACGGCGAGAAGTTCGACGCCGCGGCGGTGAAGTACAACCTCGAGCGCCACAAGAACATGAAGGGCTCCTCGCGCCGCAGCGAGCTCGCGCCCGTCACGAGCGTCGACGTGGTCGATCCGCTCACGGTGCGGCTCAACCTCTCGGCACCGTTCGCGCCGCTCCTCACCGTTCTCACCGACCGCGCCGGCATGATGATGTCGCCGAAGGCGGCGGAAGCCGAAGGTGAGAAGTTCGGCGCGAAACCGGTGTGCTCGGGCCCTTTCCGGTTCGTCGAGCGCGTCGCGCAGGACCGCATCGTGCTCGAGCGCTTTCCGAACTACTGGAACAAGGGCGAGATCCATTTCGACCGCGTCATCTACCAGCCGATCGTCGATGCAACCGTGCGCCTCGCCAACCTGCGCTCGGGGCAGCTCGACTTCATCGAGCGCCTCGCCGGCTCGGATGTCGCCGGCCTGAAGAGCGACAGCCGCTTCAAGATCGACCGCATCGTCGAGATCGGCTACCAGGGCATCACCATCAACATCGGCAAGAGCGAGCTCGGGCAGAAGAACCCGCTTGGCCGCGATCCGCGCGTGCGCGAGGCTTTCGAGCTCACGCTCGATCGGCAGGCGCTCGTCAGAGTGGCGATGGACGGCGAGGCGCAGCCGGGCAACCAATGGGTAGCGCCCTCGAACCGCTATTACGCGAAGAACTTTCCCATCCCGAAGCGCGACGTGGCGAAAGCAAAGGCGCTGCTCGCCGCCGCCGGCGCGCCCAACCCTACGGTCACGCTCATGACGCCGACCACGTCGGACGCGCAGCGCATCGCGCAGGTCGTGCAGTCGATGGCCAAGGAAGCGGGCTTCGACGTGCGCATCCAGTCGACGGAATTCTCCACTTCGCTCAACCTTGCCGACAAGGGACAGTTCGAAGCCTATGTGCTCGCGTGGAGCGGCCGCGCCGACCCGGATGGCAACCTGCAGATCCATCTCGGCTGCAAGGCGCCGCTCGACTATTCAGGCTACTGCAACGCCGAGGTCGACGAACTCATCAACCGCGAACGCAGCACGCTCGATCCGGAAGCCCGCGCCAAGATCTTCGAGCAGATTGCGGCGCACATCGAGAAGGACCGGCCGATCATCTATCTCTTCCATCGGCACTGGCTCTGGGCGCATACCGCGAAGCTCACCGGATTGCGCACCGTTCCGGACGGCATGGTGCGGCTGCAGGGCCTGAGCATGAAGTAGCGTGCTCAACTATCTGTTGCAGCGCCTCGCGACGATGGTGCCGACGCTCTTCTTCGTGTCGGTGCTGATCTTCGGCCTGCAGCAGCTCCTGCCGGGCGACCCGGCGATCGCTCTCGCCGGCGAAGAGCGCGATCCGGCGGCGATCGCGTACCTGCGCGCCAAGTTCCATCTCGACGAGCCGCTGCCCATGCGCTACTGGTATTGGGCCTCCGGCGTACTGCACGGTGATCTCGGCGAATCGGTGCG
>Ga0075436_100002061_pt1 | contig 13860 bp, 13 predicted proteins | sample RhiMethybrSRZTD5_FD_75303 | JGI IMG/M metagenome (GOLD analysis project Ga0075436, IMG submission 75303) | Populus rhizosphere microbial communities from Tennessee, USA - Rhizosphere MetaG P. TD hybrid SRZTD5 | ecosystem: Host-associated > Plants > Roots > Rhizosphere > Soil | place: USA...
GTGCCGCCGAACGAGCGCATCGCGCGCCGCTACAACATCGCGCCCACGCAGGAAGCCCCGGTCGTGCGCCTGGACGGCGCCGGCGCGCGCGAGGCGGCGATGCTGCGCTGGGGACTGGTGCCCGCGTGGGCGAAGGACCTCGGCGTGGGCAATCGCATGATCAACGCCCGCGCCGAGGGGATCGAGGCGAAGCCCGCGTTTCGCGACGCGATGAAATCGCGGCGCTGCCTCGTGCCCGCGAGCGGCTTCTACGAATGGAAAGGCGCCGCCGGGCGCAAGCTCCCGTACGCGATCACCGCGACGGGCCGGCCGCTCTTCGCCTTCGCGGGGCTGTGGGAGCGCTGGAAGCCGCGCGGCGGCGGCCGTGGCCGAGGGACGAGCCGGGATCAAACGATCGAGACATTCGCGATCGTGACCACGGATGCGGCGCCGGCGGTGCAGCCCATCCACGACCGCATGCCCGTGATCGTCACGCCCGAGAACGAGGAGGCATGGCTCGCCGGATCCGTCGAGGAGGCGGCCGCGGTGCTGAAGCCCTACGGCGGAGAGGTCGGCGTGCGCGCGGTGAGCCGAGTCGTGAGCGATCCGCGCAACGACATTCCCCAGTGCCTCGACGACGCCGAGCCGACCTGGGACCAGAAGTCGCTGCTCTAATCGGCGAAGCTCTCGGCTTCTTCTTCTCTGTGGTCTCTGTGTTTCCGCCCGAGCGGCAGCACCGCGTACGGGTTCTTCCGCAGGAAGCCCGAGAGGATCTTGTAGATGTCGGGATCGAAATCGATCGCCACGCGCGTCTCGGCGAGCGCCGCGAGCTCTTCCGCGTCGCGCGCGGTGCCGACGTGGCACCAGCGGTCGAAGACGTGCGCCTCCTCGAAGCGCGCCTCGGGATGGCGCTCGCGGATCGCGATCGGCCCGTCCCACGGCCATTCGGCCACCCGGTGCTTCGCGAGCGCGGTCGCGAGCCGCAGGTTGTGGACCTCGGCCGTCTCTTCGCCCAGGCACGCGCCGCGGCACTTGCCCACCTGGCGTGCCCAGCACGGCCCGCCGCGGTTCTCCCATCCGAGGAGGCGCCAGCAGAGCCCGTGCTCGCCGGCGATCCCCTCGAGCATCGCGCGCACGTGGCGGCGCGTCGGAAACGGGCCGTAGAGCATCTCGGGCGCATGCATCGCGCAAGGCGTGAGCTGCGCCTCCCAGTCGACATCCTTCGCCGCCACCACCTCCGGCGCCGACGATAACGCGGGCACGCGCACGAAGCAGGCGTCGCGCTTGCGGCGTAGCCGGTGGTTGTGCAACGGCATCAGCGCCTTCACGAGCCGCGCCTCGGTGAGGAGCGCTCCGAGGTCGCCCGCCGTCTCGTCGACCTCGATCCGCCGGATCTCGCTCGAGATGCGCTCGTCGTTCGCCGAGCGCCAGTCGCTCGAGAAATGCGAGCGGATGCGATCGCGCAGGTTCACGCTCTTGCCGATGTAGAGCGGCAGCTCGTTCACGCCGTAGAAGCGATACACGCCGGGACCTTCCGGCAGGCTCGCGAGCGCGTCGGGCGGAAGCTGCGGCGGCAGCGACGGGATCTTGAGGAGCCGGCGCACCGCGGCCTCGATCTCGCCCGCCTCGCGCTCGCGGTACAGCGCCTGCACGAAACGCCAGATCGCACGCGCGTCGCCGAGCGCGGAGTGGCGTCCGGTGCGCACGTCGCCTGCGGGGATGAAGACGTCCTGCAGCCCGTGCCGCTCCACGAGCGCGTCGAGACTGTGGCCGTGCGCTTCGGGATAGAGGCGCCGCGACAGACGCACGGTGCACAGCACGTCCGCGGTGAACGCCACGCCGCAACGGCGAAACTCGTGCTTGAGGAAGCCGTAGTCGAAGCGCGCGTTGTGCGCCACGAAGAGGTGGCCGTCGAGCCGCTCGCGCAGCTCCCGGCAAAGCTCGGCGAAGGTGGGCTTGCCGCGCACCATCTCGTTGGTGATGCCGGTGAGGACGCGGATGTCCTCGGGGATGCTGCGCTGCGGATCGACGAGCGTGGACCATTCCTCGACCACCTCGCCCTCGGCCACGCGCACGATGCCGATCTCGGTGATGCGGTCGCGCAGGCCCGTCGCACCCGTGGTCTCGAGGTCGACGAAGGCGATGGCGGGCGCGAGCACGATGAGATTATGGCGCAGCTCAACGACGCATCGCAGAGGAGAATAAAATAGGCGGATGCCCAGAACCCGCGGCAAGTCCCCTCCCCGGCTCACGCGCGACGCCGAGCGGCTGATCGCCCTTTCGCTCGGCTTGAACGCCTCCGGCAGCCTCACCGAGGACCGCTTCTGGGAAGAGCAGATGTCGGCGCTCGTGTCGCGGCTTCTCGCCAACGGCAACGACGCGCCCATCGACGGCGCGCTCGACCATCTCTACCAGAGCAACCTCGGTGCCTACGACACGCTCATCGAGCTGGTCGAGAACGAGTCCGAATCGCTCGTCATCATGCAGGCCGACCGCGCGTGGCAGGCGCTGCTCGTGGCGGCACCCATGGTCGCGTGGTCCAAGTACGCGATCCCCTCGGGGACGATCGACGCCGCCGAGGCCGAGACGATCCGTGTGCACCTGAGGGCGCACGTGCTGGCGCGCGATGCGCGCGTCGCGCTCGTGCCGTATCTCTATTCGATCGACCAGCTGCCGCGCCATTTCTCGGAGCTTCGCAAGCTCGCGACACGGCTCGCGGACGCGGCCATCAGCGGCGAGGAGCCGCACCTCGATTTCACGCGCCTTCCGGAAACCGCGAACCTGCTGGCCGACACGCGCTTCCTCGTCGCGTGCGCCGCTGTGCCGCGCGGGCAGCCGCTCTTCCGCTGGCAGGAAGACGCCTCGGGACACGCGGGCCGCGCGGGCTCGCTCGAGCAATGGATCGCGCAGGTGCGTCCGACGATCTCCAAGCTGCTCCCGGGCTGCGTCTTCGAGCTCCTGCTCCCCGACGCCTATTACGTGAACTGCCGCGAGTCCGACCGGCGCGTGCGGCCCTTCGGCGTGCGCGCGGCCGTGGCGTTCCTGGAGAACGCGCTCAAGACGCGCGCGGGGGATCTGCACGCCGTCGTGGCCGGTTTCGGCGACGAGCGCGTGGACGAATACCGCATCGCCTTTTCCGGCGCCGCCGAGTCCGAGGTCGCGCACGGCGTCGTCTGGCCGCTCTACGGGCGCGAGGACGAGTCGGCGCGGCCCGGGCCGCTCGACGAGGTGCTCGGGCAGCTCAACGATTGCGGCATCACCGAAGTGAAGAAGCTCAGCGGCACTTTCTCCCCCGAGTACTGCGAAGATTGCGGCGCGCCGCTCTTCGCCAATACCGAGGGCGAGATCGTGCATGCCGAGCTTCCCGAAGAAGCCGACACGCAGGCCGCGCATTTCCACTGATGGGGACAGACCACGTTTTTCCGAATAGCGGAAAAACGTGGTCTGTCCCCGGTTTTCCACTGAATGGATGCCCTCTCTGAGGTCCTGCGGCTCGCGCGGTTCGCCGCCGGCGTGACGCTCGACGCGACCGCGCGATCGCCGTGGTGCGTGAGCGTCTCGGCGAATGCCGCGATGGGGCGCGCGCACATCATCCTCGAGGGCGAATGCGCGCTGAAATCGTCGGCCGGCGGCGAGGTCGCGCTCAAGTCCGGCGAGCTCGCGTATCTGCCGCGCGGCGAGGCGCATCTCATCGGCGATCCGCTCGGCGCCGAGGCGCGCCCGCTCACCGCGCTCGTGCGCTCGCCCGTCGCGGGCGAGATGCCGCCCGTCGCCATCGGCGGACAGGGGCGCGCGACGCGCTGGATCTCGCTCTGGACGAGCTGCGAGCGCCATCTCGCCGACCCGCTGCTCGCGGCGCTGCCGCCGATCGTGAAGGTCGACCTCAGCAACGCCTCGGCGCTCTACTGGCTCACCGATGCGCTCGGGCTCACGCTCTCGGCGAGCGCCGCGCCACCCATCGGCGCCGCCGCCGAGCGCGCGCGCCTCGCGGAGCTCGTCGTGATCGAGGCGCTCAGCCGCTACGTCTACTGGCTTCCGCCCGGCGGCACCGGATGGCTCGCGGCGTTGAACGATCGCTACGTCGGGCGCGCGCTCGCGCTCGTGCACGGGCGTCCCGCCGAGCCGTGGACGGTGGAGAAGCTGGGCCGCCAGGTGGGCCTGTCGCGCAGCGCCCTCGCCGACCACTTCAGCCACGTGATGGGCGAGCCCATCTTCGCCTACCTCACGCGCTGGCGCCTGCTGCTCGCCGCCGAGTTCCTGCTCTCGACGCGCCGGCCGATCGCCGCGATCGCGCGCGAAGCGGGCTACGAATCCGCGGGCGCGTTCTCGAGCGCGTTCAAGCGCGTCTTCGGCAAGCCGCCTTCGATCTGGCGCGGCCGCTCACGCCGCGGTTGAGGCCGCCGCGACGGGCGAGGCGAGGCGCAGCTGCGGCTCGCCGGAGATCGTCTCCGGATTGGCGAGGATCCGCTTCACGTCGTCGTGTCGCGTCGCCGCCGTCGCGAAGAGGCCCACCCAGGTGTTGCGGCCGCGGCTCTTCGCGAGATACAGCGCGTGGTCGGCGAGCTCGACGACCTGCGTCCACGCGACCGTTCCCGGCTGGTTGGGAAGGAACGGATAACAGGCGATTCCGACCGAGCACGTGATGCGCAGCGCGATCCCCTCGCCGAGCGAGAACTCGCGCTCCGCGACCGTCGCGACCACCTTCGCCGCGATGGTCTCGGCGTGCGCGCGATCGACGCCGCGCGCGACCGCGAGGAACTCCTCGCCGCCCCAGCGCACGACGTAGTCGGAATCGCGGAACACCTGCTCCAGCCGCCGCCCCACTTCCACCAGCGCGCGGTCGCCTGCGGCGTGGCCGTAGGTGTCGTTCACCGGCTTGAAGCGGTCGAGGTCGATCACGAAGAAGACGAGGTCGGCGCCGGCGATCGACGGGTTCGCGCCGTTCAGCCAGTCGTGGTAGCGGCGCAAGGCGAGCGAGGCGTCGGCTTCCATGTGCTGCGTGAGGTAGCGGCGGTTCTTGAGGCCGGTGAGCGCGTCGGTGATGCTCACTTCCTCGAGCGCGCGATAGGCGAGCTCGAGCTCGGCGTTGCGCTGCGCGAGCTCGTGCGTGCGCTGCTCGACCAGCCGCTGCAGCGCCTTGTCCTGCGCGTCGATCTGGCCGAGCTGCTGCCAGATAAGCCAGCCGAGGACGAGGACGAGCGCGAGCACGGCGACGGCGGCCATCGCCTGCTTCACCGCGCGGTCGCGCCACGCCGCCGTCACCTCGTCGCGCGCGAGCGCGACGATCGCGATGAGCGGCAGCTTCGACAGCCGCCGGTAGGCGACGATTCCGAGGTCGCTGTCCACCGTCGTCCCCGACACTGTCTTCGCGAGCCGGTCGCGCAGCACCGGGTTCGCGGCGATCGTGGCGGAGGCCTGGCCGGTATTCGGCACCTCCACCAGCGTCGCGCCGTCGTGGCGCATGAGATAGATATGCCCGCCGGTGCCGACGTTGATCGAGGTATAGAAGATGTTGAAGAACTCGGCATCGACTTGCGCCTCGACGATGCCCTTGAACGCGCCGTCGGGGCCGGAAAGCCGCGTCGTCACGCGGATGAGGCGCGGCGTCGTGTGCGAATCCGGCGGCACGATGAAGATGCGCGGGATGGGGCTGTCGCGATGGAAGGCGAAGTCCTCGCGCTCGGCGATGCCCGCGGCGCGCTCGGGCGGGGTGGTCCCGGAGGTGGCGACGAGCTCGCCATGCTCGCCGTAGACCGCGAGCGCAGCGAGGTAGGACGTGCGCTTCACGCGCGCCACCAGCATCTCGCGCGCCTTGCCGGCGTCGATCGCGCCGTCCTTGAAGGACAGCGTCTCGGCGAGGCCCAGGATGGTGCGGGACGTCTCCCCGAACGTGTTCGCCGCGTGCTCGTCGAGCGCGTTGGCGAGGTTGCGCGCGTCGTTCTCGGCGGCGGCGAGCGTAAGCCTCAGGTCCGACCACAGGTTCCACGCCAGCGCGAGGCCGTAGGCGAGCACGAGCAGCCCGACCAGCAGCATGAGCCCACGGAGCAGTCGTCGGAAGGCGGCAGGAAACGGCATCAGGCCTGGTTGCGCGAGATCCACATGTTCCAGCGCTCGGTGACGGCGGCGAGGTTCTGCGACCACCAGCGCGCGTCCTCCGCGAACGAGACGCGCAGGTGCTCGCGCGAGCTCGGCAGCTTCGCGATCACCTCCTCGGGGAGCAGCCGCAGCGCCTGGCGATTCACCGGCCCGTAGCTGCTCAGGCGCGCGAGCTCCGCGGCCACCTTGGGCTGGATCGCGAAATCGATGAAGCGCTGCGCGTTCTCGCGGTTGGGCGAGCCCTTGTGCGCGCACCACATCACGTTGTGGCGCTTCGCCTGGTTCCACTCGATCGCGAGCGGCGCACCGCGGTCGATGAGGTCCTGCGCGCGACCGTTCCAGAGCGCCCCCATCACCGCGTTGCCGCGCTCCATGAGCTGCATCGCCTCGGCACCCGACTCCCAGAAGGCGACGACGTTCTTGCGGATGCGCGCGAGCGAGCGCAGGGCCCGGTCGATGTCGATGGGATAGAGGTTCTCGGGCGGCACGCCGTCGGCCAGCAGCGCGAACTCCAGCTCGACGAATCCGGACTTCGCGTCGGGCAGCGACCGCGGCCCCGGGAAGCGCTTCACGCTCCAGAAGTCCGCCCAGGAGCGCGGGTGCTCGGCCCGGAACACGCTCTTGTTGTAGACCAGGACCGTGGCGAGGAACATGGCGCCGACCGCGAACGGCCGCCGCACCGAGGGGTCGATGTCGTTCGGGTTCGTGTAGCGCATCGCGTCGTAGTCGACGGCCTCGAGATAGCCCGCCCGCTCGAGCTCGATCTGGTGCGTCTCGACGAGGAACTGCACGTCCACGGGGATGCGCCCGGTGTCGAGCATCTCGCGCAACTTCCCGGTCGTGAGCGGCACCGGCACCACCTTGATTCCGGTCGCCTGCGTGAACGGCTGGAAGATCGCTTTTTCCTGCGCCGCCTGGAAGCTGCCGCCGGAGGTGCGCACGAGCAGCTGCTCACCAGCGCCGCGGGCGATCCAGGGCGCGCCGGCGCACAGCGCCGCGGCGGTGGCAACGAACTGCCGACGCTTTCGGTTCATCGAGCCTCCCCGATCCCCGAATGTTAGACCGTAAAGGTCGCTGCGCCCAGAGCGTCGGTTACACTTTTAACGCGCGGTAAAGGAACGGCAGCGACACGTCCATGCGGTAGTCGACGTCGGAGTGGTTGTCGTCGAACTCCTGGTACGTGTGGCGAATGCGGGCTTGCGTGAGGCGGCGCGACAGGATGCGCGAGCCGTAATGGATGTGGTACTGGTCGCGCCAGCCGCAGTCGATGTAGATCCCACGAAGCGAGGCGAGATTCCTGCGGTACTTCGCGACCAGGTTCACGGGATCGTTCGCGCGCCAGCGTTTCCAGCGCTCGGCGATGAGCTCGCCGGTCTCGAGATTGAACGGCAGACGGAAGCCGTTGGGCGCGCGCGGATCCGGGTCGTAGGTCGCGGCCATGCACAGGTTCATGATGCAGTGGCCCTCGGCCATCGAGAGCTTCGGCTTCTTCCACACCGCCTGCAGGAAGCGTTTCACGCGTCCGTCGTCGCGCCCGCCGTCGAGGCCCTGCGCCATGGCGCGCGCATCGTAGGCACCGGGCTTCTGCCGCTTCACGCGGTACTTCGCGAGCTCGTTGAGCGTGTTCGGCCAGTCGTGGTAATAGACGAAGTCGAAGTAGGCGTCGCCCGAATGATCGGCGATCGCGCCCCACGTCGATGCGTAGCGCATGCCGTGGACGATGGCGCCGTAGCCCCCCGATGACTTCCCGAAGCAGCCGCGATGCTCGCGCGAGGCGAGCGTGCGGAACTCGCGATCGACGAAGGGCACGATCTCCTTCGTGAGGTAATCGGCGTAGCCACCGACGGCCGACGAATTCACGTACTGGTTGCCGCCGAGCGCGGTGAAGCAATCGGGGAAGACGATGATCGCCGGCCCCATCGCCTTCTCGTGCACGAGGCGTGCGGCTCTTTCGGGCAGGTTCTCGCTGAAGTTCTTCCACGCGATGTGCGAAAGCCCCGAGCCGGTGAAGCCGACCATGTCGACGAAGACCGGGAAGCGCCTGCCGCGCCCGCGCGTGGCGCCTTGATCGTATTCGGCGGGAAGCCAGGCCGCGAGCTTGCGCACGTGGGGATCGCCGAGCGGGTTGTCGCGAAGCACCCTCGAATCATGCTCGAGAATGACAACGGTACCGGTAGACCAGCGCGGACGTTTGAGCGCCATGGATTCCCTCTCCCCGACCCTCTCCCAAGGGAGAGGGGGATCTTTACTGCTTCAGCGGCTGGAGTTGCTGCGTGCCGGATTTCGCCGCGTCGAGGATCGCCTTGCGCACGGCCTTGGTCACGTCGGCCGTCGTCGCCTTGCCGCCGAGGTCGGGCGTGTGCACCCCGGCTGCCGTCGTGCGCTCGATCGCGTGCATGAGGCGGCGCGCGGCGTCGTGCTCGCCGAGATGGTCGAGCATCATCGACGCGGTCCAGAACGTCGCGATCGGATTCGCGACACCCTTGCCGACGATGTCGAAGGCCGAGCCGTGGATCGGTTCGAACATCGACGGGAACTTGCGCTCGGGATTGAGGTTCGCGGTCGGCGCGATGCCGAGGCTGCCGGTGAGCGCCGCGGCGAGGTCGGAAAGGATGTCCGCGTGCAGGTTGGAAGCGACGATCACGTCGAGCGAAGCGGGCTTCAGCACCATGCGCGTGGTCATCGCGTCGACGAGCTCGCGGTCGGTCTTCACGTCGGGATAGTCCTTCGCGACCTCGAAGAAGATCTCGTCCCACATCACCATGCCGTGGCGCTGCGCGTTGGATTTCGTGACGAGCGTGAGGTGCTTGCGGGGGCGCGTCTGCGCGAGGCCGAAGGCGAAGCGGTGGATGCGCTCGACGCCGGCGCGCGTGAAGACGGCGACGTCGGTCGCGGTCTCGATCGGAAGGCCCATGTGCGCGCGCCCGCCCATGCCCGAGTACTCGCCTTCGGTGTTCTCGCGCACCACGACCCAGTCGATGTCGGCTGCGTTCGCGAGCGGGCTCTTCACGCCGGGGAGCATGCGCGCCGGCCGCACGTTGGCGTACTGGTCGAATCCCTGGCAGATCGGCAGTCGCAGCCCCCACAGCGACACATGGTCGGGCACGTTCTTGCTGCCCACCGCGCCGAAGAAGATCGCGTGGAACTTCTTCAGCTTCTCGAGCCCGCCGCCGGGAATGTACTGCCCGTTCTTGAGGTAAACCTCCGAATTCCAGCCGAAGTGCTCGACCTCGAGGCGGAAGCCGCCGTCGGAGGTGGCGATCGTATCGAGCACCTCGAGCCCGGCCTTGATGACCTCGGGACCGATGCCGTCGCCGCCGATGGCGGCAATCTTGTGGACGCGCATGGACGCGTTACGCCGCGACGCGGCGTTTGTACTCGTGCGTGCGGGTGTCGATCTCGATCCGGTCGCCGGTCGCGCAGAACGCGGGCACCTGGACCTCGAAGCCGGTCGAGAGCTTGGCGGGCTTCAACACCTTGCCCGACGTGTCGCCGCGCACCGCGGGCTCGGTGTACACCACCTCGCGCACGATCGTGGTCGGCAGCTCGAAGGAGATGGCGCGGCCTTCGTAGAAGAGCGCCTCGCCCTTCATGCCGTCCTCGAGATAGTTCACCGCCTCGCCGAGGCTGCCCTTCTCGATCTCGATCTGGTTGTACTCGGGGTCCATGAAGACGTACATGGGATCCGAGTAGTACGAATACGTCACTTCCTTCTTCTCGAGGATGATGTCCTCGAACTTCTCGTCGGCCTTGTACACGCTCTCCGTGTTCGAGCCGGTGAGGAGGTTCTTCATCTTGAGCTTCATCGTGGCGGCGTTGCGGCCGCCCTTGTTGTATTCGCCCTTGAGAACGACCATGGGGTCCTTGCCCACCATGATCACGTTCCCGGAGCGCAATTCCTGTGCGATTTTCATGTGTGTTTCACCCGTAATCTGTGATGGGGCACCTGTCGTGCGCGTTGAGCGGCGGCTTTGCCGTCCGTTCAAACGCGCGCCCCGCTGGTAATTGCCGCGAAAAGCCTATTATTTTAATACGTTATCCGCGAAATCGACAAGCGTCTCGGCGAGATTGCGCTGGCGCGCGAGCCGATCGGCCCAGCGGCGCGCGTGGCGCTGCAACGCATCGCGGCGCGCGGCGAACGCGGCCCACGCCTCGGTGAGCGGCTGCGGCGCCGACGCTTCGGCGGCTTCGTCGTCGCGGCGATTCCACGCTTCCCACAACGCGGTCACGGCGGCGGCCTGCGCGCGATCGAGGTCCTCGGCATAGCGCGCGAGGAATGCGGCGAGCTTCACGTGATGCGCGCCCTCGTCCTGCGGATAGATGTGCCACGCGAACGGCCGCGCCGCCCATTGCGCGCGCACGAACGAATCCTCTCCGCGCACGAAGTTCACGTCGCACGCCCAGAGGAGCTCGTCGTAGCGGTCCTGGGCGAGGAAGGGCGTGACGAAGCACTCGACCGAGCCGCGCGCGGGCTCGCGTGCGCGCCACGTCTCGAGCGCGGTCGCGGCGAAACCCTCGGGCGCCACCAGCCACACGGGACCGGCGACATGCGCGCAGGCGCGCGCGAGGCTTTCGACCGGCGCGCCGGCATAGCTGAAGAGGCTCACCTTGAGCGCGCCCGCGGGCGGCGATTTCCCGACGAGGGAACGCCAGAACGCCGCCTGGGCTCCCGCGTCCGCCTGGAATTCGTCGCGGCGCCGGAGCAGGCTCGCCTCGCGCAGGAGCCCGCCCGTTTTCGCGGTGAAGCCGGGAAAGAAGTAGTGCTTCACCAGCGGCAGGCGCGGATTGGGCGACGGCAGCGCGTGGCTGCGCTCGACCCATTCCTCGGCGCTCAGGTATTCGAGGTTGATCCAGCGCGGCTTCGACTTCGCGCTCGCCATCGCGTGCACGTACGGCTCGGGCGGATCGCAGCCGAAGGTCTCGACGACGACGTCGGCGACGCCCTCGACGTGGAAGGGCTCGCGGATGCGCTCGACCTCGACCTGCTCGAGCTTCTGGATGTCGTACGCGGGATCGATCTCCGGGCGCAGCTTCGCGAGCACCGTGAGGTCGTCCAGCCACAGGCGCACGCGCTTGCCGTGCTCGCGCGCGACCTGGCGCGCGAGCCGCCACGAGAAGCCGACGTCGCCGAGGTTGTCGACGACGCGGCAGAAGATGTCCCAGCGCTCGGGGGTCGGGGCGGCCATTCGCCCCGGATTCTATGACGTGTGCGCCTCCGACGTGATCGCGTGCACGTTCCCCTCCGAGTCGTCGAAGAACGCCATCCAGATCTCGCGGTCGGGCAGGCGCGCGACCACGTGCGGCTCGCCGCGGAATCTGACGCCCCTCGCCGCGAGATCCTCGTGGGTGCGCCGGACGTCGTCGACGCGGAAATAGAGGATCGAGGCGGCGTGGTCGAACTCCGGCTTCTCCGGCAGCGAGAGCATCAGGCGGATGCCGCCGCAGTCGAAGAAGCTCATGTGCGGCGGAGCGTCGAAGAGGTGCTTGAGCCCCAGGCGGTCGCGATAGAAGGCGGTGGCGCGCGCGAGGTCGCGGGCGTTGACGGCGATCTGCTGGATCGCGGCGATGGCGGGCATGGCGGTCTCCTTGAAAGTCGCGGCGCACTCTGTTAGCATTGCTAATTATTAGCTCTGCTAAGTGACTTGTCAATGCCGCGCCGTTCCCCGCCCGACCCGCGCGTCGTCCAGCGCTTCCACCATGCCGCGATCCGGCTCCTCAGGTGGCTGCGCAAGGTCGACGAAGCGCACGGCTTCTCCGGCCCGCGCGCCTCCGCCCTGTCGGTGCTGGTCTTCCGCGGCCCGCAGTCGCTCGGGGAGCTTGCCGCCGCCGAAGGCGTGAAGCCGCCGACCATGTCGCGGCTGGTGAAGGCGATGGTGAAAGAAGGCCTCGCCGCGGCCGCAACGGCGCCGCGGGACGACCGGCGCATCCGCATCGTCGCCACCGCGCGCGGCCGCAAGCGCATGCTGCGCGCGCGCGAGCACCGGCTCGATGCGATCGCGAAGCTCATGGCCGATGCGACCGCCGACGAGGCGGCGGCACTCGCGAAAGCGGTCGAGCTTCTCGAGCGCTCGCTCGGTTCCGGCTGATCCATTCGGCACATTTCGAGCGCGGCGGCGTTGACAGTTCGCGCAAAACGGTCGCGTATAATTGCCCTCGCAGTGATCAGGTTCGGTAAGCAGCAACTTCAGTACGCCGGCACGACCGGCCCACTCCAGTTTGTTCTTGCGTTCCTTTCTTCGCTGGCCCCGGCTCCCGGGGGTTGCCGGGAAATCAATCCAGAGGACACGCAATGAGCACCGGTATCGTCAAGTGGTTCAACGAAGCGAAGGGTTTCGGATTCATCAAGCCCGATGGCGGCGGCGAAGATCTCTTCGCGCACTACTCCGAAATCCAGGGCGCGGGCTTCAAGACCCTCAAGGAAAACCAGCGCGTCGAGTTCGACGTGAAGGAAGGCCCGAAGGGCAAGCAGGCCGTCCAGATTCGCCCGGTCGCCTGACGCGCGCCACGCGACATCGTTTGCGCTCGAACGGCGGCCTCCCGGCTGCCGTTTTCATTTCATGAAGACGATCGACACGACGCCGCTTTCGATCCTCGACCTCGTCACGTATGCGCAGGGCGGATCGATTCCGGAGGCGCTCGCCGTGTCGCGCACGCTCGCGCAACGCGCCGAGACGCTGGGCTTCCGCCGCTACTGGCTCGCCGAGCACCACAACCTCGACGGGATCGCGAGCTCGGCGACCGTGGTGCTCATGGGCTACATCGCCGCGCACACGACGACGATCCGCGTGGGATCGGGCGGAATCATGCTGCCCAACCACGCGCCGCTCGTCGTCGCCGAGCAGATCGGCACGCTCGAGTCGCTCTATCCGGGACGCATCGACCTCGGGCTCGGGCGCGCGCCGGGAACCGATCCGACGACGATGCGGGCGCTGCGCCGCCACCTCGGCGCCGAGGATTTCGACGCGCAGGTGGCCGAGCTCGTCTCGTATTTCGCACCCGCGCACGACGGCCAGCGCGTGAAGGCGATTCCAGGCGAAGGGATCGAGGTCCCCGTGTGGATCCTCGGCTCGAGCACGTGGAGCGCGCATTTCGCCGCCGCGACCGGCCGCCCCTACGCCTTCGCCTCGCACTTCGCGCCCGGCGATCTCATGGAAGCGCTCGAGATCTACCGCAACGAGTTCCGCCCGAACGGCGCGCTCGAGCGGCCGCACGTGATGGTCGGCGTGCCGGCCTTCGCCGCCGCGAGCGACGAGGAGGCCGAGCTCCTCGCCACCTCGATGATCCAGCGCTCGCTGGGAATCCTGCGCGGCAAGCGCGCGGCGCTGCAGCCGCCGGTGGAGCGAATCGACTGGTCGGACATGGAACGCGCCGCCGTGGCCGAGCGCATGGCGCTGTTCGTCGTCGGCGGCGCGGCGCGCGTGCGCGAGGGACTGCGGCGCATCGTGGAGGCGACCGAAGCCGACGAGCTCATCCTCGTCTCGGACGCGTACCGCTCCGAGGACCGGATCAGGTCGTTCGAGCTGCTGATGGAAGCCGCGCGAGGCACTGCGGGCCCAGCTCGGCAAGCGACGTGATGCCGAGCAGCGCCATGTCGCGATCGACCTCGGTCTTGAGGAGCGCGATCGCGTGATCGACGCCGGCGCGGCCGGCGACGGAGGCCGCGTAGTTGAAAGGACGACCGACGAAGACGAAGTGCGCGCCGAGCGCGAGCGCCTTGAGGACGTGCGTGCCGCGCCGGATGCCGCTATCGATCATCACCGTCATGCCGCCCGCGGCCTGCGCGAT
>Ga0075436_100002062_pt1 | contig 13857 bp, 8 predicted proteins | sample RhiMethybrSRZTD5_FD_75303 | JGI IMG/M metagenome (GOLD analysis project Ga0075436, IMG submission 75303) | Populus rhizosphere microbial communities from Tennessee, USA - Rhizosphere MetaG P. TD hybrid SRZTD5 | ecosystem: Host-associated > Plants > Roots > Rhizosphere > Soil | place: USA...
CGACTCGCTTCACCAGGTTCGCGTGAGCGACGATAGTCGTCGCCGATTGCTGCACGGATTCCTGAAACATCGACCACGGCAAGAGGCCGCAGAAGAGATAAAGCGCGTAGTCCCAATGTGAGTCGCTCGCGCCAAATCGCGCACCGAAAATACCCGCGAAGATGAACGTGAAGATTGCAATCATCACGACCGGCGTCAGCACTGCCCACGCGATACCGAGCGCGGAACCCTTGTAGCGCCCCACGAGATCGCGTCGCGCAAACGAGAAGATCAAATCGGCGCGCCCCGGCAATTCCAACAACGGGCGCCAGATTCGTCGATGCGCAGTTTGGGTCGTTGAAGACATCGTTATGGAATTGCGCCGAAGCCGCGCCAGCTGTTCTTGTTATGCCAGGTGATCGTCACGTCGCGCGCACCGATGTCGTGCCACCATTCTTCAAACTCCGCGCGCGAAATGTAAAAGGCTGTCGGCGCCAACAGGTGATCGAAGACGATCGTGTGCTGCTCGCGCCAACCAAACGGCGCGATAGCTGCTAAATAATCGTTGTAAAAGAGATGTTGCGCCAGTGACGAACCGTTGCGGTTGAGTGGTCCATACACGAGCTTTGTGGCGAGATAAAGACACGCCGTGGGAATTTTGGACAACTGCAAAAGCGCGCGCTGATCGATCCGCGACGTGAGGCGCTCGCGCACGGGATTCACCCAACGCGTGATCCATTCGTTGTTCTCCGCGCCGTAGATCCACGCGGAGATGTGACCGCCCGGTTTCAGTTTCGTAGCCAAAGAAACAAAGCCGCCGCGCGGATCGGGCAAGTGATGCAATACCCCGACCGAGAACGCGTAATCAAATTTGCGGGCCAGCGGCAAACGATAGATGTCGGCTTGAACGATGTGCGCGTTGGGCAACGAACGCGTCGCGGCGAACGCGGTTTCTACGGCCGCGCTGAGATCGATCCCAATCACCTCGCGCGCACCCCAACCCGCGGCTAGTTCCGTGTGTCTTCCCTTGCCACAGCCGCCTTCGAGCACCACTTTGTCGCGAAAAAACTCGGGTGTGACCGGCGCGATCCAGCCGAGAAACTGTTCCGCGTAACGCTCATCTGTTTGGGTGAAGTGCTGCCACTGCCAACCAAAACCGCTGGCGGTAGCGCGCTTGTCGCTCTCGATCTTCGCGAGGTCGGCAAAACGCGGTACGCCGGACGTGATGGGAAAGGAGGTAGCGCAAGCGTCACAACGCAAAGCGCCTTCGATTATCTCCTCGCCTTCAGTGCGTGCGACTGACAACTGAAGCGATGTGTTGCACGAAGGACAGACGAGATACGAGAGTAGTTTTTCCTTCAAACCCGGCTAACAGTTCTTGAGTGGATTGATACTTCGGTGAGCAACTATAGCATCCTGGCAAGGTTTAGTTGCATTCACGCAGGTCGTGAGTGGTCAGCATGCCGAAGCGATTCTGGTATTCGGTGGAATTCAAAAAGCCGCAGGTGACTGAGCGCGCTGTGTCCGCATCGTGCGGCGGACGGTTCTTGATGGAGTTGAGCCAGGTCGTGTAACCGCTCTCATCCGGATCGCGCCGGAGATACGCGAAGTAGTGCGACAGAATCAACGATTGGTTGTACTGCGCATCAATCAACGCTTGCTGCCCGATCAATTTGGTCAGCACCGACGCGCGCCCGTTTCCACCGTCAGCCAAACCAATCAGTTCCGCCCGTTCGGTGCCCAGATCGACGCCGGCATTTTGCGCCAGCGACAACAGCACTGCATCGACAAACTCCGGCGCTTTCATCGTCGCCGGATAACGCCGCTTGAATTCGGCACGCTGCACAAACGCCGACATGAACGTTGCACGATTGTCATCTTTCACTTGTGCGAGTGCTCCACGATCAGTCTCGAACTCCGCAAACTTCGGACGCCGGCCAAACGCGGCGGTGTAAAGCGAGTTCAGGAAAGCCGTATTCGCGGCCAGGTCGTTTTCAGAAAACAGGTTCGTGGAAACATCGATGCGCCTGGCGCGGATGCAGTCGCTCTTGCTGCCACATTGCGCGAGCGGCGCGATGACTCTATCAAGCGTCGCTCGATCTGCTTCGTGTCCGGTGAGATCGAGATAGTGTTGATTTACAAAGAAGCGAAAATCGTCGACCGGATTTGAGAGCGCGGCGCTCGCGGCCGGATCGATCGTGATCGCGCCTGGCACGTAGGCTGTTTCACCCGAGTTTGACTGCAAGCGCAGCGTGTAATCACCGAACGGCGCGTTGGGCGCGACTTGCAATTCGACGCTGATCACGGGAAACGGTGTTTGGAGTTGTTCGCGAGCGAGGCTCGCGGGGTCGACGGTGAAGTACGGCGAGTTGATCGCGATGCTTGTGCCGGGCACCTGGTCCACGCCTTCGCCGCCGAGATAGAGCTTCACGCGTTTGCCGGGTTCGAGCGGCAAAGCAACGGTGGAGAGCTCGGCGTTGAGCCCGATCAGTTTTGGATTGAGCGCCGGGGCCTGAGCCGGAACGATGTTGCTGCTTAGCGGCGTAGCCGCGTTTGTCTTGACGCTGACCTGGTTGCTGATTTCAAAGCTGCGAAACTTCGGCGGTGCGCCGGTGTTGTCAGCCGAAGCCGAAGAGACCATCACGCGATACTGACCCGCGACGAGTCCTTCCAATTCATACGTGCCGTCTTCCGCCGTCACGTCGCTCGCCATTACGCGTCCCGTTACGACGTTCTCGGCCCAGATGCTCACGCCGCTCAAAGGCGTCAACACGCCCTGCGTGCGGTTGTCGATCAATCTTCCTTCGATGCGGCCGAGCCGTTGCGCTGGACCATACAGGCTGCGGATCTTTTGCCGATCGTCTTCACTCAACGTGCGCTCGGTCATCGCCGGCAAACCAAATGTTCCGTTGAATGCCTGGCGGCTCTGCATCGTCGACGCGAGCACGGCGGAATGGTCCAGACCAAGCAAATGGCCGATCTCATGTGTGAATGTCGCTTCGAGATCGTAAGTGCCGGGTGTGCCGTCGGTGGAAAACTGAAGCTCGGTTCCGTCTTCGGCCCGCGGTTGTGGATTGATGCTGATGTCAGCTTCGGCGATCGCGCCGGTTTCAGGATTGAAAAAGACGCGTGTGCGTGCGGTTGTCGAGTCGGAATTGAAAAGTTCGTTCTCCGGCGTGTCGGCGATGGTGATGAGACTGACGCCGTCGCCACCCTCGATCGGACTGACGGAGTTTGATGAATTCCAGTTTACGATGAAGTTGATGTTCGCGAGACTGGACCAGCGCGCTAGCGCGCGTTTCGCTGCGCCGACGACGTCGCTATCGGGTTTGATGTTGGCGCCCGGCGTCAGCAACGAGTTGGAAAACGAGATCTCGATGGTGCGTTTGGGCCAACGAATATGACGAACAGCTTGTGGTGCGGGATCGAATTCAGACGAGTCGCGCGTCTCCAGCCGCTCTCCGGCGCCGAGAGTCAGAAACAAAGCCACACTGGCGATGATGGCGGCGGGATATTGCATTCAGAGCTTCCTGGAGAGGACGAGTTATCAGCAAAGCATTGGGAGTTGGGAGGCTGGGGGGCCGGCCAACGCGCGCATGGTACCACGGCGAGACGGTTCGAGCGAAGGTCTTTCCCGCCGCGACACCCCTCGGAGCGACGGTCTTCTCCCCAGGCGACATATTTCGGAGCTAAGGTCTTTCTCGCGGCGACACCTTCGGAGCGACGGTCTTTTCCCCCAGCAACATACTTCGGAGCGAAGGTCTTTCTCGCAGCGACGCCCCTCTGAGCGACGGTCTTTCCTCCGGCGACGGCTATGCCGCCGGATGTGAGGCGAGGCTCTGCCTCGCCGTCGCATTAAGGCAAAGTTTGGGCTTCGCCCCTCGTATGGGCCTATGGCCCAACAGGATGCTGGGGCACAGCCCGAACCAGGGGCATAGCCCCTTGGTTTGCTAAATCTCGACGGCGACGCGGAGCCTCGCCTCACATCCGGCGGCAAAGCCGTGGCGACGCGACCGAACGCAAACGACGCGACCGAACGCAAACGACGCGACCGAACGCAAACGACGCGACCGAACGCAAACGACGCGACCGAACGCGACGACGCGACCAAACGCGACGACGCAACCAAACGCAACGACGCGACCGAACCGCATTTATGCGGACGGTCGCGCTCGTCAGGAGGTGCAAAGTCCTCGAACTTAGTTAATCGTTATATGCGGTGCTGTGTCGGATGGCCGGCTTGCAGTAGTTACCCCGGCGCGTGTGAATGTCACTTGGACGGGCACGTCACCCGCTCCGGCCAGCGAGGCCGGAAGCGTGAACTGAATGATGTCGAACCCGGGCATCTCGGGATTCGGCTGCACGCGCAAGATGCTGGCGCCGCTAATCGCCGTAGTGCCGACTGTCACCGTGATCTCCGACGTTGCGGCGAACCGAACGCCCGTAACGCTCAACTCAATCACTGTAGGTACGGTCGCGCCCGTCGCGTCCGTTGACGTGACACTAAACGGCTCAGCAGTTCTGGCGTTTGGATTGGTGACATTTATCGCCGCCGCTCGTCCGCCCGCATCATTAGTCGAGGTAAAGATGTCGGGCTGGGCGACAACAATGTTCACAAGCCCACGCAGGATCGTGTCGGTGCTCGCACCGGCGTTGAAGATGTTGACCGCCACAGTGTCGAGACCAGACGTCAAACCGATCGGCATCACGAAATTGATCTGCTTCTCGGCGTTGCCGACGAAGTAGAGACCGGCCGCATAACCGTTCACCGATAGCGATACTCCGTTTAGCTCGATCGGTAACGCGGGACTGCGCACAGTCTCCGACGCGCATCCGGACGGCGCTACGCACGGAATTGCGTTCGAAGGCGCGAGCGCAACAGTCGAACGAACGATGCTCAACTCGCCCGGCGCCAGAGCAAAAGGCTGGCCCGGAACGGGACTCGGCGTGGGAGTCGGACTCGGGCTGGGACTCGGAGCGGGCGTCGCGGCAGTCACCGGCATGTTACTCGCGCCGGTAAAGAACGACAGCACCGACGACGACTGCGCTGTTGCGGTCGGACTCAGCAGGTAGAACAACTCCTGCGAGAAGTCGCTGTTGCCACCGCCGAGCTCGAGACCGCCTAATACAAACGCCATCCGTTTGTGCGTTTCACTTGCAACAGGAAGCGTGCCGCCAAACGAACCGCCTGTTGTGATCGTGGGGTCGCTCGTCAGCCGCACAAAACTCTGTGTCGTAGACGCCGGTAATGAAGTTAAAAAGATCTGCGCCACACGTTGTGGATTGAGTCCTTCACTGTCCTGCGCCGTCGGTGGAAACGATCCATCAGGACGGAAGTTCAACGCCGAAGTAAAGACGAGGCTCGACGGCACGAGCGCGCCGTTATAGTCGGTGAATGTCGGGAAACGCGCGACGTCACTAAAGCTCGTCGGACGCTGAGCGACTTCGACAAACGTGTCAGTCGCTACGGTGTAAACAAACATCCCGATGAACGAGCTGCTGGTAACGGCATTTGCTTTCGGATCTGTAGCGCGCGATTCAAACGCGATGAATCCGCCGTTGCGGCTCAGGCGCCGGCCGGGACTTAAAATATTTGTATTACCCGCATTGTTCTGCGTGCGCGTAACTTGCCGAATGTTACTCAGCCCTGAGCTATCGGCGTTCGCCAGGAAAATCTCAGCGTTGCCGTCAGCATTGTTGGTCGCCAGGTTCGCGGACGAAATAAATGTCACCACCGATCCGTCCGACGACAACGAAGGGTTACTTTGAAATACGAGTCCGATGCCGGGTGTCGCGTCGTGCGTGTTAGTGCCCTGCGTGAAAGTCGCTGCGCTGATGTTGTAGAAGAAGAGTTCCGGATTGCCATCGGCATTGCCGACACTCGGAACGAGATTGCGCGTTGAAATGAACGCGAGAAGGTTTCCGTCGTCGCTGATCGTGTCTTCGCGGTTATCGTCGGCGAAGAACGGCAACTTGGTCGCCGAACCGGCACTTGGCAAACGACTTGCGGGAGTGTTCGTGATCTGCGTAAACGTCCCGGCCGCTAAATCCGAACGCGGCAGATCGGCGCCGAGCGTCAGATCTACGTCCGATGCGGCGAAGCGGTAAATCCAGATCTCCGAGTTACCATCCTGCGCGAGCGTGCCTTCAGTGCCGTCAAAGTTTGCCGGGTTCGGAGCATTCGAACTAAAGACGATGGTGTAGATGCGCTGGCCACCCACCAACTGCGGCGCGAGCGAGATCATGGGAGCTCGATTAGCGATCTCGATCTTTACTAACGTGGGGTCTGCCGGTGTCGGCAACGGAGTCGGCGTTGGACTCGGCGTCGGAGTCGGACTTGGTGTCGGTGTCGGCGACGGGCTCGGATTCGGAACGTTCTTCGTATTGGTAATCTGGAAGATGCGTCGTTGTGCATAATCCGCGAGGAAGATCTCGCGATTACCATCCGCGTTGTTTCGGCCGTCGGTAAGTTTCTCCGTGGAAAGATCACCGTTCGAAACGAAAACTACGAAGCGTCCATTGGCGGTCATGTCGCCGATGCTGGTGTTGAAAGCGGCGCTCGGCGCTGAAGTTAACTGGACCACGAAAGGATCGGGCGTCGGCGTGGAGGTCTGGGCCGACACGGAGGCAAGTGAGCCACCGACGAGTAGAGACACGATGCTGGCGCACAATAACCAGAGACCTTGCTTCACGAAATCCTCCGCAATAAAAACTTAGATAAGAGCAGATTAGATGCCATCGGGGAGCTAGAAGAACGGCCATTCTAAGCAGAAACCCACAGTCCCGCAAGCTGCTGTGCAATCTGCCAGATATGTGGTCAAATCACCTCCGTGACCAAGCGCGCACTGATCACGGGCATCACCGGCCAGGACGGAAGCTACCTCGCTGATCACCTGCTCGGCCTCGGCTACGAAGTCCACGGCCTCGTGCGGCGCGTAGCGCTCGAAGCACCGGAAACTCGGTTCAGCCGCATCGCTCACATTCTCGACCGCGTCACGCTACACCCGGCGAGCCTCGAAAGTTACGCCAGCATTTTTCACGTCCTGAGCAAGCACGACTTTGACGAGTGCTATCACCTCGCGGGCCAGAGCTTCGTCGCAGAGAGCTTTGCCGACGGCTTCTCGACGATGAACATGAACATCAACGGCACGCACTACGTGCTCGCCGCGTTACGCGAAGCGCGTCCGCGTTGTCGTTTTTATTTCGCCGGGTCGAGCGAGATGTTTGGCAACGCCACTGAAGTGCCGCAGAAAGAGACGACACCGTTTCAGCCGCGCAGCCCGTACGGCATCAGCAAACTCGCCGGATTTCACTTAACGCGTAATTATCGCGACGCTTACGGTCTCTTTTGCCTGAGCGGGATTCTGTTCAACCACGAGAGCCCGCGACGCGGCCTGGAGTTTGTCACGCGCAAGACGACGAGCACCGTCGCGCGCATTAAGCTTGGTCTCGCTTCCGAATTGAGAATCGGCAATCTCGACGCGCGGCGCGATTGGGGCCACGCAGTCGACTACGTGCGCGCGATGCACACGATGTTGCAACAGGACGTTCCGGACGACTTCGTCGTCGCCACCGGCGAAACGCACAGCGTGCGCGAACTGTGTGAGCTCGCTTTTGCGGAAGCGGATCTCGACTATCGCGAGTTCGTGAAGATCGACGAGCGCTATTATCGTCCGGCTGAAGTGGACCAGCTGATCGGCGATTCGTCGAAAGCGCGGCGCGTGTTGGAGTGGGAACCGACTTACACGTTTCGCGAGCTGATCAAAGAGATGGTGGCTTCCGATCTCCAAACTTTGGCCTTACAGTAATGCTATGCCGCCAGCATTGAGGGTTGAGGGTGTTTCCAAGCAGTACCGGATCTACGACCGGCCCGCGGATCGACTGAAAGAATCGCTCACGCGCGGGCGGCGCAAATACCATCGCGAGTTCTGGGCCCTAAGCGATATCAGTTTTGAAATCGAACGCGGCACGACCACGGGCATCATTGGTCCAAACGGATCGGGTAAGTCGACGCTCTTGCAAATCATCACCGGCACACTCGAGCCGACGCATGGCGCTGTCTGGAGTGAAGGGCGGATCGCCGCGTTGCTCGAACTCGGCGCGGGTTTCAATGCCGAGTTCACCGGTCTGGAAAACGTTTTCATGAATGCCTCGCTGCTGGGACTTTCGCGGGCCGAGACGGAACGGCTCCTGCCGCAGATTGAGAGCTTCGCCGAGATCGGCGACTTCATCTACCAGCCAATCAAGACCTACTCGAGCGGCATGCAGCTTCGGCTCGCATTCTCCACTGCCATCGCGACGTCACCCGACGTCTTGATCATCGACGAAGCGCTGGCCGTTGGTGATGCAGTGTTTCAGCATCGCTGCAGCAGGCGAATTAAAGAAATGCAGGAAGCAGGTACTACGATCCTGTTCGTATCACACGATCCCGGCGCAGTTCGTGCTCTCTGTTCGCGAGCACTCCTCCTGAATGAAGGCCACATCGAAGCGGATGGAACGCCAACCGACGTGCTGGATCGTTATCAAAGATTGATCATGGCGCAGGAAGCCGCGTATGCCGAGGCGCAGTTCGCGATGGTGCAGGAGAAACTGCCGGCTGTTGTCGCGCCTGACGAGCACGAGCACGGACCACAGTTTACCTACCGGCATGGAAACGGCAGCGCGGAAGTCTTGCGCGTAGATCTTTTGGACATGTCACGCCGCACGGTCGCGATGGTTGAAACTGGTCAACCCGCTCAGCTTCGAATGCGCGTGATCTTTCACGAGGATTTGGAAGATCCGGTTTACGGCTTCGTCATTCGCAACCGTCACGGTATCAATCTCTATGGCACGAATACGAAAGTGCAAGGACTACGACCAGGTTTGGTCAGGCGCGGCGAAGAAGTGGAGACGACCTTTTGTTTCAACTGTTGGCTGGCGCCGGATCTCTACTCGATTTCAATTGCCGTTCACAGCCCGAATTCCGTCAGCTTCGATTGGCTTGATGGCGCGCTCTTTTTTCGCGTCTTCAGCAAGGTTCCGATTGAAGGAGTAGCCAACCTGAATGCCAGGGCAGCCACTGAACGGGTGAATTCAAGCAAGGAAATTTCAGTGGCGATTTCTGAAACGACATGAAGGATGACCTGCTGAAGCTCGCCGGCATCGAGGACGTAGCTGGGTTCTACCGCGAGCGGTTCTACACAGGCGGAGTGTTGGAAGCGAGTTACTTCGACGCGATCGATCGCCTCGACATGAAGTTTGCCCGCACGATGTGGATCTACGACAACGTGCAACGGGGATCTTCACTGCTCGACCTCGGTTGCGGCGAGGGCCTGCTGGCACTATTAAAACGCAAGGACGTTTATCTCGCCGGAATTGATCTGTCACCGGATCTCGCCGGCATGGCGCGCCGGAACGGTTACGATGTGGCGTGTGTCGGCGAGCTGACTGAACTGCCTTTCGACGACGCCTCTTTCGATTACGTAGTCAGTCTCGATGTATTTGGTCACGTCGACTTTGCCGACAAAAACGCCGTGCTGGGCGATATCAAACGAGTGTTGCGTCCCGACGGTGTGACGATGCACGGCATCGAATCGCTCGATCGCAAACTCCATCCGGATTACCAGTCGACGGATCCCGCGAAGCTGGCGCAGTTCATTGCCGTCGATGGCCACATCGGACTGGAAGCCGACGAAGACATTGCCAGGCGATTTGAAAAGTTCTTTTCCTCTGTGCAAACCGAACCTCGCTATACGCTCTGTCTCACCGCTGGCGAGTTCATTAAGCAGTACGATCAATACGGCGCGCCTTTCGATCGCGACTTCATCGACTACTTGCGCAGTCTGTCGTTCGCCGAACGGCACGCGTTCGACATGGCAATGGGTTACGTTTTTGGGAAGATCTCAGATCTTCACTTGAAACTCCCAACCAGCGGTCTGTATCTCCTCGTCAAGGCTTCGAACCGCGAGCCCGACCCGTTCTACAATGCGCATCGCGATCGAAGCGACCTGTTCGCAATGACGGATGAAGTTCCAGCCGAGTTGGACCGATACTCACGCGCTGTTTTTGGGAAAGGCTGGTATCCGGCGAATTACCTGCCGCCTGTGGCACGGTGGATGTCCGATCGTTCCTCGTTGCGTTTTGCGGCCCGGCCCTTTACAAAACTACGCTTTCAGATGGCTACGCATATACCCGACCTCAGAACCGCGCCAATGGAGTTGGAATTCAAACTCAACGGTGAGCTGATCTGTGGTTTGTGCTTGTTCGAGTATGACTGGTTGCAAGTGGAGATCGATGTGCCGGAAATGCTCACACGCGGATCTTCGGAGTTCCACGTCGATATCGCAGCGAGTCGTACCTGGCAACCTTCGAAATCAAATCCAAACAACAACGACGATCGGCACCTGTCGATCGCCGTGTGCAATCTGGAGATTGCTTAACTTCACGGCCGCGCGTTTGGTAATGAGAAATGATTCCGAATAACAGGCGTATCAAACAAGCCACACAATACATTGCGGCGGCAGTGCTGTGTCTTTTGATGCTGTGCCTGTTCCTGAAAATCTGGCGCGCCGACTTGCGCGTGCCTTTTTACTACTCGGGCGACAGCATCTTCTATGGGATGGCCACGAAAGGACTCCTTGAGAACGGTTGGTACTGGCAGAACCCGGCTCTCGGCGCGCCTGGCATTCTACAGATGTACGAGTTTCCCACGTTCGACAACGCAGTCGTGGTTGTCATGTTGCTGATCTCGGCGTTCACTCACAATCCGTTTGTGGTGATGAACCTTTTTTACCTGCTCTCCTTTCCGCTTATCACGATCTCGTCTTTATACGTTCTACGACAATTCAACTTGTCCTACGTTCCGGCACTGTTCGGCAGTCTTCTGTACGCGTTCCTGCCGTATCATTTTCTGCGAAACCAGCATCATCTCGTGCTCAATGCCTACTATGTAGTGCCATTGGGAATCATGGTGGTTCTTTGGCTAATCAGAGAAGAACTGCCTCCGCGCACAAAGAAGTTCGTTGCCTGTGTGCTCATCTGCTTACTGCTGGGCTGCAGTGGCGTCTACTATCCGTTCTTTTTCTGCTTTCTGCTATTAGTCGGAGGCGCCGTCGGCGCGCTGAAGTTTGAAAGATGGCGTCCACTCGTGCTGTCGCTTGTTTTCGTTGGCATAACTGCTGCGACCGTCATTATCAATCTAGCGCCGAGTACTATTTATCAATACAAGCACGGCCATGCGGGAGCGATGTTAAGAGTTCCCCGGGAAGCGGAAACCTACGGACTGAAAATCTCGCAGTTACTCTTGCCGATTACGGTTCACAGAATAAATCTCCTCGACCGCTTCAAGAGGTTCCACAACGCGAACTCGATGGTCAGTGAAAACGATTCGGCGTCGCTTGGGTTCGTGGGCAGTATTGGTTTTCTTGGTTTGCTGGCGCAGTTGCTGGTTCGGAAAGAATTCGTACCGGGTACGAGAGGTCTGCTTCATGATCTCGCCGCCCTTAACATCCTGTCGGTGCTGCTGGCGACCATTGGCGGTCTTGGTTTGTTGTTCTCGCTGTACGTCTCCAGCGCAATCAGATGTTACAACCGAATCAGCGTTTACATTGCATTCTTCTCCTTCATGGTGATCGCGCTGGGCCTCGAATACATTTATCGCCGAACTGTGAAGGGCCGAAGCTTTTTTTATGTGCTGTTGGCCGCGGTTTTGATCCTGGGTTTTTTGGATCAAACGAGTCCGTGGTACGTCCCAGACTATGCGTCTAACAAAGCGAGTTTCCTCAGCGATGAAGAATTCGTGAATCGTATCGAGGCGTCACTTCCCGTGCGGTCAATGATCTTTCAACTGCCGTACGTTCAGTTTCCGGAGACTCCGCCAATTAACAAGATGGTCGACTATGATCATTTCCGCGGCTACGTGCATTCGAAGAATCTGCGCTGGAGCTATGGAACCATCAAAAACCGCGAGATAGATCGGGCGCAGCAGAGCGTTGCATTATCAGCGCCCGAGAAAATGGTGGAAACGCTTGCTTTCGCCGGCTTCGGTGGGATTTATGTGGACCGATTCGGTTATGAAGACAACGGTGCTGCTATAGAGGCGGAGTTGTCGAGGGCATTGCAATCCACACCGCTGAGCAGTCCGAATGGCCGACTGCTCTTTTTCAATCTCGTCAATTATGGTAGAAGCCTGCGTGAGAAATATTCTGACAGCGAATGGGCAGTAAAGAAGGAACTAAGTTTCCATCCAATATTGCTTAATTGGAGCGGCGGTTTCTCTGATCCGGAGCACAGGCCGAATAAGACCTGGCGGTGGTGCTCGAACGAAGGCGAGTTGCGAATAGACAACACGTCGGAACTGCCTCGCACCATCAAGCTTGACATGGCCTTCGCAACGGGGTATCCGGAACTCGATGATTTCAGCATTAGCGGCCTGATCACAGAAAAGTTAAGGGTGAACAACAACCCGAGTGCCTATTCGAAGACGGTTACGGTGCCGCCGGGAGAGTCGGTCATTCGCTTCCGGAGCGCCGCGAAACGGATCGACGAGCCGCGCGATCCGCGTTTTCTCGTGTTTCGAATAGAGGATTTCAAAATGACCGAATTGCAATAGAAACCTGATTGACAACGCAAAGATCCATTACCTATACTCAAAATGGTCTTCATGATCGTGTGAAGCTAGGAGTGGCCCCAGCCTCAGGTCTCTATTCAAAAGAAAAGAATTCCCCACCGTAATTTTTAGGAGCAACGTCCATGCGGAAATATTTTTTTGCTTTGCTGGTCGTGATTTTCGCGTTCGGTGGTGCGTTGGCACAAAGCCCGCCGACCTTACGAATCGTGACTGAGACTCCCAATTTGCCATCTGAGCTCTACTACGGCGATATAAAGGTTAAGCCACTGCGACTGAGGCCCGGTACTAATATCCCGATCACCATCGACGATGCTGACTTTTATACCGCGCAACATTACATCGACTTCCTGCGACGCTTTCCAGATGCTCCGGGCTGGGCTCACTGGACAGCTGAGATCACGATGTGTAGCGATGCGGCGAATCGCCGTCCCGGTGAGACCGAGCCGCTGTGTATAGACCGCAAGAGAGAAAACACGTCCGCCGCGTTCTTCGTTTCGCCTGAATTCCAGAACACCGGCTCGTTTGTAATTCGTGTTTACTGGGGCACGTTAGGAAAGCTTGAGTCGGCGCAGTGTCCAGGCGTTCCGCAAAACTTGCCCGCGTCGTGTAGACCGCTGTACAGCGACTACATCAACGACATGGGGCAGGTCAACAAAGGAATTGTGGTGAATGATGCGCTGGATCCAAACGTGATCAATGCCAACAAGCGCGCCTTCGTTGAGCAGTTTATTACCCGGCCCGACTTTCAGGCGGCTTATGGGAACCTCAATGCAACACAGTTTGTCGACAAGCTCGCGCAGACGACCGGGGTGGCGCTCTCGGGGGCCGATCGGACCGCTTTAATTACCGAAGCCAGCGACCCCACCAAGAGAGGAAGCGTGGTCTTCAAAATGGTCGATGGTTCGGAGACGACCACCGGCGGAGCGCTGAATTTCCAGACGACTTACGGACAGCAGTTTTACAACAAAGAGTTCGACACCGTCTTTGTATTCATGGAATACGTTGGCTACCTACGCCGCAACCCTGACCAGGACGGATTTAACCACTGGCTTGGTAAGTTGAAATTTTACGGTAACTGGGTCGATGCCCAGATGGTGCGTTCGTTCATCGTGTCGCCCGAGTATCGCGGCCGGTTCTAACGTACCGCCTGCTCGTAAACTTCGCGAGTCAGCGCGGCCGTTTGTTGCCAGGAAAAGTTCCGGGCGTGTTCGAGACCACGCGCCGATAGCGACTTACGCGGCCGTTCATCCCGCAATAACTCAATCATGTGG